>Ga0210406_10004271_pt1 | contig 15389 bp, 15 predicted proteins | sample IncBWC30MmetaG_FD_155454 | JGI IMG/M metagenome (GOLD analysis project Ga0210406, IMG submission 155454) | Forest soil microbial communities from Barre Woods Harvard Forest LTER site, Petersham, Massachusetts, United States - Inc-BW-C-30-M | ecosystem: Environmental > Terrestrial > Soil >... | reverse complement strand
CGGACAGACTCTTAGGGATGTCGGCCCTGGCAGGCAGCACCCGGGTGGATCTCAGGCCGCGATCGCAGCGATCAGCTGCTTGATGCCGACAACGTTCATGACCCGCGTAAGATTATAGGCCCGAGTAATTCGCCGCTCCAGCCCTGGCGTGCATGACTCAGACTCGGCGCACGTCGAACCGAGTGACAATTCGCGCTGATGGCGTCATGACTGTACAAGCTTACCCGCTTCAATGGCCCGAAGGCTGGCCGCGAACGCCCTATGGCCGGCGCGGTCCGTCGCGCTTCGGCAAGAACCTCGGCTTTCGGAGATCGAAAAGCTTCAGAACGAGCTGCGCCTGGAACGTCGTGATCTCGTCGAACGTTCCCCTTCGGCAGGACGGCCTTCCCTACGCCAGCCAGGCCGGCAAGCGCTACGACGATCCTGGGGTGGCCGTCTACTTCGGTCTCAAGGGTAAGGCCCTCAGCATGGCGCGAGACCGCTACTACACCCCACGGGAGAACATCCGGTCGCTGATCCTCGCTATCAACGTCACCCGGTCGATCGAGCGCCATGGCGGCAACACGATGGAACGGGCTTTCTCCGGCTTCGCGGCGATCGCGCCGCGGGCCTGGCAGGCCGGACGTCGCCCGAGGGTGCTACACCCAGCCCACCAACGATGCCGGCCGCGATCTCAGAGATGATGTCACCGAACACGTTCTCGGTGACGATGACGTCGAAGCGCTCGGGGTCAGTCACGAGCATCATTGAACCGGCATCGATGTAAAGGCGAGCCGTACCGATATCGGGATGTCGCGCCGCTACTTCGTCGAAAACCTTGCGGAGGAAGGCGTTGCTGCGCAGGACGTTCGACTTGTCGAGCAGCGTGACGTGGCCTGGCGTGTCATGAAGACGGCGGCGCAGCTTGGCCTGGGCGAAGGCCACCTCGAATAACTTCTCGCTGGTAGCGCGGGTAATGGTCAGGCGGTCACTGGCGCTCTCGTCGCTTGGCTCCATCAGATCGTGGCGACCTGCGAATAGCCCCTCGGTCAGTTCGCGGATGACCAACATATCGACCTTGTCGGCGCGCACTCGGGTAGGCACACCGGGAAACAGGCGGCAGGGGCGCAGGCTAGCGAACAGGCCGTAATGCTCACGCATGTCGATTTGCGGTGCAATCTCGGTGCCGTTCGGATAGCGGATGTCTGGCAACCCCATAGCGCCGAGCAGTACGGCATCGGCTTGACCGATTGCCTCCATGGTGGCTGCCGAGATCGCCTCCATGGTCTTCCTGTAGTAAGCCGCGCCGGCCTCGTGCGTCGTGTAGTTCAGCATCAGGCTATGGCGCGCGGCGGCATCGCTCATTACAGCGACTGCGGCTTCGGTCACCTCAGGGCCAATGCCGTCACCAGGCATCAAGGCAATGTCGTACCCGTTTTTCGCCATTGATCCCTTCCAATTCTCGGCCCGCGTCGGCTGTCCTCTGCAGCGCCAGCCCATCAATACACGTCACACAAAACTGACTGGATTCCGGATCCGCAACCTCGCTGCTTTGCAGCATCCACCACACTCAGTGGCGGCGATTCATTGACTGCCGGGCGCATTACTCGAACATCGAAATCCCGACCTACCAATTGCAACGCTCCTCAGCATTGGGCCCTGCGGAAAGCATCGCCGGGAGCTTCGCGGAGGCGCGGTCGCGGAGCCGGCCGGGGTCGCCGCGGGCAGCGTAGAATAGATGCTGATAGGCGGTAGATACCGCCGCTATTCTTTGCTTTGTACGAGGCACCGTTAACCGGCCATGGGTTGTGGAGGATTGGCGATTACGTAGCCGCCCTTGGTTTTGTCATAGGTCAGCTCGTTCCATGGCAGCGGGTAGTGTTTTTCACCAAGGCCCATGAAGCCGCCAAAGCTCATGATTGCGTAGGCGACCTGACCTGAGCGCTTGCCAACCATAAAGTGATGGAGCGTGCCTACTCGCTCGCCTTGACGGTTATAAACCGCTGTTCCCTCGACCTTGTTGGATGCGATAAGCTCGTCCGTTTCGTGGCTGAAAACTGAGCCGGACGATGAAGCCGCGCCGGTGCCTGACCCGCTACTGTCTGCCATAGTGGTCTCCTTCGCGCCGGGATTAGAATTGATCCAGCAGAGAGCAAGGCTGCAAACCCGACGCCGTGCCGATCATCAAAACTTCTGTTGCTGAGATGATCCAATCCGTCACAGGAATTAGACAAAGTCGACGACGAATTTTCCATTCTTGAGGATCAACTCGTCATCCAGGTAAATGGTCGGCTGGCTGATGATGCCATCCAGGTGGATCTTGGCCTGGACCGTGCCGCCGGGCAGCGCTGCACTGCTGCCGGTGCTGACGTGAGTCCAACCGTGCACCCGCTCCCCTTCAAAACTCGGGTCCTCGCCGACGAGGGCTGCTCCGGGATTGGTCCCGATCCCCCAGGCGGCGAACTCGTAGGCGTTCTTATCCTCCAAGGACTCCAGCAGATTGGATAAACGCGTCGCCTCGCTGCCGCCGTCGATCTTCACAAGGCGTCCATTGTCAAACGACATAGTTACCGAGGCGGACAGTCGTCCAATTTGTGTGATCGAACCATCTACGACCGCCACGCCGGATGCACTCTTGGCGCGCGGTACGCTCAAGAACAGGCCGGGAGGGAAGGCGTCGAGATCTCCAGGCTTCTCAACGACACCATCCATGGTTGCCAAGGGGTGCTCCAGCTCATAGCGCATGTCAGTGCCCAAGGCCGTTGTCACCCGGGCCGTGCGAGCCCGTGCAACGCGATCCGCCAAGGCGTTTGTCAGTCGAACCAGGCGGTCCATATCCACCGACAGGGTTCGCAGGAATCCATCTTCGGTCACCCCAGGCATGGTGATAATCCGCGCGCCTGACTTCTGAGCCTCCACGCGCGCCGACGAGTGGGTCAGCGAATATGTCGTATACAGAAAGGCGATGTCGGCCGCTTGCATTGCAGCCCGAACCGCCGCGGGCGGCTCCTGCGGGGTACTACGCCGCGTTGGCATGACCATGAGCACTGGCTCGGCATCCGCTGCCAGTGCGGCCGCCATTAGGGCACGGGCCACGGATTGGTCACGCATGGTATCCGTCACGATCAGCACGCGTTCTTTTGGCCGGACGCTGCCACACGTTTCGATGGCCACACGGGCGCACCGCTGCAATTCTATGGCCTTCATTTGTGCACCTCGAACTGTCTTGTGGTTGGGTTGCGAGTCGCCGTCGCTCCTGGAAGCATTGCTGCTTCGGGCGATTGCCGTTGGAGAGGGGGCAAGCCCCTGATCATGTCTGCCGCCTTCTCGGCGATCATCATAGTTGAGGCGCACGTGTTCGCGGATGGCATGCTGGGCATTACGGAGGCATCCGCGACCCGCAATCCCGTCACGCCGTGGACCCGCAATTCGTCGTCGACAACGGCCGACGGATCGCTGGACACGCCCATCCGCGAGGTACCCATCACGTGGTAACAGGACACGCCAACGCTCCGAGCATAGTCCAGCAGCTCGTCATCAGTTGTCACGCCGCTTCCAGGCAAGGTCTCGGTATCAAAGAACTTTAACAGTTCCGGCGTCTTCATAAGGCGCCGGGCCACGCGCATACCCCCCAGGAGAACCTGTTGATCGCGTGGATCCTCTAGGTAGTTCGGCTGCACGATTGGGTCCTGAAGCGGATTGGACGAGCGGGCATGCACGTAGCCCAGGCTTTCGGGGCGATGCTGCCAAACCCCGCATGTCATGCCGGGATAGTTATCCAGCATGCCGATGTAACCTTCGCGATAGCTCGCCGGCGTGAACACACCCTGTAGATCAGGAGCATTCAGGCCTTCGTTTGATTTCCAGAACCAGTGCACGAGCGAAGGACTAAGTGCGAGGATGTTTGGACGCCCCAGCATCCACCTTGCGATCTGGGCCCCAAGCCGGCCTCCTCTGGACAGCTCGTTCATGGTGACGCTGCCCTTAACCTTAGCGACCATTCGGACCGAGAAATGGTCGCGCAAATTCTCGCCGACGCCTGGTAGCTCATGAACCAACGGAACGTTGAGCGACTGGAGGAGCGAGCCGCGTCCGATCCCCGAAATCTGCAATAGCTTCGGCGTATTGATTGACCCGCTGCAAACAATCACCTCGCGCCGGGCCCGGACGACCTTCGTTTCATTCCGCTTGCCGCCGCGCAGATATTGGACTCCCGTCGCTCGCTTACCTTCGAACAGGACAGCCTTGGCGTGGGCTTGGGTCCGCACTTCGAGGTTCTTTCGCCCTTTAGCCGGACGAAGGAAAGACCGCGCCGCGCTCTGCCGCCATCCATTCAGGATCGTGCGCTGGTAGTAGCCGACCCCTTCTTGGGCGACTCCGTTATAGTCTGGGTTGCGGGGGATGCCTTGCCCCACCGCGCCGGCGATGAAAGCTTCGCAGACCGGGTGGAACCAGTCCATGTCCGTGACAGCTTGTTCACCCGCACGCCCATGATATGCATCATCTCCCCCGCCGACCTTGCGCTCAGAGCGCTTGAAGTAGGGCAGCACGTCGGCATACCCCCACCCCTTGTTTCCGGCGGCAGCCCACGCGTCGAAGTCTCGGGGCTGACCACGGTTGTAGGCCAAGCCGTTGATGGCTGTTGAACCGCCGAGCGTGCGCCCTTGAGGAATGGGGATACGGCGGCCCTTCGTGTTGTCGGTCGGCTCGCTGGAGAACTGCCAGGTGAAGGCCGGATCGAACAGAACCTTGATGAAGCCGGCGGGAATATGCAGGAAAGGATGCCAGTCGCTCGGTCCGGCCTCGAGCACGCAGACAGTGGACTTGCCATCTTCACTCAGCCGATTGGCAAGGATCGAACCCGCGGCCCCTGCACCGACGATGACGTAGTCGAAAGTCTCGGTCGGATCGCCATTGATGTTGCTCATGATGTCGTTCTCGCTTCTTCTCAGAGGAATCCGATCGAGATCCAAGGCACGGCAGCCACGACGATGGTACCGATCAACAGGGCCAGCATGTATCCTAAGATGGGTTTCATGCCCTCGTCGGGGTGGACACGGCTGATTGCGCAGGCCGCGTAGTAGCCGACCCCGAAGGGTGGGGCGAACAACCCAATGCCCATGGCCAGGATCACCACCATGGCGTAGTGCACCTCATGCACCCCTACCTGCTTGGCAATGGGGAACAACAGGGGCCCGAACAGCACGATGGCCGGGATGCCCTCCAGCACGCTACCGAGGATCACGAAGGCCACGATGGTGACGGCCAGGAACATCGGCACGCCGCCGGGCAGAGAGGTCATGAAATTGGCCAGCAAGGCGGAAAAACCCGACTGCGTCAGCGACCACGCCATCCCGGTCGCTGCCCCGATGATGAGGAGGATCGCGCCTGACAATCCTGCCGTCTCTACCAGCATGGGGTAGAGACGCCTCCAATCGAAGCGGCGGTAGATCAGGAGGCCCGCGAGGATTGAGTAGATGATGCCTATTGTCGAGACCTCAGTTGCAGTCGCGATGCCCTGGATGACGGCGGCTCGGATCACGAACGGCAAGGCGATAGCCGGAATCGCTATCAGGAAGGTCCGGCCGATCTCGCGAGGTGTCGCGCGCCGCACGTGGGACAGGTCCTCCGTCCGGTAGCGCCACCAGACCACGCCACAGAGCGTCAGGCCGAGCACCACGCCAGGGAGCAGCCCGCCGGTGAAGAGGGCGGCGATCGACACGCCGGTGACCGAGCCGATGGTAATCAGGACGAGGCTCGGCGGGATGGTCTCTGTTTGCGCGCCGGACGCGGAGAGGAGCGCGACGAGGTCACCCGGCTTGGCGCCGCGCTCCTTCATCTCGGGGAACAGCACGGGCGCCACCGCGGCCATGTCGGCCGCCTTCGACCCGGAGATGCCCGACACGAGGTACATGGCGCCGACGAGCACATAGTGCAGCCCGCCGCGGACATGGCCCAGCAGGCTTGCCAGGAAGGCCACCATGGCGCGCGCCATCCCGGTCATCTCGATGAGCAGGCCGAGGAAGACGAACAGCGGCACCGCGAGCAGAATGAGGTGCGACATGCCCTCGTCCATGCGCCCGACAACGACAGACGTCGGAGTGCTGGTGGTCAGCGCGATGTAGCCAAAGGTCGCGAGGCCGAACGCGAAGGCAATCGGCACGGTGGCGAACACCATCGCCCCAACAAGCCCGACGAAAAAGATGAGCAGGTTGAGTTGGCCCAAAGGCTTCAGCACCGGGCCGAGAAGAATGAAAAAGCCGATCACCGCGGCAACGAGCGCAACGGCGCGGGCTACGTGCCGCCAATCGCCAACGCTAGCCAGCCGCAGGACGGCAATCACCAACATAAGCGCGATACCAACCGGAATAGCGGCGGCGCGCCAGGCGTTTGGGATCTCAAGCGCCGGGGTGGTCACGAAAACCTCGTCGGCCGCGAACTCATAAGCCGGATGGACCATGAGGACGAGAAAGGCCAAGGCCGCGGCGACCGCGACTACGTCGAGGAACGCCCGCGCGCGCGGCCTTAGCATACCGGATATCGCTGTCATGCGCATATGTTCACCGCGCTGGAACGCGATCACCGAGCCCAGCATAGCAAGCCAAAGAAACAGGATCGACGCGAGTTCATCCGACCAAACGATCGGCGCGTGGAAGATGTAGCGGGCCAAGACGCCGCTAAAAAGCACAACGATCTCTGCGACCACCAACAATGCCGCCGGAATCTCAACGAGAGGAACCAGGACGGCATTGATCCGGGTTGCCCATGGGGGCGGGACGCCAGCGTGGTCTGCTTCCTCAATGCCAGCGGCTTGCCAGTCCCCTATCACATCTTTCATGTCTTACCCCTCGTGCTTCGTTGTTCTGAGGCAGGGTTTGTTGGCGTTCTGACGAGCAGGCTATGTGAGCTGACCGACGGCCCCTTCGAAGACGTGCCAGGGTTCTTCGCCGAATTTCTTCTTCCAGTCTTGGTAGAAGCCTGCCTTACGCAGCGCTTCGCGGAACGCGGGCCGGTCGGGGTCTATGAATTCGAGCCCTTTGGCCTGTAGATCGGCTTTCAGGGTATTGCTGAGGGTCTCGACATCCGCGCGCTGGAGCAGCGCAGCATCATTGATGTTACGGCTAACGATCTCTTTGAGATCGGTCGGCAGCCGTTCCCAAGCGCGACGGTTGCCGATGAACCAATACCCGTCCCACATGTGATTGGTGAGAGAGCAATATTTCTGCACTTCATAAAATTTTGCCGTATCGATAGTGACAAGAGGGTTTTCTTGCCCGTCGACCACCTTGGTCTGGAGCGCAGAGTAGACCTCCGAGAGGTTAATGCTCGACGGCGATGCACCTAGGGCTGAGAACATCGATGTCCAGAGGGAGCTAACCGGCACGCGGATCTTCAAACCAGCGAGATCCTCCGGTTTGACGATAGGTTTGGATCGGGTTGTGATCTGCCGGAACCCGCTATTCCAAATGCGGTCCATGACAAACAGGCCAGCGCCATTGATCTGCTTGCGAAACAGCGCTCCGAGTTCCCCATCCATTGCGCGCCAGACCGTCGGGTAGTCAGGCCAGGCGAAGCCAATGCCGTACATTGAGCCTGCTGGGATTACGGTCGAGAGTCCGGCCACACCTGAGACGGAGAAGAACTCGAGCGCCCCGCTGCGCACCTGAGACAGCATGTCGGTATCACCACCGAGCTGGTTGTTGGGAAACACCTTGAGTTCAAAGCGCCCGTCGCTCTCTTTCCGGATCTTCTCTGCAGCCTCCAGCGCGCGGGCCGTAAGTGGATGGGTTACCGGAACATTGGTACCGTACTTGTATTCGAAAGCCGGCGCAGCGCTGGCGCGTCTGATACCGAATGTCGAAACTGTCGTCAGCGTCGCAGCTGCGCCGATGAAGCCCCGACGAGTTATTTTAGTTTTCATGGTGGCAGTCCCCTTCCTGTCGATGTGCCCGATTGTGCTCGCCGGGCTTGTGTGATTGATGTCAGGGTCCGAGGCTAAGGCTCAGCCGTCCTAACGTTCTTGGCGGCTCGCTTCTCGGCAACGGGAACGAAAAGGGGATGCTCTGGCGTTGGCGCGTCGACCTGTGGCGCTCTCATGCGCGGCTCCAAGCACGGACATGCTGCCGCTGCGTTCCGAGCCCTTCAATCCCGAGCGTCATCACATCGCCCGGCTTCAGATAGATCGGGGCCGGCTTCTTGCCCATGCCGACACCAGGGGGCGTACCGGTTGTGATGATGTCGCCGGGAAACAGCGTCATGATCCGGCTGATGTAGCTGACCAAAGTGGCAACACCGAAAATCATAGTCTTTGTGCTTCCGGTCTGCATCCGCTGGTCGTTAACATCGAGCCACATCTCGAGGGACTGGGGACTTCTCAGTTCGTCTGCGGTAACGAGAACTGGTCCAACAGGGCCGAAGGTGTCGAAACCCTTGCCCTTGTCCCAGGTGCCACCGCGCTCTAGCTGATATTCACGCTCAGACACGTCGTTCACCAGGCAATAGCCTGCAATGTAATCCAGCGCTTCGCGCTCCTCGACGTAGCTGGCCGCGCGGCCGATGACGATCCCGAGTTCAATCTCCCAATCGCCCTTTGTAGATCCAGGCGGAAGTATCACGTCATCATTTGGACCAACGATGCAGCTCGTTGCCTTGAAAAAAATAATCGGCTCGGTGGGCAGAGGCATGTTCGCCTCGGCGGCGTGGTCTGCGTAATTGAGGCCCACTGCAACAAACTTGCTGACACTACCAACCGGACAACCAAGACGAGGTGAACCGTCCACGATCGGCAGGGTGGCCGGGTCAAGTTTGGCCAAGCGCCCGAGCGTCTCCGACGTGAGCGCCTGTCCATCTACATCTGCGATCTGACCAGAGAGGTCGCGAATTTTTCCGTCGGCATCTAGCAGTCCGGGTTTTTCGCGTCCGGCGGGCCCATAGCGTAAGAGCTTCATCTTTGCCTTCTCCGGTTTGGCATTCACACGGGCCGTTCGACGGCTTGTTTTCCCGCAGCGTATGTTTGGTGCTACGCCTATGCCTGGCCGGGGGTAATCCGCGGCAGGACCTTCTCTACATCCTGATCCGCAAGATCCTGCAGACGAGCATCGGGCGCCCGTCCGGCGTCATGCTCCCGCAGAACATCCGCTACCGTATCCGGGTCGATCTCTAACGCTTGGGCCAACAGCCGGTCGGCTTCCTCGTTGTTCCCGACTGCCTGTTCGTGTAAACCCTGTTCTGCAAGCCTGCGCGCCTCTGCAACCTTCTCAGAAGCGTCATTTATTGACAGCTCTTGATCAACCATGTCGTCCTCCCAGCGAAAGCGGTTTAGACGGTCGCGCCAATTGGCCAGGGCGCAAACTCGTTAGAACCGACATCGTATTGCTCGCTCTTGCTTCGTTCACCCGAGGCAACCCGCAGGATGCGCTCGAAAATCCGCTGTCCAGCCTCTTGCACCGTCTCATGGCCATCCACGATTGTGCCGCAGTTGATGTCCATGTCCTCTTCCATGCGCTGAAACAGAGGCGTATTGGTCGCGATCTTGATGGACGGCGAGGGTTTGCAGCCAAACACGCTACCGCGGCCTGTGGTGAAGCAGACGACGTTGGATCCCCCCGCGACCTGCCCCGTCGCCGCCACCGGATCGAAACCTGGTGTATCCATGCAGACGAACCCTTTTTGAGTAACCGGCTCCGCATATTTCACTACGTCGACCAAGTTCGTGCTCCCCGCTTTGGCCATCGCACCTAGTGACTTCTCGATGATGGTCGTCAGCCCGCCCGCCTTGTTGCCCGGCGATGGGTTGGCATTGATCTCCTCGCCGTGCTTGTGGGTGTACTCCTCCCACCACCGCATGAGGTCGACGAGCTTTTCACCAACTTCGCGGCTGACCGCGCGACGCGTGAAGAGGTGCTCGGCACCATACGTCTCGGTTGTCTCGGCAAGGATCACGGTCCCGCCGTTCCGCACCACTAGATCGCTGGCGACGCCAAGCGCCGGGTTTGCTGAAACCCCGGAATACCCGTCCGAGCCACCACATTGCAGGGCGACTTTGAGGTGATGAGCCGGAACGGTCTGCCGGCGGACTTCGTTGGATTCCTTAAGCACCCCGCGCACGAAGTCGAGCCCGGCCGCCACGGTCTTGCGAATTCCGCCCATACTCTGGATATCCATGTTGCGGATTCGATCAGTGAGCTTGTGTTCCCGGAGCAATTCGCTGATCTGGTTGACCTCGCATCCGAGGCCAATCACGATCACATGAGAGAAATTAGGATGGCGCGCGTAGCCCGCGAGCGTGCGGCGCAGGAGTTGTAATCCCTCGCCCGCCGCCATACCGCAGCCGGTCTTATGCGTGAGCGCGACAACTCCATCAACATTCGGAAACTCTGCCAGGGGCTCATAGCCCGTGAATGGATGGCGCTTAAAGGCATCAGCGATGAGGCTGGCCGTGTGGGCGCTGCAATTTACCGATGTCAGTATGCCGATGTAGTTACGTGTCGCGACACGCCCATCGGGACGAACGATGCCCTCGAACGTGGCCGGCTCCGGGAAGAGGTCGGTCGGCCTTGCATCCACGCCGTAGGCGTAATCCTTCGCGAAGTCGCCCATGCCCATGTTCTGCACATGCACATGCTCCCCTGGAGCGATGGCTTTGGTCGCAAAGCCGATAATCTGATTGTACTTCCGGACCTGTTCGCCCTCTTCGATCCTGCGCACAGCCACCTTGTGTCCTGGCGGAATCCGCTGGGCCGCGATCACCCCGTCCTGGACTGGCGTACCCGGCAGCAGGGTTACGCGAGCCATAACCACGTTGTCAGCCTGATGGAGGCGGATGATGGGGCTGACAGCCGCCACATTGGGCCGCTGCGCCGTCGTTTCCTGTTCCTGCATGGGTTCCCTCTGTCGATCGCCGTTTAAACGGCGTTTCAAAATAATCTGCCTGAACATCAGAATGTCTGATATATACGCGGAGGCCAAAAGCTGTCAACCGCTTTTCTTGGCTGTGTGAACTGGATTTCTGTGCCCCATTGACTCGCAGCTATCCATGCTGGGACGAAGTCAATTGTCAGACGATTCAGCTCGTTGGAGTCCCCATGAGAGAATTTCCCGAACCGCCACAAGAGCTTGACGGCCAAGAGCCATCAGCCTCCGGGGATTATCTTAAGCCAGTGACGCGCGCGACGCTGCCGCAGGAGATTGTTGCCGCGATCGCCGACCTCATAATGGCCCGTGTTTGGAAACCGGGAGATAGGATTCCTCCCGAGAAGGAGCTGGCAGCCCGGTTCCACGTCGGACGTTCAACAATTCGAGAGGCGGTCAAGAGCCTCGCCATTCTCGGTGTTATCGAGGCCCGCGCCGGAGACGGATCTTACATTCGCGGGGGAACTTCCGATCTGCTGTCCGGTGCATTTCAATGGGGCATGATGCTCACCGAGCAGAACTTGGGCGACCTCGTCGACATACGTATTTTGATTGAAGTAGAATGTGCGGGCCGGGCCGCAGCAGCGCGCAAACCCGATCTAGGAGCCACTCTGACGCGGCTCACCGGTCAGATGAGCGAGGTATGGAATCAGCCCAAAGAGTTCATGAGATTAGATAATTACTTTCATGAAACGATCGCGGCGGCCACCGACAATCCCCTATACGTAAGCCTCTCTAAAACTATCCAGAGCCTCGTTGGCGTATGGTATCCGCAGACTTTCCAGCTGGACCGGACAAAGGCCGCGACACTCGACGAGCACTTCGCGATCGCGGCGGCGATCCAGGCCAATGATGAGCAAGCTGCCCGCCAGGCGATGCGGCAGCATATCGAGCGCGCTGGAGAACGACTGAGCAGGATCGTGGACAGGTCGAAAATGACGACCCCTAACGTCAATCGCCTACTGAGGACTTGATCGCGTAAGGTCCCTCGGCGCACCTCATTTCGGCACCTTAGCCCACAATCCGCCCCCGTAGCACAAAGAAGCACAGTTCGAACTCCCGTTTGCTTGTTGATGAAGAGCACGGCAAATGATCTGGCGTGTCCCCTAAAGCACTTCACCAACGGATGGCGCTGCGCGTATCCATTGCCTCGCTGATTGGCGAGTTAAAGCTTAACGTAGCGAAGGCGGTGTCGTCAGCGAACCCTCCAGGTGCGATCCGGATCAGATCGCGCGCATGTGAGGAGGGATGTCGTAATGGGCGTCAAGTTCGTCACGACCCCTGAGATCGGACCAGTCATGGTCTTCCTGGCGAGCAAACGCGGGCGCTTTCTGGAGCTGGATTTCCGTAATGTCGGTACGATACCCGCCTAGGTTGTGATCGTAGTTGAGCTTGCCCCAGGGGAGCGCATGAGCAGAGTCGCTCGTCTCGCCGAATGAGATCACGACATAGGCAATGCGACCGCTTACTTTTTCGATGATCAAGCGCTTTATGCTTCCCATGCGGTGGCCATCAGGGTTGTAGACGACCGTACCCTCGACGCGATCGCTTTCGATAAAAGCCCTCGACGGTCTCGTGGAATTCGCTTTCCCGTCCATGCTGAAGCTCCTCTTGTCAGGTGAAGTTCGAGCGGCTGCGCTCATGGCGGTCCCGGCTGTGAACGGCAGAGATTTGACCATAGCGAGGCCGATTTGGCCATCTCTCACTTATTTAGGAGGTTCGCAGTCCCGGTACCACTGACTGCGAGATAAACTCGGCCGCTACGCCTGGCTCGCAATCGCAGGCGCACCGCCATCGCGGTATCGCACGCAGCCGAGACGCATCGCCTCCTGATTTACTCCATGCGCCAACCGTTGTTGAAATCAAGGCCGTTTCGAAGGCACCTATCGAATGCGACGGGTAGGCGTTGTAGCGCTCTCGCAGAAGCGCTCAAAAGACCGGGCGAAAATCCTTCTTCGAGGCGGCATATGCCCCTAACCTCATGCGTCCAAGTCCGGCGCGTGCGGTGATCCTTGAGCACCTGGAACACCGACTCGCTAAGCAGCAGGTCGCTGACCGTCGACCGCATCGTCCAGCGACGCCAACTCCGCCTCGATGCCGGTTCGCTTCTCGAGATCGAGAAATCGGTCGATGCGTCGAAGCAGGTGATCTTCGGGGACGTGGTCATCGAGGCAGAAATCGTAGAACAGCTGCACCGGCGCCGTTTGCATCCCCATCATCGTCCTGCTCTTCGCAAAGCAACGCGAGGATGGAATCACGCCGGCCAACGCCGATCAACCGCACTGGCTTGCCGACGTTCTCGCGAAGCTCGTCAATGACTGGCCTGCGGCACGACTGGACGAACTGCTTCCCTGGGTATCGACTTGACGCCGTGCAGTGCGCGGTGGAGGCACAGGCTGCTCTGGCCGAGGCGAACACAGGCGTCCCGCCCGACAAGCGCATCAATTTCCGCATTGGCGTGCACATCGGCGACGTAATGATACGCGCTGGGGACCTCTTCGGCGACGGAGTGAACATAGCCGCGCGGCTACAAACATTGGCGAACCCCGGAGCCGTTTGTATCTCGGGGGCCACGTACGATCAGGTACGCAAGGTCTTGCCGATGACTTTCGTGGACCTTGGTGTTCAGCAGGTGAAGAACATTCAAGAGCCAATCAGAGCCTATCAGGTGGGTGCGCCGAGTGAGACGCGAGAGGCTGCTCCGGCGCGTGTTGCGGAGGCTGAGAGCCCACCTCCGATGCCAGACAAACCTTCCATCGCCGTCCTGCCGTTTCAAAACATGTCCGGTGATCCCGAGCAGGAGTATTTTGCGGATGGGATGGTCGAAGAAATCACCACCGCGCTCTCGCGTTTTAAATGGTTGTTCGTGATCGCTCGAAACTCGAGCTTTACATTCAAAGGCAAAGCCGTCGATGTCAAGGAAGTCGGACGCAGGCTTGGAGTGCGCTACGTCCTTGAGGGGTCTGTGCGCAAGGCGTCAGGGAAAGTTCGGATCACGGGACAGTTGATTGATGCGGTGACAGGAGCGCACCTTTGGGCGAACAGGTTCGAACGTGACCTGACGGACGTTTTCGCTCTTCAGGACGAGGTAACGATTGCTGTTGTCTCAGCCATCCAGCCAAAATTGCTTCAAAAAGAAATTGAAATGGCGACGCGGCGGCGACCAGAGAACCTTACCGCCTATGATTATTATCTCCGTGCTAGGCAGCAGTTCTACCTGCAGACCCGCGAAGGGGTAGCCGAGGCGATCAGGCTGTCTCTCCGCGCTTTGGAGCTGGATCCTCGGTTCGGCCTCGCCGCGGGTGGCAGGGAACTGTCACTCGGTCAACGTAAGCTTGGGTTACTCTATCGATCCTCAATTCGAGCGCAATGAAGCGGTTCGGCTTCTTCGCCTGGCATTGAGCATTGACGATGATGATTCTGAAACATTAGCACAAGCTGCCGTAGTCTCGACGTTCATGATCGGCGATCATGAAAGCGCGATCGAGATGGCGGACCGGGCGGTCGCCCTCAACCCGAACTCATTTGACGCATGGTACGCCAGAGGCTGGGTCTATCGAAATGCGGGGCTGCCGGAAGAAGCGATCCCGAGCTTCGAACGTGCCGTGCGCATGAGCCCGGTGGACCCATTGCTACACCGGTCGTTTGTCGGTACGGCGGCGGCCCTTATTGAGCTGGGTCGCTTTGACGAAGCCATCGTCGCGGCGAAGAAAGCCCTTCGTCAGAACTCCTCCTATGCGCCAGCCTACCGCTGTTTCGCGTCCGCGTTCGCCCATTTCGGACGCGACGCCGAGGCGCGTGAGGCAGCGGCGCATGTGCTTGAGCACGATCCCGCCTTTACAATATCTGCCTGGATCGCTCGCGGCGGGCAATCAAACGCGAAGCTATATATCGAGGGGCTTCGGAAGGCGGGGTTGCCCGACTGAGCCCGGTGTATGGCCTCGTTCTCTGTGGCGAGCACGCGGCCCTGTGAACCTCGGCGGCGGCTGCGGCCTTTACTCCGAACATTTTGAAAATCGCCCCCGGCGGGCTTTCCAGAACCGTAGGTCGGTCCACCCATGGGACCCAAACAGCTCCATGAGCCCGCAGACCGGAGCGGGCGCGACATCATCACATTATTCGTGTCGGATTTTTTAAAAACTAACATCAATGTCATTCATCAAGCTGAACGAACTGAACGTACAACAATGTGTTAGTGAGTTTGCGAACCATTGCGTGACCTCCTATCGCAGCGTAAGAATCTCGCGGGCAGGGATCGAAAGCAATCTCTCAGATACGGAGGATGCGACCATGCGACGGGTCAAGCAAGCTTCGAAGCAGAAACGCACAACCAAAGCCGCCGCCGTGAAGGTGCTGGGTGCCGCCGGACTGGGTCTTTCGCTGGTGAGTAGTGCATCCGCATCCACGATGCCCACTGCCGGTATCCCGCAATCTGACAATACCTCACCCAATCAACGCTTCCTTCTTGGCGAAGAGGAAATGACCGACATCGGTCTGGC
>Ga0210406_10004270_pt1 | contig 15389 bp, 32 predicted proteins | sample IncBWC30MmetaG_FD_155454 | JGI IMG/M metagenome (GOLD analysis project Ga0210406, IMG submission 155454) | Forest soil microbial communities from Barre Woods Harvard Forest LTER site, Petersham, Massachusetts, United States - Inc-BW-C-30-M | ecosystem: Environmental > Terrestrial > Soil >... | reverse complement strand
AAGTACCTCGCACACACACGGCATATCTCCACAAAGCGCCATACCGCCATACGTGGAGAACATACTCGTGTTCCACACGGTAGTTTTCCACATTGACAGCGAAGCGCCTATGTGTGGTAGAGTGCATGGCGGTATAGCGGTTTACGGCGATAGGAGCAACGGAGGAAGTCGATGGGGCTCCACGGATAACAAGGGGTGGGCGCGTTGGGGCTATGGCTAAAAACGCTCGTGGGCCGCTATGCCACTGGAGGCACGATGGATATTGACGATTTCTTTGAATCATTCCCGGTTCTTATGTCAATGGTCATGGATCAGAAAGGACATGAGAACGATGTTCGGAACGTTACTAAATTGACGGTTACGCTCATGGGATATTCCGTTAGCTCTAACGAGGCTGTTGATAAAGCGCTATATCTCTATGGACGCATTAAAGCCGGATTGCGGAAATGAATAGAAGCAACGGTCAACCTCCATCCGTTAAAATCTCGACCCTGATGGAGTGCGTAAAAGCGGCTCACCTCTCGACCTTCGTTCAAAGTGCGTTTCCCCACTCAGCCGGTATGTTTGTTGTGGGCCCACCGGGAGTTATGAAGACAACAATTCTTCGCGCTCTCGATCCGTACGAGTCCGTACTTACCTTGTCAGATGTCAACAGTAAGGTGCTTAATGGAATCATCAAATCGCAACTCACGAGTAATGCGATCAAATCTCTTGTCCTTCCGGAAGTTCAACGCATCTATGAACGTGACCCACGTACGGCTGCGGGTGTGGAAGGTACTATTCGAAGTCTCGTGGAGGAGGGCTTCTCGGGAGCTTCATTTGAAGATCCGACAGTGTCCAGATTCACGGCTCGCGCACTGGTTATTGGAGCGATGACGGATAAGTTTAGAGATGAGAATTGGCAGCGCTGGAACGATTCCGGATTTGCTCGCCGGTTTCTATGGGTGCTTGTGCGGCTGGGCGATCCTTCCATTCTTATGAATGCGGTGGAAGCCGGTAGGATGGCTCAAGTGTCAGATGAGATTGTACAGATGCCGCAACCTCTCGCGACAATCCCGCCGCTCGACTCCGCAACACGTAAGCGCATCCGTCCACTCGTCCGCAAACAGCCGAAACCCTGCAATGTCCAATATGAGCTTCTCTGCCGAATGACAGCCGTGCTGAAGTATTACTACGAGAAAAACAAATCGAAGAAAGACCCTCTGCAAACGATTCAGGAGTTCGGCGGCTCGATCTTGGGAGGAGCGGAGCTTACCGGGTTGGTGATATGAAGGAATACTTTTGGATGTGCGACGAATGCAGAAAGGAAGACTGTATTTGCACACATCGCAGAGGTACTTTCCATAGATACCGCATTGTGCATAGACAAACACATGAACAAGGAAGCGAAGAAATGAATCCAGAAATCGACGTTTCGCCTTTAGAGTGCAAAGTCTGTGGTCAGAGGCTCTTTATTATTTATAACGCAGTCGAAAACGGCGGGCTCCTCTGGTTCTGCTCGAAATGCAAATTTATTTATACGGATTCTCAAGTATGAGATTCGTGTGGTTGTTTTTCTATCGTCGAGCCGTCAAGAAAAACGGTGGACGCCAAGTGTGTTTCAATTGCTTCCGTAGTCTCACTATGCACGACGACTACTGCCACACGCTTGTCATAACGACCCATTACCGTGTCGCGATTCTCTGTTCTACGTGTGACTACAAAATAGGATTCAATGAAAAACTGTTCCTGTATCGGCAATGGTTCAAGCGCTACTCCGGACTCCCTGCCGATATGTGGGACATCGTGAAAGGTCGAATTGCAGAGGAGACGTTGAGTGATGATCTCGGGCTTTGACATTCTGTTTGAACGCCTCGCGAATCGGGAGCAGATGGGCGAAGTGATGTTCCGTTTAACGGACGGTGGATGGTGGACAACGGATGAGCTTTGCAGGATTACGCACGAATCGAACCGTACTCTGTATCAAAGGTTGGCGACACTGCGTAAACATGGAGTCCTGGAGTCCAAGCTCGTGAAACAGAGAGGCCCGATCCATCCAACTAAAATGGGTTGGGGTTATCAAACATCATGGAGGTTAAAGCCGTGAGTCTCCAGCCGTGGATGAGTCCGGACGATACCGTGGAGGCTATCGAGATTCTCCAGGAAGTGGAAGATTTCCTCTCGAACACGGCAATGTTCGGTTCTCTCCGAAAGCAACTGCGGACCAACCTGGACAACAAAGCCGTGATGATGCGAGAGTTTCGCAGTCGCGTTAAGCAAGGCGTTATTGATACCTCGCTCATTCTTGCTATCGAAGACCTTGCGCGTAAGCGCCAAGTCTCGAACGGTTTCATTATTCGCGAAGCGCTGGAGCAGTATATTTCTAAGGAAAATCGGAGGAAGTGAGAATGCAGATTGAAGACGTAGGCGCGATCTGTGATGCAGCGATTGAGTTCATACATGCAGATTGGGGCTATTTGACGCACTGCGATTTAAGCAACTCTTGGCATAGCGACCCGGTTTCTCAGAAATTGAAAGCGCTCTATTTGCTCGTGAAAGAGCATCATAGAAAACTAACCGCCGCTGATGTGATCCGAAACGCAGGAGAAACGCGGTTCTAGATGTTCACCTCGGAATCCTCTCGTGAAATGTGGGAGTCGCGCTGGGAGACGATGTGGGAGCAAGGGCGAGAGTCGGAGTTAGGTCCGGCTGGTCAAGCCTACATTGCGGACAAGTACGGAGAGAAGTACTACCCTGAAGATCCTCCTTACGATGAGTACGACGATTACGGAGAATATGACTTTGACATCGAGTATTGAGCATGCCGCGAAAAAACAACAAAAATAACCCTCTGCAAATTCGAGTGCGGGCCCGGAGTCTGCCTAAAGGTGTAAGTGTCAAGCGCTACCTGCAACGGCTGATCCAACACATGACGGAACAGAAGCCGCTTCCGGAATCCTGGGACGTGGAACTGAGTTGGAGAAATCCAAAAACAAAAGTTGGTCTGACGAAGCGATGGCGCTCGGATGATTTCGAGAGCGCGGTATCGGATTCCAGGGAAGGCTTTAACGATTTGCTACACCAAATCCTCGTGCGGCGGCTCCGGAGGCTCATGTGAAACGACTACACATTTGTTGTAGTACATGCGGAGGGGTGGCGTGGTTTGTTCGGTTTGAGGAAAGAGAAGATATGTCTTCAATGAAAATTGTGTTGACGTGTCCGGATTGCTCGATGTTTGCGGAGGTAACGTCACTGGCGGCAATGCCTGAAGGTCATGTGGTTATGGAGGAGAACGAGCCATCATGAATTTCTGGTACTCCTCACGGCCCAACGAAATCTTTCTAGACCTGGACTCTAACCGGGCGATTGCGCGGGCTCTCTCTGTGCTCCGTCTCGCGATCCGTCGAAAGCAATTACCGATAATGGGGCTGTTCCTCTATCGCACAAGAACGGAAGGCCACGCACACATGATTGTTTTGCTCAGTTGTGAGATGTCCTGGCAGAAGCGCTTAGGCTGGGCCCTGTGGCTTGGAAACGATAGGCTTCGAGCCGCCTATGTCCTGGCGCGTCATTCGATCAATGGGACACACGCGAAGCACGCACATGATTTGTTGGTATCGACTCAGCTTTACTATCGACCGTGGGACGCCTTTTGCGAGTGCAAGAAGAAACACAAAAAGAAAGCCGTAACGGATAAGTGTCCCGCGATGGAGCATCTGTTGATGGACCAGAAGAGCGCGGACTATTTCACGCGCACCGGCAAGAAGCCGCCGCGCAAGAAAATCAGAGTGCCGTGGGGCGAAGTCTCGTTAGATCAATTGAGCGAATGGAAGGAAGTATATGAATGAAACAAAAAAGGATTTTATTAATGTTGCGAAGCTGAGCGCTGAATTTAATCAGTTCGTTGCTAACAACGAAAAGGCAATGTCGTTTTCTTCGATAGGTCTTCACTTGTGGCAGGTTCAAGCTCAGTTTGCAATTGCCCAACAGCTAACCATTATTGCCGGACACCTCGGCAAAATCGTAGGAAAGGCGGAAGAACTAAAATGATTCTGATTGAAATGGCAATGAAGCGCGATCTAAACGACGGGCGCTTCCCTGAAAAAATCCGTCCACGTCGAGATTCGTATGTCTGGATGGTGGGCCGTCCGTGGCCCGTACCGATAGACGAAGACGAACTCGTGATGAGGGTTGAAGCGTTCGGGCCGGAGCGCGAATGGATCGAAAAGAACGGAATAATGCTTGTCCAGATTGCGCGTATTAGTCCGACATCGAACGCAATGGACTGGTTACCCGGTGACGCGCAGTTCGTTTCTGGAGTCATGCGGCAAAAGTGTCAAAGCTAGAAAAACACGGCTGGAATCCGGAAGCCTGGAATCCGGTAGCCGATAACAAAGGCGTGCTTGTGGGCAAATTCAAAGTACCGTTTCAGCCTGCACAAGCCGAAGTCGAAATTGTCCGGAATTTTCTAATCCGGATTAGTCAGCAAAAACAACAGGAGGAAAGAATGAGTAAAACAGAAAAGGTCAACATGGTGTGGCTTGCCGGAACCGTCAAGCTCGATCCGAAGAACGAAGAAAACGGCGTACGTTGCTTAATCGACGTTGGATTGAAAAACGCGATTCCGGTAGGAGTGAAGAAATCCGATGACGGACTCGCGAATAAGTTAGCGCGTTTCCGTGCCGGTGATTTTATTAAGGTGACGGCAATGCTCGACCCTTACGGAGTCAAGCAAGCGGACGGCTCCTGGAAAAACGGAATGGCGATTCGCATTACTGAAATAAAAGTTGATCCTCCGGCACGCACGGAAAAGAAAGTCGAACAGGGTGCGTTTTCGGATGACGACATTCCTTTTTAACTGGCGCGGAGAACAAACGAGGATTTTAAAATGAAAAACATTGTGCCGGTGTTCGGCAAGCTCGCTCGAAAAATCGTTATCGAGATCGACGAGAAAGGGCTCCAGAAAGTGGAGTCGAAGGATTACATGGTGGCGACGGGAACCACTCCGGAAAACATGATTATGCTCGCACTGCCGGAACCACGTCCTACAGATACACGCATGCTTGTGATGGCTCTCCTTTCAGTTGTCAATTTGCACTTAAACGCGATCTTTGCGGCAATGCAAATCGGAGGGCCACTCGATGGCAACACGAAAGCGCACTAGAGTCACGGAGTACGTGGACGGCGAGGACGAACGGCCAGAGATACTACCGGGCGATCCTGCTGAGGAGACATATGCCGCTTTCATGGCGAAATGGGGCCGTGAAGGGGCGAAGGTGCGCGTCTACCGTGTGACGCCACAAGGCAAGCAATATTGCTTCCTGGGGACACCTGAAGAGATAGACCCGGAATCCTTGAGGCTCTTCCATGCGAAACAATCCTACGCTCACGAAACCGGGAGCTATTTAATCGAGGTGGAAGTGAACGGGGAAGTTCGGAGTCCGTTTCCCATCCTGATTGCTCCGCAGACGAACGCTCCAGGAGTGCCGGAAGCATCGAGCGCTGGAGGGGCAATGGGTGAAGTTCTTAAGATGATGGCGGCTCAGAATGCACGGCTCGAACAGTTACTACTGAGCCGGAATCAAGAGCCGCTCGGCTCGATGGCGGATACGCTCATCAAGTTAGATCAGTTGCGCGGGAACCAACAGAAAGAACTTCCTGCCGATGTGATTATGAGAGCGATTGAATTGGGAAGGAGTGTCGGAGGTGGAGGCGGTGAAGGCGATACGACGTTGAAAGTTCTGGAGCTCTTGAAGGAGTCGCTTCCAGCCGTGCTCCCGGTGGTAAAGGGTATTGTCGGTTCGTTGACGCAACGCAATGGAGGTGGAGGTGAAGAGGTGCCGGTGATTAATGACGAGTTCCTTTTGAAGCAAGGGCTGACATATCTAAAGAAGAAAGCGCTTGCTGGTTCTGATCCAGGGTTGTATGTTGATCTCATTGTAGATAACCGGGAGGAGCCGCTCTACGAGAAACTCATACGCAGAATCCTTGAAACTGACTTTTCCGCATTTGCAGCCGTCGATGCCGAAATTTCAAGGCCCGAATATGAGCCTTTCTTCCGTACCCTCTACGACGGAATCCGATCCGTCTTTATCGAGCCAAATACAGTGGAGGTGGATTCCAGCGGGGAAGGCGGGAACGCTAGCAACTCTCCAGGAGATGAGAAACCGGGCAAACCTCGCAACAAAAAATCCTGATTTCCAAAAATTCGCGCTCGAATTCGGCTCGACGACAGAAGTTGATAACTGGATTCGGGCGCATTTTCGTTACAGAGATGAAACGGAAGAAATACTCCGGACTCCGGAGTTTATGCTCAATGATGCGCTCGTGCGCCTCGGCTATCTGGAGGGCGATTGCGACGACATTTCGACGTTTACCGCTGCGTTCTTCAAGACACTCGGATTATCTACGCGATTCGTTGCTATTCGATACACTCCTGATAATCCTAATTTTGAGCATGTCTTTACCCAAGCGCACCATGAGGCGTCCGGCTGGCAAACGTTTGACGCGACGGTCCCACCGGGAACCGATATTAGAGCCGTAGAAACGCTCATGATGGAGGTGTGATGTTAGGCGATACGCAACGCTTGCTAACAACTACGGAGATAGCAGACTTCCTCGCGAGACATCCACTCATTGCGCTCCAGGTCGCGGCAACAAATGCGGCGGTAGCAACCCTCGGATACGACCAAATCTATACGCCTCCGGCATGGTACGAAATTGACGTGAGGATTCCTGGGCTCATTCAGCCAAATGGAATTTGTATTCCGGATTCGACGTACGGAAACGTTCTGATTGCTCCCAGTGCAAACGGTACGCTCTACTACAACGCCTTTGTGGATTCTGGCGCGTGTGGTGCAGCGCAGCAAGATTGGACGGGATACCAACCGCCAGTGGGCCCACCAAACATGAATTGTCCGGGCTGGTCGAACATTCAGAGTTTGAATGATTTCTTTGCGTGCCTCGGAAGTGCGGCAACCCTGGCGTTGATCGTCGGCGGCTTGTGGGTAGGCTCGGAGATTTATAAGAATGTCAAACGGTAGCGGAAGGCGCAGGCATCGAGTGTACTGTAACGTTTGCGGTGTGAGGATACGCCGTGGTTGGGCGAATCAGTGGAGACATCTTGTTACTAAACATACTGCCGATTGGCTTGTGAGAATTTCCCCTCTTGTGGTTAATCCGGAACTCGCTCGACAGAAGGGCGCAGAACTTGCGGAAGCGCTACTGAGGAGATTGTGAACGCTCGCCAAGCAACCTTAATGCGACTCTCTGAGATTCGCGATCTCGTCCACATGGGATTGACGGAGCATACCGGGCGTGGAGCCGCATCCTGGACGGCTCATATGTAGGCATTGCGGAGTGATGCACACGAAGGGGCAACATCGGTTTCACGGTCCAGGCTCATTTCAGAAGACACATCTTTTTGCGTTCGGGGACTCGATGAAAAATCCGGGCAAAGGCAGAGGTTTTTATTTCTTTGGTTCGTTCACGTCGAAGTTAGCCGCGAAGAAAAAAGAGGCGAAGATTCCGGGCTCCTTTATTCGCGAAATCCAAGGAAAGTATTACGTGATGAAGCCGCGCCATGTGGCGTTGAGACGTGTGGCGAATCCTAAAAAACTTGTGCGTATCTATGGGCGCGTGGTAAGAGTCATTGCCAAGAAGACAGGGCCACACCGGAACTGTGACGCGGAGTGCAAGCGCTGCAACCATGAATATTTTCATGACTTCAAATCGGGAGCCGTTATGTATGGTTTGCCAGATGGCTCTATCCTTATCAAGAAAGGCTAGCCAATGATTTTCGAGCAATCCTTAGCCGCTATCGACCCTATCCAGCTTGCCGCTGATTCCGGCACAACCAAATGGTATCCACGGTTCCGGGCTCCGATCCCACCTGTTCCCCGTCCACATCTATTGACCGATCAACTCCACGGTATGGGTTGTGCGGAGTGTGCCGGAAGTCTCGCGTCTCTGCCACCGGATTACGGGAGCCTTCGCGGTTTAGGTTTAGGCGATACGTTACCCGGCGACCCTGGCACGTTCGACATGAACGCGCTACAGGTGCCAAGCGCTGGAACGGGAGCCACGTCTATCCTTCAAACGATGGCGACAGGCGCTAATTTTATTCCAGGAATCGGCCCGATTGGTGGAATCACCTTACAGACGTTCACTCAGCTTCTTAATCAATTCCAGTCGTGGTTTCATATTGGATCAGGAAGGCGTGAGGCGGACATGATCGTGCCGACACAAAACAATCTGATGGCGGCTCTCGGCGGCATCACCAATCAGATTATTATTCCGGATAACCCGACACTGGACGTGCTCGAAGGTCTGTATCGTCAAGTCTGGATGATGGGTGTAGCGTTCATGGAGTTTGTTCTCCAGCGTCAATTTATAGATAGACGCGCCTCGGGCCAAGCGTTGAATACGATTATGCCGTACATTGACGGGTCGTGCGGTTATCCGGTTCCGGTAGGCTTTACCGCGAATCCTTCGCAGTTCAATTGCCTCCAGTGGGGTGATGGGACCATAGGCGGAGTCGGGAGCAATGGCATGCTCGGCGCGATTGGTCGAGCGATTACAGCGCAAGGTGGAACCATTCAAGCATTGCCAAACTTGGAAATGTCGGCGAATTCGGGAATCCGCCTTTCAACGGTTCCAATGCCTGGAGGAATTCCAGGGACCATTATGGGAATTTCAACGCCATTGCTTGCGGTAGGCATTGGCGTATTTTTGCTTTCACGCAAGGGGTTTTTCCGTGGCTAGATTGTGGAAGACAATCGACGGCGAGCCTTACATGATAAATCCGAGGCTGGGGCTCCTTGCGCTCCAAGCCTTAAATCCGAAAAAGAAAAGGAGAAAGAAAAACATGGCGAAGCGCTCACGAGGTGCTCGGCATATGGCTTGGGTTCGGTCGTTTCGTAAGCGAAATCATCGACGCAGGCGGAAGCACAACCCTTATCCGATGGCGGGAACCGTGGCGGCATTGGCAAATCCGCGACGACGGCGACGGAAGCACAACCCGCACCATCGACGACGGAAACGCAATCCCAGCGTGAGCGCTGTAGCTCGTGGAATGTTCGGGCTCCCGCCGCTCATGCCCGTAGTCTGGGGCGTGACGGGACTTGCCGGAACTGCAATGGTTCAAGGTTTCGTCGATACGTTGGTTCCGGTGAGCATGAAGACCAACGCAGACGGAACGCCAAATTTGATTACCAAGTACGTCGAAATCGCGGGCAGCATCATTGCGGTAAGCTGGATTGGAAAACTGGTTCTCGGTCGTGGGCCAGCAGCGCTTCTCGGAATCGGCGGCGGTATCTACGGCTTGACGCAGTTGGCGCATGACTTCGCTCCTGGCATGATTCCAGGCATGCACGCCTACACCTCGATCAAGTCTTACACTCCGCTGCGTCCAGGTTCCACAATGGGGCGTTCGGTTCGGAGTGCCGGTGGAGGGTTCCCGCAGTTGGCGGCTCCCGATCATGGTGCAGCGAATAGCGCCGACTTTGCCGCTAATGGTGGCATGCATCTCGTAGGCGCTCGGTTCCGTCGATTCGCGTAGAAAAACTTTTTCCGCTTAGTCCGCTCCCTCTCGGACTGGGTTCGACAATTTAACCTTTTTCGTTTAGGAGTGATTAAGTGCGAAATTCAATGCTTGAACGCATCGAGCAAAAGTTAGGCGATTTCGGGCGCGTGATTTGTCACGCGATCAATCAGAACATTCCGGACTCCTGGAGTTCCTACGTCACACAAGTAAACCTCGGTCTGGAGGTTGTTCCGGCTCATTTGTATGACACGCTCACGATTACATCGGGCGCGGGGACAACGCCAGAACTTCGTTTCTTCCAGCAAACGAATGTAGCGCTCGACATTTCCAACATGAAGCAAGCCGGAATGTTGAGCAACCCTGAAGCGTTTTTGATCCAGACCATTCGCGTCTTCTTCAAGGTTCCGGCTCAGATTATCGCGGCGTCGGCTCCTGGAGCCTTCACGGGTCTGTTAAATGACATCGTGCTCGCGGGCAATACGGCAATCGGAGAGCTCAGTATCGGCAACAAAAAATATGGACCGTGGCCGATCTGGACTCTCCCGGCGTCCACGTTCGTGAAAGGCTTCGTGAGTAGCGCTGGAGCAACAGCGGCAAACGTTGCTGTGGCGTACGCTCAGCTTGACGGCCCGATGTATCCATTGTTCCCAAATCTCATGCTTTCGCCGTTGCAGTCGTTCGTCTTCTCGTATCGGTTCCCCTCGGGCTCTCCAGCCTTGAGCGCGAATCTTGTTACAGAAGTTGTCTTTGACGGGCAACTGGCACGCTCGATCCAGTAGAGGGAGGCTCCACTATGGAAGCGTTTGGCTCCTCTCCGCTGGAGTCTCTAGCGAGAGAGGCAATGTTACAAGGGCTTGTCTATCTGGACGAGTTCACCTATTCGGCAGCCTGGATTACAGGTACAACCACAGCGTTAGGCGCATCGACGACGGTAGACGTTCAAATCCAAATCAATTCGGATTCAGACTTTATCGCGCAGATGTACAACCTGACGGCGTGGACTGCCCTGGATACTATCCTCGTTTCGCCGGATTATCTTCTAACGATGATTCGCAGCGGTTCCGGACGTGAACTGATGAATCAGGCGCAGCACGTTGGGAACTTCGCCGGTAACTACCGCTCTGCTTCCGCAAACTTCCCTGGAGAAATGCCGATTTCTTCTCTCTATCAGGGGAATGGAAGCGTGACGGTACGGCTCACGAATCGAACCGTGACGGCGGCGAACCGTGTTGACTTCGCGATGAGAGGCTTCAAGGTCTTTTATCAAACCAATGCGGCTGGTTTAACCGGCAACCGCCAAATGATTTTCGGAGCGCTCTAGAGGGAGGCTGTTCCGAATAGGGGAAGGGCGAGGAGTAGCTTACATTGCTCACGAATCGCCCAACTTCCCGGAGTACTTTATGAGCAATACGGAAAAGGCGGTAACGTGGGGGCTCCTTGGCTTCATTGCATGGGAGCTCTGGAGCAATGCGGCTCCTGCAAGCGCTCCGTTTATGGAAGACGCCAACGATGACAACATTCCGATATGGGTAAAACAGTTATCCCGGAATAACGGCGGCGGCATTGATTTCTTCAACCGTGGCTGTGGTGTGTGGAGGGCTTTGTAAGTGGCTTTCAATTTCAACATTAGCCGCGATCTCGTCACGCAAACATTTCGAGCCTTCGCCGTCACACTTGTAGGAGCGGCGGCGGCGGTGCCTCTCGATCCTGGAGGCTCGAAACAGCAATTAATCACGACGTTCGTCATCTCGAATCCAGCGGCATCCGGTGGCAGCGTCTATATCGGAAATCAAGGCGTGACCGATCCTACCGGAGTGAATCCCGGTTTTGAAGTGCAGGCGGGGACGGCTCCCGCGTTTAAGGAGCTCCAGGAAGGACGCCAACTGTACGAGCTTCAACTCATCCTGGCGGACATTGCAAAAGCGCTGAAATGCACGAATATCCAACTCCAGAAAATCCCGTTCGTTGTTTTTGACATGTCGCAGATTTTCGCGTTCTCGACCGTCAATCTCACGTTCACGGTAATTACGTTCCCGACCATGTATCTATGACCGTTGAAGTCTCACCTTTGAATGTGCTCGGCGGGGCTGGATCTCCACCCGTGACGCACTTTGAAGATACGTTTAACCGTGCCGGTGGGCAGCTTGGCGGAAATTGGATACAGACCATTTCTGCGTCAACGCCAACAATCAACCCGATTGACGCGGCAACGTTCTCGATAGGCACGGCAGCCGATCTCGCGCAAGCGATGATTTGTTCGGTAGTCGGAACCATTAATCCAGGCATGACCTATCCATCCGGACTCCTAGCGGCTCCAATCTACATGTCCAATTTCGGAAGGAGTCAATTCTCCGAGTGGCAAATGGTCCGCATGGATCGAGTGGGCGCAAATGACGCCTTTGGTGGGCCGTCTGTTCTCTTGAAGAACGATGGTCAGCAAGCCATCGGAAACGAAAAGCAAGGATTGAACGGCTATTACATCCTGGTTTTCGCTTCGGATAAAAGCTACCAGTTGAACCGTGGAAACGGTTTCGTGGCTACAAATCTCACATCGGGCGCGGCGGCAACGTTCGCGGCGAACGATATCATTCGGCTTGAGGCGCGAATTAATCCGGGAGACGTGACCTTGAAGGTCATCAAGAACGGAGCCACCATCAACACGTTTGTTGATAACACGGTAGGGCGCATGCTCCTTGGTTCTCCTGGTTGGTACGGTCAACAGTTCGATAATACAGGCGGCGGCTCGATGACATGCCAGTGGCGTAACTTCAGAGGCGGACTTCTATGAAGTCCTGGCAGTGGCTTCTTATTTTTGGCGCGGCGATTCTCCTATTCAGCGGAGGCGTGATGGGACTTCTCAGTATTCCCGATATCGTTCGTGTCGCGGTGAACGCTGGATTTTCCGGAGCCGATCTGGTTACCGCTGTTGCCGTGGCTCTCGCGGAGTCCAGGGGAAACCCGCAGGCAAAAGGCGATATTGACATTCCGCAGGCAGGCTCGGCGTCTTACGGACTCTGGCAGATCAACTCCTACTGGCATCCGGAGTATGGGCCGGACTTCACGACTCTTTACGATCCACAGACGAATGCTAACGCGGCATACGCTATTTATGCGGCGGCTGGGAATCGGTTCACGCCGTGGAGCACGTATAAAACAGGAGTCTATTCGAGTTTTGTTTCGGCGGTAGAGTCGGTGCTTACCGCTTAAAAGGAGCGCTATCTATGGATTACACGCTATTCAAGGTCAGTGAGATGGTCAATCCCAGCCGGACGCCTCGGCCCATCCGGAGCGCTGGAGCCGGTTTTGCGGGTATGGGCGCGGTAGCGCCCGTGTTCCTGGACGCCTCGGGCAACCCGATAACCTCAATTGAATCTGGGCAGCCGTACGGCTTCAACGTTCCAGGTTATAGCTCAGTTTGGCTTCAGTTGAACAAAGACGGAGTCCAGGTGTACAACGCCGTCTTAGGCGTCCCAATGGCCCTACACACGGCCCAGGACTCGGAAATTGGCACTTGGCAAGCCATTGCCTACGATGCCAACACGGGGCAACTCATCGGCTCGACATCGTTCCAGATTACAGCGGCGGGAGCCTCGACAGGGACGGGAGGAATTACCGGCTTTCTGTCTACCCTGACGACAACCCAAAAGGCGATTGGAGCCGCCGCCGTTCTGTTTCTGTTGACCAGAAAGAAGAGCCGGAAATGAGCGACAACGAGAAAACAGCGGCTCTCATTGCCGCCTTTCTCTTTCTGTGGTTCTGGCAGAAGGGACACGGGGACGTAACACTGACGTTTCCTCCGGCGTGTGCTCCGCAAGGCTTCGTAGGTCCATTACCTCCAGGTGAGCAATACTGCGCTTAAAAAAATATGGGTGACGGTCCCAATGAGAACATTGTTTTGCATTCCGGACAGGCAATGAAATTTCCAGGCTTCACAATAGCGAAAGGCGCGGCTGGTGTAACGCGGGTGACACTGGCAACGGGAATTCCGAATGCCGTCTTTTTCCTCTGGATTAGCGATACCGGAGTACGTCCGGACCCTACCGTTCCAGGCGTCAACACGCTACTCCACTTTGCGGACCAGTCGGCAGATGCGCTCGGCTTCCTGTTGTTTGTCGGCGTCAATAATCAGGTGGCAATGGTGGTCACGGATACAAACGGCTTCGTGTCTGCCGATGTGACGGTGTTCGGTGGGCCCGGTAACAATCCTCTCGATTTCTGGGTTGCTGCAACTCCAGCCACCGGACTCTTCCCCTCCCGTAAGCTCACCAATGCGGACTTTGGATGAAAGGAGACGCGATGGAATTGACAGTAGACATTGAAGAACTGGAACAGAAAATCGTTCCACAGTCGAGTTCGAGTTTTATGGACAGTCCTGTTTTGAACAGTAAGTAGCATTCGGCGCGGAGTAGTCTTAATCATGTTCCTGATTCGAGAAATTCAAAACTTCATGAAGGAGATTCGGAAAATGTTCCAACAGATTGTAGATTTACTGACACGGATTAAGGCGGCTCTCGATACGATTGCAGCCGGTGGCTCGACTGGCGGATTGACAGCCGTGCAGACAACACAGGTGATTACGTCTCTAACGGCTCTTGCGGTGCAGGTGGAAGCGCTCGCCGGAACGACAGCGCCCACAATGTCCATTTCTAGCGTTACTCCAAATCCCGCCGCTATCGGCGCACAGGTCACGATAGCCGGTTCCGGTTTCGGCGCATCACAGGGAAGTGGAGCGCTGGACTTTAACGGTGTGGCGGGCTCCGTGACGATGTGGACCGATGGCGCAATTGTGGCCGTCGTTCCGACTGGAGCCACAACCGGACAATTGACGGTCACAAATAACGCAGGCTCGAAGGCGTCCACTCCGTTCAACGTTCAATAAGCAAAAAAACCCGGCTGGGAGCGAGTTCCAGCCGGGTAGTTGCGGAATGGAGTTTTTCGAATGAACGGCCCGATTATAGCTTATTTAGGGCAGCTTCCACATCTTTCCGCCGATAGCCACGATAGAATTTCTGCTTTCCTCTCCCGGAACCAATCGCGATCCGCACAGGTTTAACGCCAAATGGACTAAGCAAGTTTGACAGGTCGTGCGCGTCGATGCCCGCGCCTCGGAACTTCCTCCAGGGCCCGGTAGGAATCCCTTTTAAACCCTCGATGGCGTTCTCCGTCCGTATGACCTTACCGGACACCACAAAGAGGCTGTACAGGTCATTGATGGCCCGTTTTCCGTACTCCATATCCGTGGCAGCGGTTTCGGCGGCTTCCAAATTTAGGTAGCGCTTAGATTCGCTGGTTTTCTCGGCTGCCATGTCGGAAGCGGCAGCCTGGAGCTCCGTCAAGCGAGCCTTGCAAAACACGTCACAGAGGCAGAATAGCGAAGTCCAGATCTCCTCATCTCGATCCATAAGGAAAGGGAGTCCTTTGTGATTCTGGAAGGCGTGTTGCAGGTTGCCGATGTTTAACGTTACTGATTTATGGATCTCGTCACGGAGTGCGGCTCCCTCGGCTTTCGCGGCTTCGAAGGTGAAGCGCTTTCGCGTCTCGGCGCGATTCATGGTTATAACTATGGAGCGATCCCGTAGCGTGTCGTACACGTCACCAATCAGAACGAAGATTTTCGGGCAGTACGTTGGATACTCCTTAATCCCGTTCACGCTCACGCGGGGAATCGTTTGACCTCGCCGGTATCCGACATTCAGAACGGCTCGCATGCTAGAGGCGGACTCATTCGACAACGTTTCGGACTCATCGGATATCAGAGTCGGCTTTTCATTCTCAATGGAGCGAAACAATGCGGCAGCCGTCATAGCGGCAAAGTTGCGAGGATTGGAGCAGGTAAACGAAATCATTTCCGAAAGGCGAGTCTTTC
>Ga0210406_10004264_pt1 | contig 15403 bp, 14 predicted proteins | sample IncBWC30MmetaG_FD_155454 | JGI IMG/M metagenome (GOLD analysis project Ga0210406, IMG submission 155454) | Forest soil microbial communities from Barre Woods Harvard Forest LTER site, Petersham, Massachusetts, United States - Inc-BW-C-30-M | ecosystem: Environmental > Terrestrial > Soil >... | reverse complement strand
CCTCATGGACGCTGCGCGCGAAGAACGAACGCTTCAGCGGCCGGCCCAGTGTCGGCGCCGGCGTGCTGGCACCAATTTTGCTCGCGGAAATGCGGTTTCGAGCCATTCAAAAACGGTCAGTGATTATTGGGAGCGAAGCGGAACTGCGGAGCGGAGACCGGTATGCTAGAGCTTCCGGGCCGGCAAGGCGAGCGGTTGCGATTCCCGTTCAGGCGGATTAGCTAGGTAGCTCTGAGAACGGACAGTCCATGGTCGTCGTCGTCGATACTATTTCAGCCACACCGCTGCGCCCGCGTCACCCCGAAAAGGTGAACCGGCCGGATGCGCTGTCGCCGCCGAAGCCGGACTGGATCCGGGTGCGCGCGCCGAACACCCGCGGCTATGCCGACACCCGCAACATCGTCAAGGAAAACGGCCTCGTCACGGTCTGCGAGGAAGCGGGCTGCCCGAATATCGGCGAATGCTGGGACAAGAAGCACGCCACCATCATGATCATGGGGGACACCTGTACCCGGGCCTGCGCGTTCTGCAACGTCAAGACCGGAATACCCGGCGCGCTCGACGCGCTGGAGCCGGAGCATATCGCGGAAGCGACCTCCAAGCTGGGGCTCGCCCATATCGTGATCACCTCGGTGGACCGCGACGATCTCGACGACGGCGGCGCCGAGCATTTCGCGAAAGTTATCCGCGCGATCCGGGCGCGGTGTCCGACCACGACGATCGAGATCCTGACGCCGGATTTCCTGCGCAAGCCCGGCGCACTCGAGGTCGTGGTGGCGGCCAAGCCTGATGTGTTCAACCACAATCTGGAGACGGTGCCGTCGGGCTATCTGACGGTGCGGCCCGGCGCGCGTTACTTCCATTCGATCCGGCTGTTGCAGCGGGTCAAGGAGATCGACCCCACGATTTTCACCAAGTCCGGCATCATGGTCGGGCTCGGCGAGGAGCGTCATGAAGTGCTGCAGGTGATGGACGATCTGCGCACCGCCGAGGTCGAGTTCCTCACCATCGGGCAATATCTGCAGCCGACCCGCAAGCATCATGCTGTCATGCGCTATGTGACGCCGGATGAATTCGCCGGCTACGAGAAGGTCGCCTATACCAAGGGTTTCCTGATGGTGTCGGCGAGCCCGCTGACCCGCTCGTCGCATCACGCCGGCGATGATTTCGCGAAACTGAAAGCAGCGCGGGCGGCGATCTCCCGCTGAGCGTTGGTTGATGCCAAGATTTTCCAGCAAGCGCCGGGTTCGTTACACCGCGTCCCAGATGTTCGATCTGGTGGCGGACGTCGAGCGCTATCCAGAATTCGTGCCGTTGTGCCATTCGTTGAAGGTTCGCCAGCGCACGCTGAAGGAGGACGGCACGGAGGTCGTGGTCGCCGACATGACGGTGTCGTTCAAGCTGGTCCGGGAATCCTTCACCAGCCGGGTGACGCTGGACCGTCCCAATCTGAAAATCCTGGTGGAGTATCTGAGGGGGCCGTTTTCCAATCTCGAGAACCGCTGGACCTTCGAAGCGATATCCGAGACCGACTGCGATGTCGGGTTTTTCCTCAGCTACGAATTCAAGAGCCGGATGCTGGCGATGCTGATGGGCACGATGTTCGACGCCGCGTTCCAGCGCTTTGCCGCGGCGTTCGAAAAGCGCGCCGATGTGGTTTACGGCAAGCCGGGTGTTATCGGCTCGTCGTAGCGGTTCACGCCCGCGTCGGCCGCCGCCGTTTGACCGCGGTACCGCGCGACGAGCGGGCGACACGCGGCCGCAAGCGGCTGGTGGCTTCGCGGCGGGATTTTGCGGGTGGTTGGGGACCGCGCGCCAGCTCCATCAGCATGCGCAACGCTTCCACCACGGAGCGCTGCCGCACGGTGGTACGGCCGATCGCGCCGAAACGGCATTCGCGATGCAGGATCCGCCCGTCGCGGGCGGCGACGGCGAAATGCACGAGGCCGACAGGTTTGCCCGGTGTCGCGCCGCCGGGGCCTGCGATGCCGGTGATGGATACCGCCAGATCGACGTCGGCTTTTTCCAGCGCGCCGATCGCCATCGCGGTCGCGGTTTCCTTGCTGACCGCGCCGAAGGTCGCAAGCGTCGTCGTCTTGACGCCGAGCATCGCGCGCTTGGCTTCGTTGGAATAGGTCACGAAACCGCGGTCGATCACGTCGGAGGAACCGGGAATGTCAGTCAACGCGCCGGCGACCAATCCGCCGGTGCAAGACTCTGCCGTGGCGATGGTCAGCTTGCGCATCCGGCACAAATCGAGCAGCGCGCGGGAGAGGGCACGGGCGTCGCTGCCGCTCATGTCAGTCGCTCCGCCCTTTATCGTCCCACGGAAGGCGTATCGTGGCGCTGGCGGTAGCCGCGATGCCTTCCTCGCGGCCGGTAAAGCCGAGCCGTTCGCTGGTGGTCGCTTTCACCGCGACACGGGAGATGTTGAGGCCGGCGATTTCGGCGATCCGCGCCCGCATGGTGTCACGCAATGGCCCGATTTTCGGGCGTTCGCAAATCATCGTCACTTCGAGATTGGCGATGCGGCCGCCGCGCGCGGTGACACGATCGACGGCGTATTTCAGGAAGCGGTCGGAGGCGGCACCCTTCCACTTCATGTCGCTGGGCGGGAAATGCGAACCGATATCACCGTCCGCCAGTGCACCGAGAATGGCGTCGACCAGAGCGTGCAGCCCGACATCGCCGTCGGAGTGCGCGAGAAAGCCGCGGATATGCGGGACGCGAACGCCGCAGAGCATCAGATGATCGCCATCGCCAAAGGCGTGAACGTCGTAACCGGTGCCGGTTCTGATATCGCCGAGCGCTGCAGCAAGACGGGCTTCTTCGCGCGCAAAATCTTCAGGTGTTGTCAGTTTCATGTTTGCAGGATCGCCTTCAAAGGTCGCCACCGTCAATCCCGCCCATTCCGCCAGCGCGGCGTCGTCGGTGAAATCGCTGCGGCCATCGCGCGCGGCGCGGCGGTGCGCATCGAGAATGACATCGAATCGAAATGCCTGCGGCGTCTGCGCGATCCGCAGTTTCGCGCGCTCCGGCGTGCCATCGACATGGCCGGTTTCGCCGACCTGCTTGATGGTGTCGGTGACCGGGATCACGGGCACCGCCGCGCCGGTGCGGCCGGCCGCGTCGATCGCGCGCGAAATCAAAGATGCCGTGACGAAAGGGCGCGCGGCGTCGTGGATCAGAACGATGTCGGGTTTCTCGTTCGCAAGCGCCTCAAGTCCGGCGAGCACCGAGGCCTGGCGCGTCGCGCCGCCATCGGTCGGCTGCGCATGGCGCAGCCCGCGCACGGCGTCACTGAACACCGCGGCATCGTCGGGATTCACGACCGGCTGCACCGCGAACACCTGCGGATGGTTGCAGAATGTTTCCATCGCCCGGTAGATCACCGTCTGGCCGCCGATCTCTCTATATTGCTTGGGACCTCCCGTGCCGGCGCGGAGTCCGCGCCCGGCTGCGACAAGGATGGCTGCGGTACGCTCAGGTCTGGACATCGTGACTCAATGAAAGGCGATTCATGGCTGGGATCGGGGCATTTGATCGGGCCGGCGCACAGGCTCTATCATGCCGGCGGCCTAAAAACAGAGCGATTCCCAATAGCTGTGGGAAAGCCACTTTTTGCTGCAGTGCACTTGCACATTTGATAGAACTGTCTAAAGTGTAGGCATGACGCTTGACTGCCCAAGATTTGAGCGCAGAATGTGCCTCGTCCACCGCAATGATGCGGCGGGCAGAAAAACGAGACTCCCGTGACCGGCTCGGAACCTTCACGCCTTAAGCCATTGAAGATAGGCGATATTACCGTCTCAACCCCGGTGTTCCTGGCGCCGATGTCCGGTGTTACCGACGTCCCCGTTCGACGTCTGGCAGCGAGCCTCGGCGCCGGCCTGGTGGTGTCCGAGATGACCGCCTGCAGCGATCTCATCAACGGCCGCCCAATGTCGCGGCTGCGCTGTGAGGCGACCGGGATCGGTCCCCATGTCGTTCAGCTTGCCGGCTGCGAGGCGAACTGGATGGCGGAGGGGGCGCGCATCTCGGAGACCGCCGGCGCAGATATCATCGATATCAATATGGGCTGTCCTGCGCGCCACGTGACCGGCGGGCAATCCGGCTCAGCCTTGATGCGCGATCTCGATCACGCTTTGACCTTGATCGAAGCAACGGTATCCGCGGTCAAGGTTCCCGTGACGTTGAAGATGCGGCTCGGCTGGGACGATCGCTCGCTCAACGCTCCTGAATTGGCGCGCCGCGCGGAAGCGGCCGGCGTGCAGATGATCTCGGTGCACGGCCGCACCCGTTGCCAGTTCTATAAGGGCGAGGCCGATTGGGGCGCGGTGCGCGCCGTCAAGGATGCGATCCATATTCCGCTGGTCGTCAACGGCGATATCACCTCGTTCGAGAAGGCCGTGACCGCGCTCGAAATGTCGGGCGCCGACGCGATCATGATCGGCCGTGGCGCGCAGGGCCAGCCCTGGTTGCCGGGCCAGATCGGGCGGCGCCTCAACAGCGGAATTGTCGAAGCTGCACCGTCGCTGCCGCAGCAACTCGGCTACATCCGCGCGCTGTATGACGAAGTCTGCAGGCATTACGGCCTGCGTATCGGTCTTCGCCACGCCCGCAAGCATCTGGGCTGGGCGCTCGACGTTGCGGCCCAATATAGCCGGGCGCCAGCCGCCACGATCAAGGCCTGGCGGCAACAGATTCTGACTTCCGATGATCCGGCGGGCGTGCATCGCTCGTTGCAAGATGCATTCGACGACTTTGCATGGAGCGCTGCTGCATGACGAAAGCCGCAGAACATCTCCGGCCCAAGCCGTCCGACGGCGAAGCCATCCTCAACGCGCTTCCCAATCCCGTGCTGCTGGTGGCACCCGACGGCAAGATCGTCGATGCCAACATGGCGGCGGAATCGTTCTTCGAGATTTCGACGCAGTTCCTGCAGCGCCAGTCGCTGAAGGAACTGGTGCCGTTCGGCAGTCCGCTGCTGGCCCTGATCGATCAGGTCCGCACCAGCGGCTCGCCAGTCAATGAATACAAGGTCGATTTGGGCACGCCGCGGATCGGCGGCGATCGCCAGGTCGATCTTCACGTCGCACCGCTGACCGAGCGGCCCGGCCATATCGTCGTGATGCTGCAGGAGCGCACCATCGCCGACAAGATGGACCGCCAATTGACCCATCGAAGTGCGGCGCGTTCGGTGATCGCGCTGGCGGCGATGCTGGCGCATGAAATCAAGAATCCGCTGTCCGGCATCCGCGGCGCGGCGCAATTGCTGGAGCAGGCGGCGTCATCCGAAGATCGCATGTTGACGCGGCTGATTTGCGATGAGGCCGACCGCATCGTCACCCTGGTCGATCGCATGGAAGTGTTCGGCGACGACCGCCCGGTGGCGCGGGGTCCGGTCAACATTCATTCGGTGCTCGATCACGTCAAGCGGCTCGCGCAATCCGGCTTCGCCCGCAATATCCGCTTCGTCGAGGAATATGATCCGTCATTGCCGCCGGTGCTGGCCAATCAGGACCAGCTGATCCAGGTGTTTCTGAATCTGGTGAAGAACGCCGCCGAAGCCGTCGCCGATCTCGGCAGCGATGCTGAAATCCAGCTCACTACGGCGTTTCGCCCCGGGGTTCGGCTGTCGGTGCCGGGCAAGAAATCCCGGGTGTCGTTGCCGCTGGAATTCTGCGTCAAGGACAACGGGCCGGGCGTGCCCGAAGATCTGCTGCCGAACCTGTTCGATCCGTTCGTCACGACCAAACAGACCGGCAGCGGCCTCGGTCTTGCGCTGGTCGCCAAGATCGTCGGCGACCATGGCGGCATCATCGAATGCGAATCTCAGCCGCGGAAAACGGTTTTCCGGGTGCTGCTGCCGATGTTCAACACCGCCAAACAACATTTCGATCAAAGCAACCGCGAGGACGTTCCGGGTACGTCGTCGCCTGCCTCACAGGACTCAAGATGAGGAATAATAACAATGCCCGCAGGTAGCATACTTGTCGCTGATGACGACACAGCCATCCGCACCGTACTGAATCAGGCGCTGTCGCGCGCCGGCTACGAGGTGCGATTGACGGGGAACGCGGCGACGTTGTGGCGCTGGGTCAGTCAGGGCGAGGGCGATCTGGTGATCACCGACGTCGTGATGCCCGACGAGAACGCCTTCGATCTGCTGCCGCGGATCAAGAAGATGCGGCCCAATCTGCCGGTTATCGTGATGAGTGCGCAGAACACGTTCATGACCGCGATCCGCGCGTCCGAACGCGGTGCCTACGAATATCTGCCGAAGCCGTTCGATCTCAAGGAACTGATCGCCATTGTCGGCCGCGCGCTGGCCGAGCCAAAGGAACGGATCGCCAATCCAGCGGACGAGGCCGAATTCGACTCCATTCCGCTGGTCGGCCGTTCACCGGCGATGCAGGAAATCTACCGGGTGCTGGCGCGTCTGATGCAGACCGATCTCACGGTGATGATCTCCGGCGAGTCCGGCACCGGCAAGGAACTGGTGGCGCGAGCGCTGCATGATTACGGCAAGCGCCGCAACGGTCCGTTCGTCGCCGTCAACATGGCGGCGATCCCGCGCGACCTGATTGAATCGGAATTGTTCGGTCATGAACGCGGCGCGTTCACCGGCGCCAATACCCGCGCGTCCGGCCGGTTCGAACAGGCCGAGGGCGGCACGCTGTTTCTCGACGAAATCGGCGACATGCCGATGGAGGCGCAGACCCGGCTGTTGCGCGTGTTGCAACAGGGTGAATACACCACCGTTGGCGGTCGCACGCCAATCAAGACCGACGTGCGCATCGTGGCGGCGAGCAACAAGGATCTGCGTATCCTGATTCAGCAGGGCCTGTTCCGCGAGGACCTGTTCTTCCGCCTCAACGTGGTGCCGCTGCGGCTGCCGCCCTTGCGCGAGCGGATCGAGGATCTGCCCGATTTGATCCGGCATTTCTTCGCGCTTGCCGAAAAGGATGGCCTGCCGCCGAAGAAGCTCGATGCGCTGGCGCTGGAACGGATGAAGCAGCACCGCTGGCCGGGCAACGTTCGCGAACTGGAAAACCTCGCGCGCCGGCTGGCCGCCTTGTATCCGCAGGACGTCATCACCGGCCCGGTGATCGACGGCGAATTGGCGCCGCCCGCGGTGAGTTCCGGTGGCAATGTTTCGCTCGGCGTCGACAATCTTGGCGGCGCCGTCGAGGCCTATCTGTCATCGCACTTCTCGGGATTCCCCAATGGCGTGCCGCCGCCTGGGCTCTATCACCGGATCCTCAAGGAGATCGAAGTGCCGCTGTTGACCGCGGCGCTGGCGGCGACCCGCGGCAATCAAATCCGGGCGGCCGATCTATTGGGGCTGAACCGCAACACGCTGCGCAAGAAGATCCGCGATCTGGACATCCAAGTGTACCGGAGCGGGGGGTAGCGAGGTCGCACGCCTCGCGCGATGAGACGGAAAACCGCTGGGGACGGCGCGTTTTCGCGGTGAGATGCGCCGCGGAATTGTCGCAATTTGGCAACATTGTGATATGAATGCATCAGTCTGCCGCCGGGCGTCGCGTCGGCGGACGGGCGGGCTTCAGCGACCCCTTTGCCGGAATGACCAGCGCAGACTCCTCGGCCCCATCGTTCGATCCATCGCTTGCCGAATCCAAGAGGGGTCCCTTGCGGAGGTGGCTGGCGCCGTTTGCCGTTGGCCTGGCGCTGCTATCGGCCTTCCTGACCTTCGTGGTGCTGACGGGTCTGACCCGGATCGAGCCGACCCGCGACGTCGCCGTCACCTTCATGCTGATCAACGGCGCCACCATCCTGGTGCTGATCGGGATTATCATTCGCGAGATCTGGCAGATGCTCCAGGCCCGCCGTCGCGGCCGGGCGGCGGCGCGGCTGCATTTTCAGATCGTCGGGTTGTTTTCGGTCATTGCACTGTTGCCGGCCGTGCTGGTGGCGGTCTTCGCCAACCTGACCATCGATCGTGCCCTGGACCGGCTGTTTTCAGGGCCGACAAAAGAGGTCATCCAGAACTCGCTGAGCATCGCGCGGGCCTACACCAATGAACATGCCCAGCTCATCCGAGGCGACATTCTGGGGATGGCCAACGATATCGCCCATGCCCGGCCACTGTACGACCAGGATCGGGGCACTTTCCGCGAATTGCTGACGGCAAGCGCCGCCTCGCGCGATCTGCCGGTCGCGATGCTGATCGACAAGGATGCCAATCTGCTCGAGAAGGCGCAAACCAACGTTCAACTGAGCTTCCCGCCGCCGCCCGCCGATTTCCTGGGCAAAGTCACCGAAGCCGAACCGGAAATCTCGGTATTCCCCGAAAACTACGTCGCGGCGGTGATCCGGCTGCGTGCATTCGATAATACCTTCCTCTACGTCGCGCGTCTGCTCGACCCACGGGTGGTGTCGCAACTCAGGCAAACCGAGGCCAGCGTCGCCGAATATGGCGAGATGGAATCGCGCCGGCTTGGCTTGCAGGTGAACTTCGCGCTGATCTTCGCAGTGATCGCGCTGACCATCCTGATGGCCTCGGTGCTGATTGGCTTGAATTTTTCCAATTGGCTGGTGGCGCCGATCAAGCGGCTGATGAACGCCGCCAGCATGGTCTCGACCGGCAATCTCAATGTCCAGGTACCCGTGCACAAATCGGAGGGCGATCTCGCCCAGCTCGGCGAGACCTTCAACAAGATGACGCAGGAGTTGCGCAGCCAGCGCGACGAACTGGTCAGCGCCAGCGACCTGATTGATAGCCGCCGCCGCTTCATCGAGGCGGTGCTGTCATCGGCGAGCGCCGGCATCATCGGCGTCGATGCCTCCGGCAGCGTCGGCATCATGAACCGTTCCGCCGAAAAACTGATCGGGCACGCCGAATCCGAGACGCTCGACCATCCACTGTCGGACGTGCTACCCGAGCTCGACGACATGATGAGGTCGGCGCGCGAGGGCACCCAGCGGCTGGTTCAGGGCCAGATCACGATCAACCGCGAAGGGCATGAGCGCAACCTTTCGGTGCGCGTGAGCGCCGAGCCAACCAGCCAGTCGCGCGACAGCTTCATCATCACGCTCGATGACATCACCGAACTGGTCTCGGCGCAGCGGACCTCCGCCTGGGGCGACGTGGCGCGCCGCATCGCCCACGAAATCAAGAACCCGCTGACGCCAATCCAGCTTTCGGCCGAGCGTATTCGCCGCAAATTCGGCAAGGCCATTACCGAGGACAAGGCCATCTTCGAGCAATGCACCGATACCATCGTGCGCCAGGTCGACGATATCAGGCGGATGGTCGATGAGTTCTCCCGCTTTGCGCGGATGCCGAAGCCGGTCATGGAAGGCGAAGACGTGGCCGACACTGTGCGGCAGGCGGTGTTCCTGATGCGGGTGGGACATCCCGACATCGATATCGAAGCCGAAATCAAGCAGGACCCGATGCGGGCGCAGTTCGACCGGCGGCTGATTTCGCAGGCCCTGACCAACATCATCAAGAACGCGGCCGAGGCGATCGAAGCGGTGCCAGCGGAGGATCTGGGCAAGGGTCGTATTGATGTCATCGCTGCGCGCGAAAACGAGGACATTCTGATCGATGTGATCGACAACGGTATTGGCCTGCCCAAGGTCAGCCGTGCCCGTTTGCTCGAGCCTTACGTCACGACGCGCGAGAAAGGCACCGGCCTTGGTCTCGCCATTGTCGGTCGCGTTCTGGAGGACCATGGCGGCCGAATCGAACTCAAGGACGCATCCGACTTCCGGCCCGGTCAACGCGGCGCCTGGATGCGGTTGCGATTTGCAGTCTCAGGGCAGGCTGCCAAGGAGGTAGTCAAAGCCGAGGTAAAAGAACCGGCCGACACAACAACCAAAGAGCCGGCCACTGAAACAAAAGCGGCGGAATCCGGAACCATTGAGCCGGCTCATACGACCAATAACGAAACAAAAATCGAAGCCACGACAGGCGAATGACAACACAGGCGTAATCCATGGCGAATGACATTCTCATTGTCGACGACGAAGCAGATATCCGAGATCTGGTCGCAGGCATCCTAGACGACGAGGGGTTCTCTACCCGGACCGCGCGCGATAGCGATTCGGCGCTGGCCGAAATCACCAATCGCCGCCCGCATCTGGTGTTTCTCGACATCTGGCTGCAGGGCAGCAAGCTCGACGGGCTGCAGCTCCTGGAGCAGATCAAGCGCGATCACGCCGAAGTGCCGGTCGTGATGATCTCCGGCCACGGCAATATCGAAACCGCGGTCGCGGCGATCAAGCGCGGCGCCTATGATTTTATCGAAAAGCCGTTTAAGTCCGATCGGCTCATTCTGGTGGCGACGCGGGCGCTGGAGACATCGCGGCTCAAGCGCGAGGTAAAGGAGCTCAAGCAACTCGCGCCGGCGGCCAGCGTGCTGACCGGGCGTTCCGCCTGCATGAACCAGCTGCGCCAGACCATCGATCGCGCAGCCAAGGCCAATAGCCGCATCCTGATCGTCGGCCCTTCCGGCGCCGGCAAGGAGCTGGCAGCGCGCACGCTGCACAATGCGTCCAGCCGCGCCGAGGGTCCCTTTGTCGTCATCAACGCCGCGGCGATCACGCCCGAGCGTATGGAGGTCGAGCTGTTCGGCATCGAGCAGTCCAACGGCGAACAGCAGCGCAAGGCAGGCGCGCTGGAAGAGGCCCATGGGGGCACGCTGTTCATCGATGAAATCGGCGACATGCCGCGCGAAACCCAGAACAAGATCCTGCGGGTGCTGGTCGATCAGACGTTCCAGCGCTCCGGCGGCACCACCAAGGTCAATGTCGACGTGCGCATCATTTCCTCCACCGCGCGCAATCTGGAGGAGGAGATCGCCGAGGGCCGCTTCCGCGAGGACCTCTACCATCGCCTCTCGGTGGTGCCGATTCGGGTACCGCCGCTGTCGGAGCGCCGCGAGGATATTCCGGAACTGATCGATTATTTCATGGACCAGATCTCGGTCTCGACCGGTCTGCCGAAGCGCCAGATCGGACAGGACGCCATGGCGGTATTGCAGTCCCATGTCTGGCCCGGAAACGTTCGCCAGCTCCGCAACAATGTCGAGCGCGTCATGATCCTGGCGGGCGGCGGTCCGGAGGTGATCATCACCGCCGATATGCTACCGCAGGATGTCGGCTCCATGGTGCCGGCGATGCCCACCAGCAACAATGGCGAGCACATTATGGGGTTGCCGCTTCGCGAGGCCCGGGAAGTGTTCGAGCGCGACTATCTGATCGCCCAGATCAGCCGCTTTTCCGGCAATATCTCGCGTACGGCAGAATTTGTCGGCATGGAGCGGTCGGCGCTCCATCGCAAGCTCAAGGCGCTGGGTGTCGGCTGATTCCCGGCCATTATGCCGGCATTCATGCATTTGCTTGGGAATCCGGATTGTTTCCGGACTTTTTCCGCCAATTGCTGCTCTGTCTGGTGTGACTGGCGTGTGAAGCGACTTGCCTAAAAACCGCGCCTGCCCTCTAATCATGCCGCCGCGCCCCCCGGAGGGGGATCTCAGGGGAAGCCGGCAACCGGAGGACGCTCCGCTTAGAGAGCTGCAATCGGTTCAATAAAAAGAAGCAATCAATATTGCGGGACAAAAACAAATGGCGGCAGACCGCGCACAAAATCTACAAGACACCTTCCTAAATCACGTTCGCAAAACCAAAACACCGCTGACGATTTTTCTGGTCAATGGCGTAAAATTGCAGGGGATTGTCACATGGTTCGACAATTTCTGCCTGCTGCTTCGGCGCGACGGTCATTCGCAGCTTGTCTACAAGCACGCGATTTCGACGATCATGCCGGGCGCCCCGATCCAGTTGTTCGAAGGCGGCGAGGATGCTCCGGCTTGAAAGTGATCTGATTGGAACCCCGAAATCTTGAGGGGGATGCCGACCGTCCACGGTCGGCAGGGGGTAAAGCGACCGGGCGGGTGATCGTCATCGGCCCTTACTTGCGCATGCGCCGCGGTGATCCCGAGGCGCAAACAGATGCTTATGTCGTGCGCGGCTCGGAGGCGCGGCTCGAGGAGGCCGTTGGCCTTGCGCGCGCGATCGACCTGGTCATCGCGGAGGCGTTGAACGCGCCGGTCAGCCAGATCCGTCCCGCGACCTATCTGGGCAAGGGCAAGGTCGAGGAGATCGTCGGTCTCGTCACCGGGCACGACATCGAACTTGTGGTGATGGATTGCGCGTTGTCGCCGATCCAGCAACGCAATCTCGAGAAGGCCTGGAACACCAAGGTCCTCGATCGCACCGGCCTCATTCTCGAAATCTTCGGCCGCCGCGCCAAGACGAGGGAAGGCACGCTGCAGGTCGAACTGGCGCATCTGAACTATCAGCGCAGTCGCCTGGTGCGTTCATGGACCCATCTGGAGCGCCAGCGCGGCGGCTTCGGCTTCATGGGCGGCCCCGGCGAAACCCAGATCGAGGCCGACCGCCGCCTGATCGGCGACCGCATCTCGCGCCTCGAAAACGAGATCAAGAAGGTGCAGGCGACACGGCGGCTGCATCGCGCCGGACGGCAGCGGGTGCCTTACCGCGTCGTGGCGCTGGTCGGCTACACCAATGCCGGCAAATCCACGCTGTTCAATCGACTGACCCGCGCCGACGTGCAGGCCGCCGACATGCTGTTCGCAACCCTGGATCCGACCTTGCGCGCGCTCACTCTGCCGCATGGCGGCAAGGCGATGCTGTCGGACACCGTCGGATTTATTTCCAATTTGCCGACTCAGCTGGTGGCGGCGTTCCGCGCCACCCTGGAGGAGGTGCTGGAGGCCGATATCATCCTCCACGTCCGCGACATCTCGCATGAAGACGCCGAGGCGCAGGAGCGCGACGTCGATACCGTGCTGCGCCAGCTCGGCATCGATCCGAACGAGGGCCAGCGCATTCTGGAGGTCTGGAACAAGATCGATCGCTTCGATCCCGACGAGCGCGAGAACCTCCGCAACATCGCCGCGCGCCGACCGCCGGAGCGTCCATGCTTCCTGGTCTCCGCCGAAACCGGGGAGGGCGTCGATACTCTTCTCGCTGCGATCGAGGACCGGCTGGCGGCGTCGCGGATGACGCTGGATCTGTCGATCGATGCCTCCGACGGCGCCGGCATCAGCTGGCTGCACCGCAACGCCGAAGTGCTCAACAAGGAACTGCACGACGGCCGTTTTGACATGACCGTGCGCGTCGACGAAACCAAGCGTGACATCGTGGTCAACCGGTTCGACGCGGTGCCGCACCCGGCTTGAACGCACCGTAAGCCATCAATCGCGATCGGAGCCGCCGTCGTGCGACCCGCCATACCACGAGGATGACGGGCAATCCGACCGCAATCCAGGAAAAATAGCGCGCGACCTGGCCCAGCAACAGCGCCGCCATCAAGCCCGCCAGCGAGACGAGGCCGATGATAATGGGCATGCCGAACACGTTCAGCCAAGTGGGTGCGCCGATCCGTTTGCCTGAAGACAGCATTCAGATCTTCGCACCGTAACCGTCGCGACAGCGAGCCGGTTGCGCCGGCGTTGCGGCGATCCACGCGAGATCGTTTGTGACTGGCGAAACGAGAGCACGTTTTGGTGCGTTTCGTTGTCTCACTGATGTCCCGGAGCGTCGCTATGTCGCGGCCTTGGAGGACCGCTCCTTGGTTTTGGCTTCATCCCACAGCGCATCCATCTCCTGCAACGATGCTTGCTCAAGCGATCTTCCCTGCGTCGCCAGCGTCTGTTCGACATAGGCGAAACGGCGCTCGAATTTAGCGTTGGTGCCGCGCAACGCCAGATCGGGATCGACCCCGACATGTCGCGCCAGATTGACCAGCACGAACAAGAGATCGCCGGTCTCGTCGGAAAGCTCATCGGCGTTGCCGTGATCGAGCGCTGCTTCAATCTCGTCGGCTTCTTCGCGAATCTTGCGCAGCACCTCGCGCGGATCGTTCCAGTCGAAGCCGACACTGGACGCCTTACGCTGCAATTCCATCGCACGGCTCAACGCCGGTTGCCCTGTCTTGACGTCGGACAATAGCGATTTGGCCGGTCTGTTTTGTTCTGGTGGCCGCCGCGTGGCGCGCTCGGCCTTCTCTTCGGCCTTGATGCGCTCCCATGCGCCTTTCACATGTTCAGGCGTTATCACCCCATCCTTGTCGGCAAAGACATGCGGATGGCGCCGGATCATTTTCCGTGTGATGGACTCAACGACATCGGCGAAGGTGAAGGCGCCTTGCTCTTCCGCCATACGGGCGTGGAACACCACCTGCAGCAGCAGATCGCCGAGTTCGTCGCAGAGATCAGGAAGATCGCCGCGCGAGATCGCGTCGGTGACCTCATAGGCCTCCTCGATGGTGTAAGGCGCGATGCTGGCAAAGTTCTGCTCGAGATCCCAGGGGCAACCGGTGCCGGGGGTTCGCAGTGCCGCCATGATGTCGAGCAAGCCTTTGATGTCGCGGGAAGGGAGCATGATGCACCGGTCAGGGGTTGATCATGCCTGTATGCCGCAAGACGCCCGACCATCCCAGCAAAACGAACCGGATTTGGCATGGTTTCCACCGATTGGCGCCGGCATCGATGAGTGCTATGGGCACGGCCATGTCCGAGGAATTGAACGACAAGTTCCGAAACGAGACCGCGCTGGTACTGTTTTCCGGCGGGCAGGATTCCGCGACCTGTCTGGCCTGGGCGCTGGCCCGCTTTGCGCGGGTCGAGACGCTCGGCTTTCGCTACGGCCAGCGCCATGCGATCGAACTCGACTGCCGCGCCGGTCTGCTTGACGGCATGAGATCGTTACGCGTGGACTGGGCTACAAAACTTGGTGACAATCATACATTGGAGATTCCGACGCTGGCGGAGATTTCCGATACCGCGCTGACGCGCAATGTCGCGATCGAGATGGGCGCGGACGGCCTGCCCAACACCTTCGTGCCAGGCCGCAATCTGGTATTCCTGACCTTTGCCGCGGCGCTGGCCTATCGGCGCGGCGTCACGCATATCGTCGGCGGCATGTGCGAGACGGATTATTCAGGCTATCCGGATTGCCGCGACGAGACCATCAAGGCGCTGCAGACCGCGCTCAATCTCGGGATAGCCAAATCGTTCGAATTGCACACGCCGCTAATGTGGCTCGACAAGGCTGCCACGTGGAAACTTGCCGATGAATTGGGTGGGGCAGGGCTGGTCAAGCTGATCTGCGAGCAGTCCCACACCTGCTATCTCGGCGAACGCGGCGCGCCTCACGACTGGGGGTATGGCTGCGGTGAATGCCCGGCCTGCGCGTTGCGCGCCAGGGGCTGGCGCGAATATGCGGCGGGCAGGGCAGCTTCGTAAGAGCGTCTAGTACCTCGTCACAGTGGTTCTGACTGGTTGATTCCGAGCCAATCTAGGATGGGCAGGTCTTCCGGAGGCACGAGGATTTGGATGCTTCG
>Ga0210406_10004262_pt1 | contig 15411 bp, 11 predicted proteins | sample IncBWC30MmetaG_FD_155454 | JGI IMG/M metagenome (GOLD analysis project Ga0210406, IMG submission 155454) | Forest soil microbial communities from Barre Woods Harvard Forest LTER site, Petersham, Massachusetts, United States - Inc-BW-C-30-M | ecosystem: Environmental > Terrestrial > Soil >... | reverse complement strand
GCGACGGTGAGAAGCACGCAGGTCAAGGCTGCAGCCGCAACCCGCGCGAAATTCCCAGGGCGAATCGCTTTCACGGGATCTCCTCCTCTACGCGCTAACTGCACAGTGGATTCTATGTATTCATTATAAGGCGGGGAAAAGTGATACACCCCTTTCGGTTGTACGCAAACTGGGACGCGGCGATTGCGTCACCGGGAATTTTGTGAAGAAGATGGCGCTGCAACGGTTCACGGGGCTCTTTGACGCAGGCGTTGTATGTAGTTCGGAACGGTGCGTTTACCTAACCGTTGCGTTATCACTATACTCTCCGCGCTCCCTCAACCCATGCCCACAAAGCCTCTCGCAATCGATAGTCTTGAGCTTGACCTAGAAAATCCCCGTATCACACCGGCGACCAGCGCGACGCAATGCAGAAGATTCTGAACGAACAGAAATTCAAGCTGATAAATCTGGCGGAAAGCGTGGCGGCACGGGGCTTGAATCCCATGGATAGGTTTCTGGTCCTCAAGTCGCCGAAGCAGGACAAATTCATTGTTATCGAGGGAAACCGACGTATCCTCATAATCAAGCTTCTACACAATCCCTCGCTCATCGACGACCTTGAGATGCCGGGGGCGTTCCGGAAGCGTTTGCACAAAGCCGCGCAGAGCTTCGACTTGAAGTCCGTCGAGCCAGTAGATTGTTTTGAAGTCACAGACCGCGCCGAGGGCGTCGATTGGGTTCGCCAGCGCCACATGGTCGAGGATGCCGGTCGAGGCGTCGTCGATTGGTCCGGTCTGGCAAGCAACACGCCAGTTTGACCGACAGATAGATCAGATCATGAATGTGAAATTCATCACTACTCTTGATCGACTTCTCTCGACGCCCAGCGTCCGCACCGCCATCGGCTTTGATATCGATAAAGACGAGCTCATGACGGAGCTTCCTCCGGAAGAAGCGCTGAAACCGCTAAAACGGATCGTTCTCGACCTGGTCGAGAAAAAGATTAACGTCACGCGCCTCAAATCAAAAGAGCAGTAGAACGATTACATAGGGGCACTGAAGGCAGCCGACCGCCTCAACCTCGCTAAGAAACCTGGCGCGGCTAAAGCAATCGAGGCCATCAAAGACAGCGATTTCGGCGCGAAGCCGTCGCTCGGAGGGAAGAAGCCGCGCGGGGGAAGAACAACCTCCCGGACCGTACCGTACAGAGTCGTACTCACGCACTGCACTCAAGATTCCGTCGCTGACCGTGTTCTACTGGTGGAAACCGTGCAATGAGCGCAGACCATCAACAACGAATCGAAGGCCATCTCAGAACTTTATAACTATGCCAGCGGAAACCCTGCCCTGTCTGTCTTGGGTCTGGCCGCCGAACTTAGTCAGAAGCCAATCTGCCTGCACCAGGCGTATTCCGATCCCCTTCCGAAGCCCGATGTCCAGTCCGCCGCCAACGAGCATGGCGAAGGCGTTGTCGCTGGTCCCTCTCGCCGAGATTGTCGCGCCACCAAACAAGGCATGCACGAAGGGCTGAACTACTGGCAGGCGCGCCGTGAGGACGGGACCAACCGTATATGTATAAACCGAAGAATTAGTTCTGTGCGAATTGTAAACACCACTAAAGTCACCTGTTATTCCCAGAACGTGCTTGAAGTTTCCAGTCAACGAGGCGTTCCACCCCACCGCGTTATAGCTGGACTGTAGATGTTCGTACTGGGCTCCTCCAAATATTTCCACGCTCTGTGCAAATGCTGGCGCGCACAGAAATCCGGCGAGTAAAATTGTGAGTATCAGTGGTTTTGTCATCGAATCATCCTTCTCAAAGAATCGCAACTCTCTCGAACAATTAATTACCTTACAGCTACGCGTAGCGATGCTCGAACTGTCAAATGTTACAGCCCGGTCCGACCACTCCGGGCAAGCATCGAGATTCCGGCCGGAGTGGTCGGCCACTCGTAATGGCCACAGTCTTGGTAAACGCTAGATCTCTATCGGAGGTGTTCCGGCAGACGAAGCTAGATCAGGACGACGGATTGATTCCGGAACACATTCGATAGAGTCGTCTGGAGGAAGCCGCTGGCGATTGCGGCGGCCGAGCAGTATAAGCCAACTGGATGGCACTTGGATGTGTAGTCGGAAAACGGACATCTGCCGCTTAGGTTTTGCTTCGGAATCCACATAGAAGGAGTTAGAGATTATTGCGCTAGACTTACCATGGAGCTAATTTCCCTTTGATACAAAAAAAGAAGTCTCAACTGGCGCTCGCACGTCAAAAGAAGTTACTCGTAAGGTTTGCTAGCGTGCTGGACCGTGGGACAGTCAACGGCTACGTGCTCGACATAGGCCCGCAGTTTTTTCTCATCGCGCTGGTCTCGGACGGCCTTCGACCCAACGGCTTCCAGTGCTATCGTTTAGCGGACATTCGGAAATTGCAAGTGCCTGATAAATTTGCTCGATTCCACGAAGCGGTGCTAAAAAAACGTGGGATTCGGTTCCCGAGAAAACCCGGGGTAGATGTCAGTAGCCTTGAGAAACTGTTGCGTACCGCGAACAGAGCATTCCCCTTGATAACGATTCACCGAGAGAAGGTTGACGCCGGTGCGTGCTGGATCGGTCGCGTAGTGGACCTCGGTAGGGGACGCGTGACACTCCTAGAGATCGGACCCGACCCGTCTTGGGACGACGACCTGGAGACCCACCGCCTGGGCGAAATCACGAGGGTTGACTTTGGCGGCGATTACGAGAATGCCTTGCAGTTAATTGGAGGCAGTAAATACCAACAAGCCGTGGACTTGATTTGGGGTCCGGCGAATCCTCGCAAAGTCAACTGACGCTTGTGGGAACAGGCCTGAGACTCAATGCGACAAGATAGAGACTTGGAAAAATTCCTGGAGCAGGCTCCATGGATGCATAAATGGGTCCATGAATGCGCTTCCTGCCATCATCGAGGCTATAAGCCTGATTTGCAGGAATCCGAATTTGATAATAGTACGGTCACTGTCACTACACTTCGCCGTCTCGTAGATGAAATGGTCTTGGATGAATCCGGCGTGTGTGCACAATGTGGTCGGGTAGGAGGAAAAACTGAAGATTCGTCTCATCCTCCGAGCAGACTGAGTCCTCCACGAATTGCCTGCGAAGAGAGGGAAAGACTAGATGCTGCGCACAGGAACGCGTTGCGAGCAGAGCATGAAGTGGAATCGCGGCTATGTGCTCAGATTGTTTCTCCCGACCCAAACGTAAAACGACGAGCAAAGAATGAACTCAAGCGTGCAGAAAAGCACTCCCACCGTTTTTTGCTGGAGCTAGTGGCGCACAATAAAAAGCACGGTTGCGGTTTGTGACTGGCGATAAACCGGCTTCTCACCACTGAATCTCTACTGCGCTGTTTTGTTAAGTCCCGGCATGCCTTCGTTCCGCGACGTGTTCGAGCGCGACCAACTAACCGCGCTCCAGGCTTACATCCTGTCTCGCGCCGCTGCCGCCGCAAAACCAGCGTCAAAATAAAAGCGTTACTGGAATAATCAACCTGGTTGGGACGCTAAAGGCCGATCGAGCGACAGGTCTTCGTTCGATAGCCCCAGGTACTCCTGAAGTACGGAAACGACGAGTTCGTGGTCATCACGCTGCGGCATCCCGGAGACTGTAATCGTGCCGACACAGCCAGTTCCCGTGACGAAAATCGGGAAACACCCGCCATGCGCCGCATAGTCTTTGAGTTCAAGGCCGTAAGCACCGTGCAAACTCGTTTGTGCTAGTTCGTGCTTCAACCCGATGGCGTAGGAACTTCTGTGATACCGCAGCACGACGTTGCGTTTGCGGCGCACCCATTCCCAGTTGTCCGGCGTGGTGCCACGCATCGCGTGCGAAAAAAGCGCATGGCCGTTGAGTTGGATGTCAATTGCCACCGCAACCTTGCGTTTTTCGGCGGCCGCTTTGATCGCACTGCCTATTGCCCACGCTAGTTCTGCATCGAAAGCCTTGAATTGCAATCGCTCTTCTTGCAGCGCAATTTTTTCCAGTTCCTGGTCTATGGTCATGAGTCCCTTGTTTACGCCTTTTTCGACTTGTATTCGTCGAGGGCTGCCAGAAAACGATCCGTATCCTTCCGCAGCACAAAATAAGGCGTCGAAAGACGAACCTTCGATGGCGCGCCCCCACGAATACGTATCCTTTTCTCTTTCCACATCCACTGTTCCGCGTCCGGCATCTTCAACGGAGCGATAGTTACCGTGGAAATCGCGCAACGCAACGCCGGGTCGGGCGAAGTCCAGGAAACCGTTCCGCGCTTGATCATTTCGCTCAAAATATAGTTCGCGTTCTGCCGGTGACGCTTCTCAATGCGCTCCATTCCAATCTGATTTGCAAATTCAATTGCGGCACGCAGTCCGCACAGCGTGGGCAGATTCGAACTTCCGATGCGCTGAAATCTCTCCGCGCGCAACTTGGTATCGTCCCAGCCTTCGGTCGCAATCGTGTTCCACACGCGATCGATCACCTCGTCTCGAAGGTACAAAAATCCGGTTCCCTTCGTCGCTTGCAACCATTTGTGCGGACTCGCCGAATACATGTCACAGCCCAGGTCATGTACGTCCAGCTTCATCATTCCGGGCACGTGTGCGCCATCCACCGCCGACAAAATTCCTTTCGAACGCGCCAGCGCGCAGATTTCCTTCGCCGGAAGCACCACGCCCGTCACCGTCGTGATGTGGCTGAAGAAAATCACTCGCGTACGAGGCGTGATCGATTCGCTGAAAAGATTCAGCACCGTCGCCGTATCCGGCACCGGCTTTGGCAGCGTGACTTTCTTGATCACGATCCCGTAGCGCTTCGCCCGCAAATCCCACGGATGCTCTCCACCCGGATGCTCCTGGTCGGTGATCAACACTTCATCGCCAGCTTTCAGGTCCACGCCGTTCGCGATGTAGCTGTTCGCCTCGGTCGCGTTGCGCAGCAGCGCTAGTTCATCGCGCTTGCATCCGACAAATGCCGCCAGCGGATCGCGAAACTCGTTCCACGCCGCATAGCCCCAGATCGGATAATCTTCCGGATCGCTCTGCGCCATCCTCTCCGCATCGTGATAACAATCTACAATCGCCTTCAACACCGGAATAGGCGACGAGCCCACCGTCCCATTGTTCAAATAAACCTCATCTTCCGGAATCAAAAATTGTTTTCGCACCGCCGTCCAGTACGCCTCCTCATCTTTTGCGTAAAGCGAAGCATCTGGCATCGCCGCCTGCATTGGATGAGCCTGTTCCGCGTAAATGTTCGGAATAGGTACAGCGGCAGTTGCGGCAAGTCCGGTTACTGTCGCAAGAAATCCGCGACGATCGGGCATCGTGGTCATCGGTGCGCCTCCACAGGTAGAAAAACGAATTCGTTGCGCGAATTCTATGCGTTTCCCTTCCGCCTAACAACCGCTTCATCTCGCAAGGCAGCTTTCATAGCGCTCTTTCACTCACTCGCGCTTGCGCCGCATCGCCACTCGCACTATCGTACGAGGGCCCGTTCCAAGGAGACAGTTGATGATCCATCGCGCACTTTATTTTTTTCTGACTGCGATCCTCCTGCATTCGTCCCTCGCAGCCGCGCAAGAAGAGCAAACATCCGAGCAAGCCGTCGAAAAGCGCCTCAAAGCAGTGGAAAAAGAGAAGGTCTCGCCCGCCACCGAACAAGCCATCCACGCGCTCAACGCCGCCAGCGACTTCGCGCAAGCCGCCGTCTCTCCCGACGGCAAAAAAGTCGCTTGGGTCGAAGAACTCCGTAACAAAAATGGCGTTGACTCCGGCAACTCCGCCATTTTTGAGACCACCATCGATGGCAAGGCGCCGGCCCGGAAAATCACTGCCGCCCGCGCGTCATGCGCCGAATCTGACATTGCCTGGGCGCCTGACAGCCGCCGCATCGCCTTTATTTCTGACGCGCTAAAACCAGGTCAAGCGCAGTTGTATCTTGAAGACACCGCTGGCCGCGCGCCAAAGCGTCTCACCAACGTGAAAGGCACTCTCTCTTCGCCGAAATTTTCACACGACGGAAAAACGATCGCAGTGCTCTTCACCGAAAACGCGCCCCGCGCTTCCGGCCCACTCGTAGCGGAAGTCCCCGAAACTGGCGAAATCAAAGACGCCTTCTTCGAACAACGTCTCGCCGTCATTGACATCGCCACAGGAAAATTGCGGCAGGTCTCTCCTGCCGACACTTACGTCTACCAATATGATTGGGCGCCCGACGGATTAAATTTCGTGGTCAGCTCCGCTCTCGGCAACGGCGACAACAATTGGTGGATCGCCGAACTCTCCATCCTCGACGCCACCACCGGCTCAATGAAGCCGCTTTACAAGCCATCGCTTCAAGTTTCCTATCCCGCGTGGTCACCCGATGGAAAATCCATCGCATTCATCGAAGGCCTTATGAGCGACGAAGACTCCGTTGGCGGCGATGTCTTTCTAATTCCCGCAACCGGCGGCAAGCCGCAAAATCTCACGCCCGAGCGCAAAACTTCCGCCAGCTGGCTTACCTGGACGCGAGACGAAAAAATCGTCGCCGGTGAATTCGCGCAAGGCGAGTCATCCATCATTTCTCTCGATCCTGCTTCCGCGAAAATCGATTCACTTTATTCCGGCGCCGATCATGTAACTCTCGGCACGTGGGGTCCCTCTGCAACGGTTTCGAACGACGGCAAAGTTTCCGCCGCCATCCGCAGCTCCTTTTCCGCTCCGCCGGAAATCTGGGCCGGACAAAATGGCGCTTGGAAGCAAATCACGCAACGCAACAAAGGCGTCGCCGCCGCGTGGGGAGAAGCAAAAAGTATTCGCTGGAAATCCGATTCTTACCAAGTGCAAGGCTGGCTTATCTATCCCGCAAATTTCGATCCATCAAAAAAATATCCGCTGATTGTTGACGTTCACGGCGGTCCCAGCGCGGCCGTGCTTTCCAGTTGGCCCAGCAGCGGCGATTTCGCGCTAGCGCTGGCTGCTTCCGGTTACTTTGTCTTGCAACCCAATCCGCGCGGCAGCTTCGGCAACGGCGAAGCCTTCACAAGCGCCAACGTAAAAGACTTCGGCTACGGCGATCTGCGCGACATTCTTGCTGGCGTTGACGAAGCCATCAAACTCGCGCCCATCGATTCGAATCGTCTTGGCATTACCGGCTGGAGCTACGGCGGGTACATGACCATGTGGGCGGTCACGCAAACCAATCGCTTCAAAGCCGCCATGGCCGGCGCCGGCATCGCCAACTACCAGAGCTACTACGGCGAAAATAAAATCGACCAATGGATGATTCCATTCTTCGGCAAATCCGTGTACGACGATCCCGAAGTCTACGCCAGAAGCTCGCCCATAACATTCATAAAGAAGGCCAAAACGCCTACGCTAGTCATGGTCGGCGACAGAGACGGTGAATGCCCCACGCCGCAATCCTACGAATTCTGGCACGCGCTAAAAACGCTGAACGTCGAAACACAACTCGTCGTCTACGAACACGAAGGCCACATGTTCATCAAGCCCGAACATCGCCACGACCGCATCCGCCGCACCGTAGCCTGGTTCGACGCCCACCTCCGGCAACCATAGATGTAATGGAGTGCGGCAGCCCAGAGGCAGCCTTTCTAGCGTAATTGGCGACTACTCCGGGGTTTATGTGGCGGCGGGTATCCCGCCGCCTTCCTTCCGTCATGGCCGGTCTTCAGACCGGTTCGTTTTGACTTTGACTTTAGAAACTATGCACAATTCCACGCGTCTAGTCTTACAATAATGTGAATTATTTATCGACTCTCAACCTATGCGCCAAAAATTCTTTCGCCCAGCCACGCTACCCGCCATCACCATCGCCGCACTCAGCGCAGCGCTCACGCCGCTCTCCGCCCAGGATTTCCGCGGCTCCCTAGTCGTCGACGTAGTCGACTCCGCCGGCGGCGCCGTCCCCGCCGCCACAATCACTCTCGAAGCAGAAAAACTAGCCACGCACAACGAACAAACCACCGACTCCCGCGGCGAAGCTCATTTCGCGGCTCTCTCACCCGCCACGTATTCCGTTGAAGTCTCCGCGACCGGTTTTGCCCCGCAAACGCAACGCGTAATCGTTTCCATCAGCGCCCAACCCGCTGTGCGTTTCGTTCTCAGTCCAGAATCCCTCCGACAATCCGTCGAAGTCCGCGATCACGGCCCGTCTCTCGCCAGCAATCCGCTCGACACTTCCGGCAGCGCCGTGCAAACCGCCATCACCTCCGACGATCTCGACGAAATCCCGCTCTCCGCACGCAGTTTCGCCAACATCGCGCTCATGGCCCCGTTCACCGCGCCCGTCGAACCTTCCGATCCCACCAAAGCCCGCATCACCGCCGTCTCTTTCGGCGGCAGCTCCGGCCTCAATATCGATTTTTCCGTGGACGGCGGCGACAACAACGACGATTTCATCGGCGGTTTCCTGCAAAATTATTCCCCCGAAGCCATGCAGGAGTTCGTCGTTCGCTCCGCGCAATTCGGCTCGGACACTTCGCGCACCAACGGCGGCAGCATTATTCTTTCCACGCGCCGCGGTTCGAATGACTGGCACGGCAGCGCTTCTTATTACTATCGTGGCCAAAGTTTGAATGCGCGCAATCCGCTCGACAATCCCGAACCCGATCCCAAGCAGCCTTTCTCCCGCCAGAACGGCATCGCCACTTTCGGCGGTCCGCTACGCCGCGACAAACTCTGGTTCTTCTCTTCCTATGAATACATCGACGAAAACGCCAGCGTTGCCTACAGCTCCAACTCCCAATCGCAATTCAATGCGCTCGCGCAGCTCGCCTCCGGCGGCCTGATCCCCGGCACCAACTCCATCGCCGTCCCGACCAGTGTCCCCGTCCCATTTCGCGACAGCCTCTTCGACGTCCGCCTCGACTGGTCGCAGTCCGCGAATTCTCAATGGTTTCTTCGTGCATCGCTAGACCGCAATCACACGCAAAACGATCTTGTCCAGCAAGCCGCGCTGCCATCCACCGGCTCCACCACCACTTCGAATTACTACAACATCCTCCTCGGCCAGCAGTACCGCTTCTCTCTAAACTGGCAAGGCGCGTTGACTCTCGAAGCCAGCAATTTCCATCACACCAAAGCTCGCAATTCCGATCTCGGCCTCGCGCTGGCCTTCCCTTTCAGCGCAAATTTTCACACCACTTCCGGATTCGAAACTTTCGGCGACAATCAATTTGCCACAGTCGTCTCCGCGTTCCCTATCGAGCGCGATCAGCAGAAATATCAATTCCGCTATGACGTTTTTCGCGGTTCTGGCCGTCACGCTATCCGATTTGGCGTCAATCTGATCCACGAACCGGTTCTCAGCGGCGCCCTCGCCGCCAGCGCCGAACATCTCGTCCAGTTCACCCAGGATCCAACCTTCTATCTAAACAATCCCGCGCAATTCACCGCCGACTTCAACTGCACTGCCGCCGCGCTTCCAGACACAACTTGCACGGACACTCCCGCCGGCGACGGCAACTTCGCGCAGTCTCTTCGCCGGCTAGGCTTCTACGCCGAAGATTCTTGGCGCGTCACTCCGTCCTTCACCATCAACGCCGGCTTACGCTACGACACCACCTTCGGCCTCTTCACCGCCTCCGGCCGCGACCAATCTCAAAATCCAGCGTTCTCAACGCTGCAAGCCCTCCATGTCCCGCTAGTCAACGGCATTCCGCATGACTACCGAAAAGCTTTTGCACCACGTCTCGGTCTCGCCTACGCTCCTGGCGCGTCGCAGCACACCGTTTTTCGCGCCGGAGTCGGCCTCTACTACAACGACCTCGCGCAGAACGGTTGGGTTGACGCCTTCACCGCCGTAAGTCAACCCGTCACGCCCTGCGTCACCTACGATCCCGCCAACCCCGCCTGCCTGCCCAGCGGAGCAAACGGTGGCCAGGGCGCGCTCATCGATCCCAATTACCACACGCCGTACGCCCTCCAGGCCAGCGCCGCCTTCGAACACGAATTCACGCGAGGCTGGGCCAAAAACTGGCGCCTGACCGCCACTTACGAACACCAGCAAGGCGTCCATCAATATCGCCGCTACGAATTTATTTCCGGATTTTCCCTGCCCGCCGATTCGCCCAACATTTCCCTTTTCCGTGGCGACAATCGCTCCAGCTACAACGGCCTCGCTGTCCAGCTCCAGCACCGTTTTGCCAATCGCTTCGAACTCACCGCCAACTACGTTCTCTCACACGCCACCACTTGGGGCGCCGTCGTCGGCGAACTCTTCGACTATGTGAATGGCGTCTCCAATCCGCTCAACGCATTCGGCCCCGGCGATCACGGCCCGTCCGGTGAAGACGTTCGTCACCGATTCGTCATAATCGGTACGCTGCAGCTTCCCTGGCACTTTGAAGCCTCTACGCTCTCGCAGTTCGAAAGCGCCCGCCCCTTCACCATCGCCACTCCCGCCGATATCTTGAACGATGGCTTCTCCGGCAACGACCGCGCCGTAGTCAACGGCGTGCAAACCAGCCTCGACCAATTCCGCGGCACTCCGTTCTACCAGGTGGATCTTCGCGTCAGCCGCAACATCAATCTTTTTCGCGAACGTATCCAGCTCCGCCCCTTCGCCGAATTCTTCAATCTCCTCAACCGCCAGAATCCCGGCAACAACTACGTAGGCGACATCTCCGCTCTACCCAATCCCGTCAACAATCTAAGCAACGCCACCGCCTTCTGCCTCAGCCCCGCCTGCACCCAGACCGCCCCCATCACCAGCCCCAACCAACTCCGTGTACCCGCCGGCGCCCTTGGCGACTTCTTCGGTCCCGGCACCACCGTAGGCATTCCCTTCGCCGCCCAACTCGGCCTAAAACTCACTTTCTAGCGCGAAAACGTGCGATTGCAGTAATAATGATCTCGATGTACATTTCACTGATCTCACCCGTTGACAAGAATGCCCCATAGAACCTTTCCACCGTGGGCCGTATTTGCTTTTAACTTTGAGAGAAAGCAAACACCGACAGAAATGATCATAAATATTTTTCATCACTGCATACGGACGATCACCTTCAATTGTTAAAAGATTTTGAAGCCGAATTTACGAGGTGAGATACCCTGTCACGGTATCTCATTTGGCACCAACTCCGTTTTCTGTGTAAGCCTAATAATCACCCTTAAAGTCCTTTCCTGGCCACAGATTTTCAATCTAAGTTCTACTGTTCCAGTTCGGAACGCCGCCAGCATCGTCTTTCCGTCCTTCCATACGTTTGACCACCCAACTCCCCCCGCCTAAAATGTTTCCTCTGGTCTCTGATCACTGGTCTCTGGTCACTACCTATGTTTGAAAACCTCACAGAAAAGCTGCAACGCACATTCAAGAATCTCCGCGGCCAGGGCAAGCTCACCGAAGAGCACCTCCATTCTGCGCTAGCAGAGATCCGCGAAGCGATGCTCGAAGGCGACGTCGCTCTCCCGGTCATCGACGAACTGCTCGCCACCATTCGCAGCAAAGCGCTCGGCAGCGAAGTCATGCTGCAGCTCTCGCCCGACCAGCAAGTCATCAAACTCGTTCGCGATGAGCTCACTACGCTGCTCGGCAAACACGCCAAACCGCTCTTCGCTTCGCGTCCGCCTTCCGTCTGGATGATTGTCGGCCTGCAAGGCTCCGGCAAAACCACCACCACCGGCAAACTCGCAAAATGGCTAGCACAACACGGGCATCGCCCGATCGTCGTTTCCACTGACGTCTACCGCCCCGCCGCTCGCGAACAGCTAGCGCAAGTTGCCAAAGCCATCAACGTCAGCCTCTGGCCCGGCGCAGGAACGGATAAGCCGCTCGAAATTGTTCGCGGCGCCATCAAGGAAGCAAAACTTTCCGCCAGCGACATCATCATCGTCGATACTGCCGGCCGTTTGCACATTGACGACGACCTGATGAACGAACTCGGCTATCTCAAAAAAGAATTGCAGCCCAGCGAAATTCTTTTCGTCGCGGACGCCATGATCGGACAGGACGCCGTTCGCTCTGCTGGAGAATTCCACAAACGTCTCGGCCTCACGGGAGTAATTCTCACCAAACTAGATGGTGACGCGCGCGGCGGCGCAGCGCTCTCCATCAGTAAAGTCAGCGGTGCGCCAGTAAAGTTTGTTGGCCTCGGCGAAAAGTACGACGCTCTCGAAGGTTTTTATCCGGAGCGAATCGTCTCGCGCATTCTCGGTATGGGCGACATTATGTCGCTCATCGAACGCGCCGAACAAGCCGTCGACAAAAAAGCCGCGCTCGATCTCGAACGCAAGCTTCGCACGGAAGGATTTACGCTGGAAGATTTTCGCGATCAGCTTCGCCAGATCCGTAAAATGGGCCCACTCGATCAGTTGGTGGACATGCTCCCCAAAGTCGGCCCGCTGCAAAATATTCCCAAAGACGCCAGCGTGGATGAAGGCAAACTCAAACAAGTCGAAGCCATCATCAACTCCATGACCAATCAGGAACGCCAGGACCACAACGTAATCGACGGCAAGCGCCGCAAACGCATCGCAAAAGGCAGCGGCACCACGGTGCAGGACGTCAATCAAGTCCTCAAGCAATACATGCAAATGCGCACCATGATGAAGCAGTACGGCAGCATGGCCGCCCGCGCAAAAATGAAAGGTCTCGGAAAACTCGCTGGCCTCTCCTGAACCGATTGCAAATCGGCTGAGATTCCGACGGACGAACGAAGCAGGTTAATGAGAATGGAAGACTATCGAAGCGGCTTTGAGCGCGAGCGCGCCGGGATCGAGATCGGTGCGATTACAAAGGACGATGACGGTTACGTTGTCATGGGTGTAGCGAAGAATTGCAGATTTGAATCCCGTCGTGTCGCCGTAGTGCCACATCAGTGGATGCGAATCCTGCAAATTCAGAAACCAGCCGAAACCGTAAGCGGTGGCGTGCTTGCGCAGGGAATCTGGAACGTCTTCGGCAAGTTTTGCTCCCGCGCCGGGAGGTAATTGCGCCGGAGTGATTGCAGACGAAAATATTTTTTCGCTGAGCAGAGTGTGATTGCGTAACGCGTCATCCCATTTGGATAAATCTTCCAGGTTGGAATAAATTCCGCCGTCGCCCTGCGTCGCGGAAGTGGAGCTCTGATCGGTTTCGATGAAAACAGTTTCTTTTTTTGAATGGCCGTAGGCGCGATTTACAACTTCGTTTTTTCCTTTTTCAAAAATCAGCGTGTGATTCATTTTTAGCGGCGTGAACATTCTCTCCTGTAAGAATTCGCCGAAAGTCTTTCCGGAGATTTTTGCCACAATCAATCCGAGAACCACGTAGCCGGAGTTGCTATATTCCCATTTCGTTCCCGGCGCAAATTTTCCGTGCGATTCTCTTCCCAGAAGTTGCAGTACTTCGGAATCCTGAATTTGTTTTTCCGCCGACCAGATTGGGCCTTTGCTTTTCTCCGCTGCGTCCATCAAGTCTTCATAATCCGGGAGCCCGCCGGTGTGATTCAGCAGGTTGCGAACCGTGATTTGTTTTCCGTACCCGGGGAACTCCGGAAAAATATCCGTAAGCGATTGGTCATAGCGCAATTTACCCTCACGCACCAGAAGCATCACGGCCATCGCAGTAAATTGCTTGGTGAATGAAGCCAGTCGAAAGTTCGTTTGCGCATCGACCGCGGTCTTCGTGCGCAAATCGCGAACGCCGTAACCCTTTTCAAAAATAGTCTTACCATCTTTCTTTACCAGCACGGCAAAACAGGGGGCGGTATTTGCGCAGTCACCGGGGAAGAGTGACTGAAAATATTTCTGCAAGCGTTCCTCTTCGGAAGCGTGAGAGCGAAATGCAAAAACCTGATCATGAATGAAAATGTCCACGCCAATCGCGCAGACCAGCCAAGCCAGTCCCGCGAGTACGGCTGGAATTGCTATGACCACAACGAAGTTTCGCAAGCAGGCTCCTGAGTGAAAAACGATTCTACGTTTTCGAGTTCCATTCGGCTAGAAAAGTATTTAACTTGATGACGAGAATTGCGAAGCAAAACGAGAAGCCGAATTGTTGCCAGAATTACGCGTTGCTTTTCTGTACCATGAGGCCGCGCGGGGTGAGCGGCAGCGCGCGCAGCCGGACGCCGGTGGCGTCGAAGATTGCATTGCCGATTGCTGGGGCGAGTCCGACGATGGGAGTTTCGCCGGCTCCGGCTGGAGGTAAATCTTTGCGGTCGAGTAGGATGGCCTCGATTTTAGGAATGTCGCGGAAGCGCGGGACCCGATACTGCGCGAAGTGCGGATTCGAGATGCGGCCGTTTTCGAATTCGATGGATTCGAACAGCGCGCCACCCAGGCCCATGATGTTTGCGCCGATAACCTGGTGACGCAGGCCGTCAGGATTGACGATGGCGCCGCATTCGAACGCAGTGACCACCCGAACCACACGTACTTCGCCGGAATTTTGATCGACCTTGATTTCCGCGCAGGCTGCGACGTATCCGCCTTTTTCGACTCCACCGCCCATACCGAACCCTTGTCCTGGCTGCGTTTTCTTTTGCGGCCAGCCAAATGCTTTTGCGGCGCTTTCGAAGACGGCGCGCAAGCGCGGATCGGAAAGATTATTCATGCGGAATTCCAGCGGATCGATTTGCGCTGCGTGGGCTAATTCATCCATGTAGGATTCGCGTGCGAAGTGATTGGCGGTTGCTGCGAGGCCGCGATAGGAACCTTGGCGCAGCGGCGAATTCGCGGGATGAAACTGGATGAGTTGATTGGCGACGTCGTACGGAGTTTGCATGCCGGAGCCACCCGAATTGTAATTGTGAAATTCCCAGGCTGTGATTTTCCCATCGGGCGCGACTCCGCTTTTGATTTCAATTACGCCAGCGGGGCGGAAATAGGACCAGGTGAATTCTTCTTCACGGGTCCAGACAATTTTTACGGGGCGGTGCGCGGTTTGCGAGAGGCGAGCAGCTTCGAGAGCTGCGTCTCCGGTATGCTTGCCGCCATAGGCTGAGCCCGTATCGGGAACGATTACGCGCACGTGATCTTTAGGAAGGTGCAGCGCGGCTGCCAATTCCTCCTGCACGCCAAACGGCCGTTGCGAGCCGGTCCAAACGGTCATTTTTCCGTCTTTCCAGTCTGCGACGGCGGCGCGCGGCTCGAGTGGCGCATGAGCGATGTAGGCGACGGTGTAAGTTTGTTCATGGCGCTGCGAGGCAGCGGCCAGCGCGTTCGCGAGGGTACCCTTTTCGTGTGGCTTTTGATTTTCTTCCGAGTCGAGATTCTTTTTCAGGTAGGAGTAGAGTTCCTTGCTGGAACTTTGTGGCTTGTTCTTCCATTCAGCGTGAATCGCGGCGAGGGCTTTTTCCGCTATGTGTTCGGTCGGCGCGGCGACGGCGACAAAATCTGCGTCGCGAACAACGACAACTCCGGGCATGCCTTGCGCCGCCGATAAATCTGCCGAGACCAGCGTTGCGCCGAACGCGCGAGGGCGCAATAC
>Ga0210406_10004261_pt1 | contig 15413 bp, 12 predicted proteins | sample IncBWC30MmetaG_FD_155454 | JGI IMG/M metagenome (GOLD analysis project Ga0210406, IMG submission 155454) | Forest soil microbial communities from Barre Woods Harvard Forest LTER site, Petersham, Massachusetts, United States - Inc-BW-C-30-M | ecosystem: Environmental > Terrestrial > Soil >... | reverse complement strand
ATTGGGTAATACGTCGAATTTTGATAATAAAAGCGCATAAAGCTCGCGCTGGAGCCAATCCCCGTAGCCGCGATGCTGAAGTCCGCGCTGTTGAAATTCCCCTTCGTGGCGTCCGCCGGATTGTCCCGCGCATCCCGCACCCAGCCTGCTCCAAATTGCGACACCAGCGTCGGCGCGTTGAACAGCGGAATCTCCTCCGGTGGAATAGTCGTGTTCAAGTTGGATACCAGCACCTTGCGGAAAGCGTAGTGGTACAGCAGTGACGTTCGCGGCGTTACCCGATCGCTTAACTCCACTGAGCCCTCGTACCGCGTCTCCGTGAACGTATTAATGTCCTGGCTTTTCTCCGTGTACGCTAGAACCTGAAGATTCAGGTGCGGGTCGCTGAACGCGTTCGGGTGGTTGTACCCCAGCAGCGCACGGTCTTCGATCGTGCTGCCCCGCAGTTTCAGCGAAAGCGAATCGCCTCGCCCCGTCACATTCAGTTTGCTGATTTCCAAAATCCCCCGCACCGCCGCCTGCACCTCGCTGCCTGCCGGATTGCTCGTGCTCGCCAGCCGCTGCACTTCGAACCCGCCGCCATACGCCAGCGTGTAGCGCTTCGCTTCTTCCACCAGCACCACGACGTCTTTGTCGGTGTCCGTCCCGTTCGGATTTTGCGGCTGGATCGTAACCCGGTTGAACACTCCCAGGTTGTACAGCCGCCGCTGCGACTCCACCACCTCTCCTTGCCGCAGCGGCGCCTCGGACTTCACCCGGATCTCCCGTCGAATCACTCCCGGCCGCGTGTGCTCGTAGCCCGTCAACAAAATCTTTCGCACCCGCGTCTGCGGTCCTTCCTCAATGCGATACACCACTCGCATGAAATCACCTTGAAACTCCACGAGCTTTGTCTTATCCGTCTTGGTTTTGCCGCCCTTCTGCTTAGCGTTCGCTGGCGCGCCCACTTGCGCTTCATTGCCGGCCCCACTGGCGGCTTTGTTCGCTTCCCCGCTCACCCGTTCGGCCGTCGACGTGAACCTCGCCTCCGGAAACCCATCGTTGAAGTACATGGCCAGAATGTTGTCGCGGTCGGTGGCCACGTTAAATTCCGAGTAAGGCTGGCCCGGCGTCGACGCCACCACCCCCAGCAGCTCGTCCTCTTTGAATGCGTGGTTTCCCTCGATGTTCAGCGACGCCACCCGCGTTTGCTTCCCTTCCTGAATCACAAAGCGAACCTGCAGGTCGCCTTCCTTCCCTTTGTAATTGTCCAGCGCCTGCGCCTCCACCATCGCTTCCAGGAATCCGTTCGCCAAATACAAATTCCGCATCGAGTCCCGGTCGGACTCCATCAGTCTGCGGCTGAATCTGGCCCGTTGTGCGTAGGCCTTCGGATAAATCGTCAGCCGGCTGCGCAACAACTCGGTATTGAAATAGTGATTCCCAGAGATCTCGATCCCCAGCATCTTGTGCCGGTCCCCGCGCTCCACGCGATACGTGATCACCTCTTCCGTCCCCTTGCGCCCGTTCTTGGGGGTCACCTCGTTCGTGCTTGTCGCGTACTCCACTTCCGCGTCGAAATATCCGTCACGCTCCAGCCGCTCCCGAATATTGCGCTTGCCTTCTTCCAGCAAGTCCGCGTCGACCGCCCCCTCCTGATACACCGGCACCAGCTTTTTCAGCTCCCCGCCGGAAAATTTCGCCCCCGTCACCGCGATTCGCACCAGTGGCCCTTCCGTGACCTCCAGCTCCAGCGGGATCGCGTTGCTCTTGGCGTCGTACGTTCCACGCCGCACGACCGCGCGCGCGTTCAGGTGGCCCTTTTTCACCAGGAAGTTGCGCACCCGCGAAGTCCCGCGCTGCACGTGCGCCGCGGTCAGTCCCCGCCCCGCCTTCAGTTTCGACCGCGAAAGAATCTCCGCGTCTCGGTACTCCGTCCCGTTCTGGAGCTGAATCTCCTGGATGCGCGCGCGTGGCCCCGCTTGTATGTTGATGACCACGTCCATCTGGTGGTTTTGCGTATATGGCACCGTCTGCGCCGAAATCTGTGCCGTATAGAATCCTTCTTCTCGCAGCAGCTCCCGCAACCGCCCCAATCCCTCGTTCACAACATCCGCTTGGTACGGCTCCCCCAGCGGAAGCTGCACCGCCGCAATCGCCGAAGCCTCCGTCGGCGGTGACACCAAGCCATGAAGGATCACCTGATTGAAAAACAGCTGCTCCCGCACCACAAAGTCGATGCGCACGCCGCCGGCCACCGGCGTCGCCATCGCTCGCAAATCCGCATAATCCCCCGTGCGGTACAGTGCCCGGATGCTCTCCGCCACCTGCTCCCGGTCCAGTGGCTTTCCGATCGCAATGGGCAGTCCCGCGGGCGCCTCCGTAAGCACGCGTCCGTCTTCCGTCACAATTCGCACCGCTACGACATTTTCGGCGCTGCTGGCGCCATTTTGCGCAACCGCCGCGCTAACATCTCCTGTTGGCGTTTTTTCCTGCGTCCGCGCGTGCCCCGGCGCAACTCCCATCAGGAGTCCGGCCGCGACAATCTTGCGCAACCCTTGCCCACAATGCGCTTTCATGCTTCCACTGGCTCAGACGAAGCGTAGCATAGCGGCGTTGCCCCTCCCGCGAACTTTGGCGCTATCATAAGTGGCGGAACGCTAACTGCAGCGCAGGCTCAACCTGCGCTTTTTCGCCGGCTGCAACCGCTCGCAAAGGCCACCACAAAGTGAACCCCTCTCCTCACGAAAAATACTCGCGCCAGATTCTCTTCGCTGGGATTGGCGAGGATGGCCAGCGGCGCCTGCTCGCCTCCAGCGCCGTCATTGTCGGGTGCGGCGCGATCGGTGCCGCTGCCGCAAATCTCCTGGTGCGCGCCGGCTTCGGAAAGCTGCGCATTATCGACCGCGATTTTGTCGAGCCCTCGAATCTTCAGCGTCAAACCCTCTTTGACGAAGCCGACGCCCTCGCCGCGCTCCCAAAAGCCATTGCCGCCGAGCGCAGGCTCCGCTCCATCAATTCCGGTGTTTCCGTGGAAGGCGTCGTCGCCGACCTCAGTCCGCGCAACGCCGCGGACCTGCTCGCCCGCTTCGATCTCATTCTCGATGGCACCGACAATTTCGAGACGCGTTTTCTCATCAACGATTTTGCCATCCAAAATGGCCAGCCCTGGATTTACGCCGCCGCCGTGGCCAGCTACGGCCTCACCATGACCATCCGCCCCGCAACGACTCCTTGCCTCGCCTGCCTGATGGACATCCAGCAGCACGGTCTTGAGGAAACTTGCGACACCATCGGCGTCCTCGGCCCCATCGTCAACCTGATCGCTTCCCTCCAGGCCGCCGAAGCCATCAAGCTCCTGGCCGGACGCACCGAAGCGCTCCATGGCCGCCTCATCTCCTGCGACGTCTGGACCGGCCGCTTCCAATCCGTCTCCGTCGCGCGCAACCCGGACTGCCGCGCCTGCGCCCGCCGCGCCTTCACCTACCTCCAGGGAGAGGCCCAGCCCCACATCACCATGTGCGGCCGCGATTCCGTCCAGATTCACGAGCGCAGCCGCGCTCTCGATCTGGCCGTGCTCAAAAGCCGCCTCTCGCCCACCGTATCCGACGTCCGCCACAACGAATTCCTGCTCCGCTTCCGCATCCCGCCCTACGAAATGACCGTCTTCTCCGACGGCCGCGCCATCCTCAAGGGCACTAAAGATCCCGCCGTCGCCCGTTCCCTCTACGCCCGCTACATCGGCGCCTAACCCTGCTTGCAATCTTTGTAGAGGCGCAGCACTGCTGCGCCCTTAACACCGAGAAGCCAAAATTTGCTGGGAATGACGAGCGCCTACCGCGGAACGGTGTGTCGCCCGTAAGACGATCGCATCGAAGCCCGGTCCAAATTTTCCCGTAGATTCATCAGCGTAAGAAACGTGCTCAAAATCCGCGCCTTCAAATCATCGGTGAGGTGCAGCCCGCTAGTCGCCACGCGCGCCAGCTTCTCCCCGTTTTCCGTGATGAAGCGCATGATCTCGCGTTGCCGCTCGTGCCCCGTGGTGCCCAGCGCCGTCTCCCGGCGCATCTCGGCGCATCCGCTCTCCAGCGACAGTGTGAAATGCAGCACGCACAGTTGCTGCTCCGCCAGCGCCGGCGGCGAGTCGTTTTTGCATCCTGCGGTTTGGCAGCGTGTTCCCATGGTGTCGAGAAGGCTGTTTTGATAAGTAACATCCTTGGCCGGAAGAATCCACTACGCACCTCGGCAGTGGTGCGAATCCTGCATTAGCTGTCCTTTCGTTCCGTCCATGCCCGTTCGGACAGTCCCTCAACGGAAAATTTCAAATTGATGTTGACATCCCCGGACCCTGCCCGTATAAATATACAGGTGAGTGCATATTCTCACCGCGCCATGAATACCAGCAAGACATTTCGCCACGGCCAGATCCTGCGCCTCATTACCGACGCGTCCATTTCCAGCCAGGGAGAGTTGCGCCGCCGCCTGGCCGCCCAAAAACTTCGTGTTACGCAAGCCACCCTTTCCCGTGATCTCCAGGAGCTGCGCCTCGTCAAAACCCACGAAGGCTATCGTACCGCCGCCGCGCTGCCCGAAGAATCCAACGGCTTGCCTTCCCTGGCTCGCGCGCTCGGCGAGTTTCTGCTGGACATTCGCCCGGCGGAGAATCTGCTCGTCTTGAAAACGCCTCCCAGCGGCGCGCAGCCCCTCGCCGCCGCCGTGGACGCCGCCAAGTTTCCGGAAACCGCGGGCACCATAGCGGGCGATGACACCGTCCTGATTATCACCCCCGACAAAAAATCCCGCGAGTCTCTTCAGAAAAAAATCGAATCGCTGGTGAGCCGGCACGCCTGAAATGAGAAAGCCCCAACAAATCGCTGTCCTGGGTGTCACCGGCTACACCGGATTTGAGCTGGCGCGCATTCTCTTGCGCCATTCCGCCGTCAAATCGCCGGTGTTCTACGTTCGCGACACCCAAAACAAAAAGTGCCTCGCCGAGTTGTTCCCGCAGCTCCGTCGCGTGGGCGAAGCGCCGTTGCGCTCGCTTTCTGTCGCGGAGATTACCTCCAGCAACGCGGGCACCGCCTTCCTCGCCACGCCGCACGAAGTTTCCGCGGAAATCGCGCCCGCGCTGCTCGAAGCCGGCCTGCGTGTCATCGATCTCAGCGGCGCCTTTCGTTTTCGCTCCGCGGACACCTTCACCTCCTGGTATAAGCTCCCGGCTCCTCACAAGAGCGCGCTCAGCGCAGGCGTCTACGGTCTTCCCGAGCTGTACGCCGCCCAAATCGCCTCCTCACGCCTGGTCGCCAATCCCGGCTGCTACGCCACCAGCGTCATCCTCGCTCTCCGCCCCCTGGCCGATGCCGGCCTCATCGCCGATGGTAGCAGCGTCGTTTGCGACTGCAAGTCCGGCGCCAGCGGCGCAGGTAAAGATCCCCGTCGCGACCTCCACTTCGTCGAAGTCGACGAAAATTTCAAGGCTTACAACCTGTTTTCCCATCGCCACACTCCCGAAATCCTCGAGCACACCGGCTTGCCCGAAGATCGTCTCGTCTTCTCCACCCATCTCCTTCCGCTGGCGCGCGGAATTCTTTCCACGATCTACGTGACGCTCGGCGCGGTGTACTCCGCCGAAGCCATCGAAACCGTCTTCCGCAAGTTCTACGCTGGCCGTCCCATGGTGCGCATCTGGCCCGCTGGCACGCTTCCTGAGTTGCAGCATGTCGCGCACACCAATTTCTGTGATATCGGGTTCTCCCTGGATAACTCCGGCAAACGCCTCATCGTTGTCTCTTGCCTCGACAATCTTGGCAAGGGCGCGGCAGGCCAGGCCGTTCAAAACTTTAATCTCATGTCAGGTATTGAGGAGCAGACCGCACTCCAATGAAGACCGTCATCAAACTGGCCGGAGCTTTGCTCGAAGACGACACCATCGTGCGCGCCCTGGCCCGGCAAATCGCCGCGCTCGCGCAGCAGGGCCATGAAGTTCTCGTCGTCCACGGCGGTGGCCGCCTCTTCACCGCCACGCTCAAACGCATGGGAATTGAAAGCAACTTCGTCGCCGGCCTCCGCGTCACCAATCGCGAAACCCGCGATGTCGCTGTGATGGTTTTTGCCGGCCTCTTGAACAAGCGCCTCGCCTCCGCCATCTCCGCCGAAGGCGCGCCCGCCATCGGCATTTCCGCCGCCGATGCCTCCTGCTTCCGCGCCGAACCTATGGTCCACAATGAAGTCGAAGGCAGTCTCGGCTTCGTCGGCTATCTTACCGGCCTCAATCAACCCTTCCTCGAGTCCCTCTGGCGCGAAGGCCTCATTCCCGTCGCTCCTTGTCTCGGTCTCGGACCGGACAACGAGCTATACAACATCAACGCCGATCACATGGCCGCCGCCTGCGCCGAGTATCTTGGCGCGGACCACCTTATCTATCTCACCGACGTTGCTGGCGTTCTTGACGGCGACAAGGTCCTCTCCGTCGTGACTTTGGAAGAGATGGAGCGCCTTGTACAATCCCGCGTCGTCTCCGGCGGCATGGTGCTGAAGCTCGAAGCGGCCAAGCGCGCCCTGGAAGGCGGCGTCCGCGAAGTGCACATCGTCGGCGGTGCTTCGCCGGATTCCCTCTTGCGCGTCTCCCAAGCAGCCGACGCGCCGTCTCACGATCCCGCTAACGCAATTCCCGGAACACGCGTCCTGCGGGAACCGCTGCCCGCCGCACAGGCGGCGCTCTCGGCGGCATGATGCGCGCGCTAAACCAAAAGAAAGCGGTTGCCCGGGCGGTGCAAAAAACAAAGCACACCCGCGTTCCCAAGCCCAAGCCCGACACGCGCCTGAGCGATGCGGAGCAGTTTCTCCTGCCCACCTACAAGCGCCAGCCCTTCGTCCTCACGCATGGCCGCGGCGCTTACCTATATGACTCTGCCGGCAGGAAATATCTCGATTTTCTCGGTGGCATCGCCGTCAATGCCCTCGGCCACGCCCACCCGCGCATTGTCAAAGTCATTCGTCGCGAGGCCGCGTGCGCTATCCACCTCTCCAACCTTTATCACAACGCCTATCAAGGTCCGCTCGCCCGCAAACTCGCCGAAATCTCCGGCATGGACCGCGTTTTCTTCTCCAACAGCGGCACCGAAGCCGCCGATGGCGCTCTGAAGCTCGCCCGCCTCTGCGCTCGCACCGCCGCCGATGCGCCCGACAAGCCCGCGCCGAAGTATCGCATCCTGGCCATGCAGAACTCTTTCCACGGCCGCACTTTTGGCGCCGTCAGCGTCACCTCCACGGAAAAATACCGCTTGCCGTTTGCGCCCCTGGTACCCGGCGTCGATTTTGTCGATTTCAACGACATTGCCGATCTTGAATCCAAATTCGACGACACCGTGTGCGCCGTAATCCTCGAAACCATCCAGGGTGAAGGCGGCGTTTATCCCGTCACGGAAGCTTTCTGGAATCGCGCTCGTTCCCTCGCGACCCAGCACGGCGCTCTTTTCATCGCCGACGAGATTCAATGCGGTCTCGGCCGCACCGGGCGCTATTTCGCCTATCAAAAGTTTTCGTCCAAGCCGGACATCGTACTCATCGCCAAGCCGCTCGCCGCCGGTCTGCCTCTCGGCGCGATCCTGACCTCCGAAGCGGTAGCCTCGCACGTATCTCCTGGGCTGCATGGCACCACCTTCGGCGGCGGCCCGCTGATTTGCGCCACCGCCCTCGAATTCCTCAGCGTCATCGAAAGCGAAAAGCTTCTCCCCAACGTCCGCGCCCGTGGCGCCGAGCTCCGCGAAGGTCTCGCCAAGCTCGCCGCCAAATTTGACTTCATCCGCGAAATTCGCGGCGAAGGCCTCATCCTCGGCGTCGAACTCTCGATCGACGGCAACCCCTTCGTCGCCGAAGCTCTGCGTCAGGGTTTGCTCATCAATTGCACTCACGACTTTACTCTGCGCCTGCTGCCGCCTTTCATCATCACCCGTGCGCAGGTCCGCGAATTCCTTCATCTGTTCGGGCTCGTTCTTGCAAAAACTCCAAAATCCGTTTCGGCTGCTCCAGCGCAATCCGCCGCAGGTCCGCGGCGCCTCGCGCAATTCGCAGCGAGGTAAAACATGACCACTACCACTCTCGTGGCGCCTATTTCCTTGTCGAACGATCTCCTCACCGGAGGCGAATGGAGTCCCACGCACACCCGCGAACTCCTCCATCTCTCCGCGGATATAAAAGCTCGCCCGGTCCGCTACGCCTCCACCCTGCACGGCAAATTCATCGCCCTCATTTTTGAGAAGCCCTCGCTCCGCACGCGTGTCACCTTTGAAGTCGGCATCCAAAGCATGGGCGGCTCCGTGATTTTCCTGGACCACACGCAGGCCTCCGCTTCTCTCGGCGCCCGCGAGTCCATCGCCGATGTCGCGCGCAACCTCGATCGCTGGGTGCAGGGCATTGTCGCGCGCGTCTATCACCAACGCGTTCTCGAGGAAATGGCCGCGAATGCCGACATTCCCGTGATCAACGCGCTCTCCGATAAATTTCATCCCTGCCAGGCCCTCGCCGATTTCTTCACCCTCGAAGAAAAGTTCGGCGCCCTGCGCGGCTTCAAGCTCGCGTACGTCGGTGACGGCAACAACGTCTGCAATTCGCTCATCTATCTTGCAGCGCGTCTCGGCGTTCATCTGCGCATCGCCACCCCGCCGGACTATGCCCCGGCCGCTGAAGTTGTGGCCGACGGCAAGCGCGTCGCCCGCGAGACGAAAGCCAAAATCGACTTGATCACCGATCCGCGCGAAGCCGTCGCAGGCGCTCAGGGCGTGTACACCGATTCCTGGACCAGCATGGGTTTCGAGGAGGAAGGCGAAGTGCGCAACGCCGTGTTCCAGCCCTACCAGGTGAACGCGCAATTGATGGCCTTAGCCGCGCCGGACGCGGTCTTTATGCACTGCCTTCCGGCCCACCGCGGCCTGGAAGTCAGCCCGGAAGTCCTGGACGGCCCGCGCTCGCTCGTTCTCGACCAGTCCGAAAATCGCATGTACGTGCAGAAAGCCATCCTGCACACGTTGTTCTAACTTTGGAGTGCGGCGGGCTTGTTTATCCTGAGCTTCGAAGGGCCGCCGCTTTCACAACTGAAGCACGAAGGACCAACAAAACGAGAGAGGAATTGTGAATACAGCATTGAACAAGACAAAGCCAAAAAAAGTTGTGCTGGCCTACTCCGGCGGGCTCGACACTTCCATCATCATTCCCTGGCTGAAAGAAAATTATCAGTGCGAAGTCATCGCCATGATCGGCGACGTCGGCCAGCAGGAAGATCTCGAAGCCGCGCGGCAAAAAGCCCTCGCCACCGGAGCCTCCGCCGCCTACGTCGAAGACCTCCGCGAAGAATTCGTCCGCGACTACATTTGGCCTACCCTGCGCGCCGGCGCCGTCTACGAACATACCTATCTGCTCGGCACCTCCATGGCCCGCCCCATCCTCGGCAAGCGGCAAGCGGAAATCGCGCTCAAACTCGGCGCTGACGGTCTTTCCCACGGCTGCACCGGCAAAGGCAACGACCAGGTGCGTTTCGAACTGGCCTACAAAGCCATCGCGCCCAATCTGCAGATCATCGCGCCCTGGCGCGAGTGGGACATCGATTCCCGCGAAGACGCCATCGCCTACGCGCAAAAACACAACGTTTCGGTGGAGCAGAGCAAGAAAAATATTTACAGCCGCGACCGCAACATTTGGCACCTCAGCCACGAAGGCGGCGAGCTCGAAGATCCCGCCAATTCTCCCAACGAAGCAATGTGGCAGTGGGTCGTCTCGCCGGAAAAAGCGCCGGACAAAGCCGCTGAAGTCGAAATCGGTTTCGAAGCCGGCATCCCTGTTTCCGTGAATGGCGTCAAGGCCAGCCCTGTCGAATTGCTGCATACGCTGAACGAAGTGGCCGCCAAGCACGGAATCGGCCGCGCCGACATCGTCGAAAACCGGCTCGTTGGCATGAAGTCGCGCGGTGCGTACGAAACTCCCGGCGGCACGCTGCTGGTCACCGCGCATCGCGAACTCGAAGCGCTCACCGTGGATCGCGAGACCGCGCATTTTCAGCAAGCACTTTCGCTGCGCTACGCCGAACTGGTTTATTACGGCTTGTGGTTTTCGCCGCTGCGCGCCGCGCTGGACGGATTTTTCGGCGCTTCGCAACAGCGCGTCACCGGCGCTGTCGGCTTGAAATTGTGGAAGGGCACGCTCACCGTCACCAAACGCGTTTCTCCCTTCTCTCTCTATCGCGCTGACCTCGCCAGCTTCACCATGGGCCGCTACAACCCCAAAGACGCCGAAGGCTTCATCAACCTTTTCGCCTTGCCGGTCACTGTCCGCCCCAAAGCCAAAGCCGAAGGCAACTCGTGAACTCATTAAGTCATCGACATCGTCACCAAGCTGAAACTGGAAGCTGATGACTGCACAACCCCAACGCAAAGACGATCGCCTCTGGGGCGGCCGTTTCGAGCGCGAGCCGGACAAACAGTTCGACGCGTTCCAGCGCTCGTTTGCGTTTGATCGCCGCCTCCTGCCCTACGAGATTGCCGTCGATCGCGCCTGGGCCAAGGCTTTGCAAGGCGTCGGCATTTTCACCGCCGCGGAAGTGCACGACACGCTGCTCGCGCTCGACAACCTTGCCAAGCAACTGCGGGACGATCCATCTTTTCTCGAAGGCTCGACCGCGGAAGACGTTCACCACTTCGTGGAGGGCGCGCTGGTGCACGAACTTGGAGCGCTTGGCTGGAAGCTGCACACCGGCCGCAGCCGCAACGAGTTGGTAGCCACGGATTTTCGCCTCTTCGTGATGGACGCCGCGGCGCGCGCGCAATCCGCCATCGTGGAGTTGCTGAGCGCTTTTCTCGAACAGGCTAAAACAAATTTTGGCGTGCCCATGGCCGGCATGACGCACATGCAGCACGCGCAGCCCATTTTGCTTTCGCATTTTCTGCTTGCGCACGCGGAAAGTTTTTCTCGCGATCTCACCCGTTTGCAGGCTGCGGCCGCCAGCGCGGACGCGTGTCCCATGGGTTCGGGCGCGCTCGCCGGCAACAGTTTCGGAATCGACCGCAACGCCATTGCGCGCGAACTTGGTTTCTCCCGCATCACCGCGAATAGTCTCGATGCGGTCAGCGATCGCGATTTCGCGCTCGATTATCTTTTCGCACTTGCGGGAATCGCCACGCATCTCTCGCGGCTTGCCGAAGACTTTGTAATCTTCGCGTCGCAGGAATTTGCTTACGTGATTCTTCCCGACGAATATTCCACAGGCAGCAGCTTGATGCCGCAGAAAAAAAATCCTGATGCTTGGGAGCTGATTCGCGGTAAGACCGGCCGCATCAGCGGCGCGCTGTTCAGCTTGCTCACCACGCTGAAGGGTTTGCCCAGCAGCTATCAACGCGACCTGCAGGAAGACAAAGAAGCGCTGTTCAGCGCGCATGACCAGGTCGCGGACATGCTCGCCGTGGCCACCGGCGCGTTATCCACCACGAAATTCAATGCCGATCGTCTGCGCGCGGCGGCTTCCGATCCGCTGCTGCTGGCCACCGAAGCCGCCGATTACCTGGTGCGCAAGGGAATTCCGTTCCGGCAAGGGCACGACATTGTTGGCAAAATTCTGCGCGAAGCCGAAAAGCAAAATGTTCCTTGGACTTCGTTGCCGCTCGAAACGCTCAAGAAAATTGCTCCGGAATTTGAAGCCGATTTCACGTCCGGCCTGAGCGTGGACGCAGCGCTCGCAGCCAAGAAAGTTGCTGGCGGGACCGCGCCGGAATCGGTGCGCGCCGCCATTTCTGAATTGCAGGACCGCATCACCAAACTCAGCAGCAAACCAGGAGCCAAACCATGAGCACGCAAGCCGTTCGACTGCAACAAACGCTCTCGGAGATACGCGCGCTTTTGCGGGGCGCATCGTTAGCGAAGGGCGCAAAGGGCGCGAAAGTCGCGGAGGATCGGAGGTCCCTTCCGTGAGCATCGCGCTCACGCCATGACTCCGCCAGCAATGCAGCACGCCCTTTCGGAAGCATCGCTCCCGCGCGGCTTCCGCTTCGCCGCGACCGCCTGCGGCCTGAAAAAAACGGGCGCACTCGATTTCGCAATTCTTTCCAGCGACGCTTCCGCTTCCGCGGCGGGAGTATTCACGCAAAATCTGGTGGTCGCCGCTCCTGTGCTGATTTCCAAGGAGCACTTGCGCGCGTCCAAAGGCCGGATGCGCGCCGTAGTGGTGAACGCGGGCAACGCCAATTGCGCCACCGGCGCGGCGGGCCACGCGGCGGCGGTGCGCACCGTCGCGGAAACGGCAAAGCGCCTCGGCTGTAAACCGGAGGAGGTTTTCGTCTGCTCCACCGGCGTGATCGGAGTGCCCCTGGCGCTCGACAAAATCCTGCGCGCCGTGCCGCTGCTGGCTCGGCATCGGCGCTCCTCCGCGCGTTCGTTCGCGGAAGTATCGCTGGCCATCTGCACCACGGACACGCGTCCGAAAACGGCGGCGGCTTCGTTCAAAATGGGCGGCAAACGCATCCACATGGTGGGCTGCGCGAAGGGCGCCGGAATGATCCATCCGAACATGGCGACGATGCTGGCGTTTGTGACCACCGACGCGGCTATCGCTCCTTCGTTGCTGCAGCGGACACTCAAGGAAGTGACCGCGCGAACGTTCAATGCGATCAGCATCGACGGCGATACGTCGACCAACGATGCGGTGCTGGTTCTTGCCAACGGCGAGGCTGGCGCGCCTTCGATCAAGAGCGGAACGAAAGCGCATCGCGATTTCACGGCGGCGCTGGGGGAAGTGTGCCATTCGCTGGCGCTGCAGATTGTTGCCGACGGCGAAGGCGCGCAGCGCGTGATCGAAATTGAAGTGCGCGGCGCGAAGACGGAAGCGGCGGCGCGGCGCATCGCAGAAACGGTGGCCACTTCGCCGCTGGTGAAAACGGCGTTTGCCGGGGCCGATCCGAATTGGGGCCGCATCTTCGCCGCTGCGGGACGGGCGGGTGTTCCCTTCGATCCCGAACGCGTGGACATCACCATGGCGGGGATTCCGGTGCTGCTGCGGGGCCAACCGCTCGATTTCAACGAGCGCGCGGCAAGCAACCGGCTCCTAGCGGACCACGTGCCCATCGTGATGCACCTGCACGCGGGCGCTGCCCGCGCCCGTTACTGGACCTGCGACTTCACGGCCGAGTACGTCCGGATTAATGCGTCCTATCGCACCTGACCGGTGGGGGCTTCCTATCGGACGTGGACCGTGACGCGTGATCCGTGACTCCTGCCAGAAGGGTGTAGCGGAGGCTTCCTTGGGCTCCCCCGGTCGCCCGGGGCAGAAATCCTTGGGGATTTTGGTTAACAATAACACCCCCCTCCCCCTGTTTTGCATAAGTGTTCATTCTAAAGGTAGTTAAAGTCCTTTGTTTTGATACACTTTTGCAAGTGTTGATTCTAAATGGTTTACTGGGGTGGCGCTTTGCATCCGTTGATCGATATCTGGAAAATAAGCCCTCCCCCCACCCGGGTGTTTTTGCGAAAGAGTGTGGATTTGCTTGATTGCAAAGGACTTGACTTGTTTGGAGACGACAAAGAGTTCGTAAGAGTATGACGGGACGGGACTTGCTTTTGCTAGGGTGCGGAAGGTGCTGCTGGCAGAGTCGGTTGAGGCACACTGTACACAGGTCGAAACGTTGGAATAACCGGGCTCCGCGAGGAGGTTGCGTGCGGGCGGGCTGGAGCGCCACTTCATGAGTTATCATTGCAAAAAAAACGGTATGTTGTCAATAGAAATATATAGTCAGCGAGTTACTGGTTCGAACGGATTGGGAAGTTGTTGGAGGCGCGAGAGTTACTCAAGATAAGTGCGCGCAGGACGCGATGGGATGGTGCTTGCCGGTGATGCGGGAGACACTTAGAATCTGGGGATGACCGACACTCAGCATTTCTTGTTGTTCCTGGGCGCGGCGGTGGTGCTGGCGATCACGCCGGGGCCGGGGATTTTCTACGTGCTGGCGCGAACCATGGCTGGCGGACGCCGGGAGGGGATACAGTCGGCGCTGGGAACATTTTTCGGCGGATTGTTTCACGTAGTCGCGGCGGCGCTGGGAGTGTCGGCGATCCTGGCGGCATCGGCGATGGCGTTTCACACGGTGAAGTATGCGGGCGCGGCGTATTTGGTGTGGCTCGGGATTCGCATGATCCGCACGCGGAACGCCGAGATGCCAACGCAGGCAGCGGCTCCGGCGCAAGGCTCTTTCCGGCAGGGCATTCTTACGGAGGCGCTGAACCCCAAGACGGCGCTGTTCTTTTTGTCGTTCATTCCGCAATTCATAGCGGCGGGACGCGGGCACGTGTTTCTACAGTTCATCGTGCTGGGCGCGACTTCTGTCTTCTTGAACACGATTGCCGATGTGATAGTGGTGTTCCTGGCCGCGCCTCTGGAGCGCAGACTGAAGGGGAGTGGGCGGTTTCGGCGGCGTCAGCGCGTGGCTTCGGGTCTAGGCATGATTGGGCTGGGCGCTTACGTTGCCTTCGCAGACTCGAAGTAAAACAGCAACCGAGGTCGCGAGAAGCACAGCCAAGATTGGCTGTGCCACAGCCGCAGGGCTGCGCGGACTCCGCCCTGCGCTACAGGGCTTTGACGCTAGAGGCACAGGCGAGAATGGCGAGGTAAACTCGCCGCTACAATGGGCTTTGATTTTAAATCGTGCGGGCCTGGGGCGCAGCATGCTGCGCCCCTACCTCGGCGCTGGTGGGCTTGGCACTTTGTAGCCGTCGGTGAGGGTCTTCAGGAAGGCGACGAGGGCGTCTTCTTCCTGGTCGGTCAGCTTGAGGTTGCCGAGTTGCCTTTTATTTACGTTCGTTGGGTCCTCTGGCTCCGGCCAGCAGGTGATTTTTTCGCCGCGGTCGGCTTGCTTGCATTTGGGCAGGACGTCGCGCGTGTTGTAGAAATGCACTACCTCTTTGAGGGTTTTGAAGTAGCCGTTGTGCATGTAGGCCTTTACGAAGGTTGGCGTGGGACGCATGTCGACATTGCGCAACGTCGGTACCTGGATCTTGGCGTCGAACTTTGGCGCGAGCTTGATCCACTCCGAATCGGGATTTAGTTGACCGCTATCGCTTTGCAGCGTGCGCAGAAAGCCGCCGACTCCTGTATCGACGTACGCGGCTCCAGCGAGGTTGCGAGCGACGTTGGGGGTGTAGCCGCGCTGGTCGGGCTGGGCTTCGTAATAGAATTGCAATCCCGGATTTCTGGGGACGCCGAGATTACTGGCGGTAAAGTCGGTAAACAGGGGCTCTTCCCCTGGCCCGCCATCACGGTGACACTCGTTGCATCGCGCCTTGCCGCGGAACAGCTCATAGCCCAATTTTTCCTGCTGCGTGAATTGGTCGTTTCCTGCCTGCACGTAGTCGTACTTGGATGTGAAGGGACTCACTTCTGGCGAGAATTCGTATGCGGAAAT
>Ga0210406_10004260_pt1 | contig 15418 bp, 15 predicted proteins | sample IncBWC30MmetaG_FD_155454 | JGI IMG/M metagenome (GOLD analysis project Ga0210406, IMG submission 155454) | Forest soil microbial communities from Barre Woods Harvard Forest LTER site, Petersham, Massachusetts, United States - Inc-BW-C-30-M | ecosystem: Environmental > Terrestrial > Soil >... | reverse complement strand
GAGGCTCCGGCAGAGAGCAAAAACGGCTTCAATAAAAATAAGCACAAGACGGCGGGACAACAACAATGGCGGCAGACCGCGCACAAAATCTACAAGACACCTTCCTCAATCACGTTCGTAAAACCAAAACGCCACTGACGATCTTTCTGGTCAATGGGGTCAAACTGCAGGGGATTGTCACCTGGTTCGACAATTTCTGCCTGCTGCTGCGGCGCGACGGTCATTCGCAGCTTGTATACAAGCATGCGATCTCGACCATCATGCCGGGCGCTCCGATCCAGTTGTTCGAAGGCGGTGAGGATGCTCCGGCTTGAGAGTGATCTGATTGGAACCCCGACATCTGGAAGGGGAAGCTGACCGTCCGCGGTCGGCAGGTGGCAAACAGACGGGGCGGGTGATTGTCATCGGCCCCTATCTGCGCATGCGCCGGGGCGATCCCGATGCGCAAACGGACCAGCACACCCCACGCGATTCGCAGGCACGGCTTGAGGAGGCGGTGGGACTTGCGCGCGCCATCGATCTTGTGGTCGCGGACGCGCTGATCGCGCCGATCGGCCAGATCAGGCCTGCGACCTATCTCGGCAAGGGCAAGGTCGAGGAGATCGTCGGGCTTGTGAGCGGACATGACATCGAACTGGTGGTGATGGATTGCGCGCTGTCGCCGATCCAACAGCGCAATCTCGAGAAGGCCTGGAACACCAAGGTGCTCGACCGCACCGGGCTGATCCTGGAAATTTTTGGCCGCCGTGCCAAGACCAAGGAGGGCGCGCTGCAGGTAGAGCTTGCGCATCTGAATTATCAGCGCTCGCGCCTGGTGCGGTCATGGACCCACCTCGAGCGCCAGCGCGGCGGTTTTGGGTTCATGGGCGGCCCCGGCGAAACCCAGATCGAGGCCGACCGCCGCCTGATCGGTGATCGCATCGGCCGGCTTGAGAATGAACTGAAAAAGGTTCAGGCGACCCGGCGGCTGCATCGCGAGGGGCGGCAGCGCGTGCCGTATCGCGTGGTAGCACTGGTCGGCTACACCAATGCCGGCAAGTCGACGCTGTTCAACCGCCTGACCGAGGCCGAGGTGCAGGCCGCCGATATGCTGTTCGCAACCCTCGATCCGACCTTGCGCGCGCTAAGACTCCCGCATGGCGGCAAGGCGATGCTGTCGGACACCGTCGGCTTCATCTCCAACCTGCCGACGCAATTGGTGGCGGCGTTCCGCGCGACGCTGGAAGAGGTGCTGGAAGCCGACATCATTCTGCACGTCCGCGACATCTCGCATGAAGACGCCGAGGCGCAGGAGCGCGACGTCGAGGCCGTGCTGCGTCAGCTCGGCATCGATCCGGATGCCGGCGCGCGCATCCTCGAAGTCTGGAACAAGATCGATCGTTTCGATCCCGAGGAGCGCGAGAATCTGCGCAACATCGCCGCCCGCCGCCCGCCGGAGCGGCCGTGTCTCTTGGTTTCCGCGGTGACCGGGGAGGGGATCGACGAATTATTGCGCGCGATCGAGGACCGGCTCGCGGCGACGCGCATGACGCTCGACCTTACCATCGATGCCTCCGACGGCGCCGGCATCTCTTGGCTGCATCGCAATTCAGAGGTGCTCAACAAGAAGCTGCACGACGGACGCTTCGACATGACCGTGCGCGTCGACGAGACCAAGCGCGATATCGTGGTCAACCGCTTCGACGCCGTGCCGCACGCAGTCTAGTCTAAGTCTAGGCCATGTCCGTAACGGGTCGATCGCGTCAGTTGGGCGATTTCCGAGCCACTTCCGGTTTACTCCTGACAGCTGACATTCGTCGGAATGATCGGCACTTCCGAAAAGTGCCAATAAATTCGATCGACTCACCTTTGACTTTCTCCCAGTTCGAGAGCCGCCATGCTGCGTTATCCGCTAAAATAGAAGCTGATAATGCAGTATACTTTAGCGTGTTTACCGTTTCGCATGTGCTCTCTTCGCCTGACCCGTCAAATTGACAATGGTCGAAGCGTCCGTAATGTCATCGGGTTTTCCTTTGGAATGTCCATGACACAAGAACAAATCGCGGAACTTTGCGTGGCTTCGTTGGCCAACGTGCTCCGGATCCCTGAGGATCGGGTCAAAACCGACATCAAATTCAGTCGTCTCGGGCTAGATTCGGCCATGGTTGTCTATGTCATTTTGGAACTTGAGGAAAAACTCGACCTCGAACTCTCGACTGAGGATTTCTACGACCACCCGACGGTCGACGAGCTGTCTCACTTCCTTGCCGAAAAGCGCGCAACCCGTCCTGCCGCCTGATCTTGTCCGAAATGAAACCGCTCTCCTCATTGGTCGAACTGCTCGCAACTCGCGCAGAAACCCAGCCGGATGAGCGCGCCTACATCTTCCTGTCGGAGCGCGGAACCGAGGAAGCGGTCATCAGCTTTCGCCAGTTGCATGTCGCCGCGAACGCACTCGCCACGCGGCTGAGCAAGGTCGCCCGCGCCGGTGATCGCGCCCTGCTAGTGTTTCCGCCCGGCCTGGAATTCATCGTTGCCTTTTTCGGATGCCTGATCGCACATGTAATCGCGGTCCCGATGATGATGCCGCGCCGGCAAGGCGCCCGCGATTCAAGTGCTGCGATCATGGCCGATTGCGAGCCGGTGGTTGCCCTCACCAACGCGACATTTGCGATCCGTCCGGATTTGCAGGCGCGGTTTCTGCGCGAGGGGCTGCAATGGCTTTCCGTGGATCTGGATCCCTCTGATGTCGAGACCGCAAGATCCGACGTGCCGGCGCCGACGGCCGAGGACATCGCCTTTTTGCAATATACATCAGGCTCGACGTCCGAACCTAAGGGCGTCGCCGTCAGCCACGCCAATTTGCTCGCCAATCTGGAAATGATCCGCTGCTCGCTCGGCAATACCAGCCGATCGACCTACGTCAATTGGGTGCCGCTCTATCACGATATGGGCTTGATCCTGAACGCGCTGGAGACGCTCTATGTTGGATCGCTATGCGTTCTGATGGCGCCGAACGCCTTCACCCAGCGGCCGCTGAACTGGCTTCGCGCCATCCATGATTACCGCGCCCAAGTCGGCTGCAGTCCCAATTTCGGCTATGACCACTGCGTCAGCCGGTATCGTGCCGATCAGATGCAGGGGGTCGATCTCTCCTGCTGGAAGGTCGCGCTCAACGGCGCCGAGCCGGTGCACGCTGAAACCATCGATCGTTTCATCGAGACCTTTGCCAGCCATGGCTTCGATGCCGGCGCGGCCTTCCCGGCCTACGGCATGGCGGAAGCAACCTTGCTGATATCAGGCGGACAGCGTGGTGCGGGTCACGTCACGCGCACCGTCAGCCGCTCCGGCCTGCAATCGCACTCGGTCACCGCGCCGGTTGATCCGGCTGACGTCCAGTTGCTGGTCGGTTGTGGCCGCGCGCTGGTCAACGAGCAAATCGCCATCGTCGATCCGGATCACCGCACGCGGTTATCATCGCGCCGGGTCGGCGAAATCTGGGTCACTGGACCGAACGTCGCGCGCAGCTATTGGAAGAATCCGGAAACCACCCAGACGGCTCTAAATGCAACGATCGCCGGCGAGGATGACGGCGCGCGATGGCTGCGGACCGGCGACCTCGGCTTTCTGGACGAGGCCGACGAACTATACGTCACCGGCCGGATCAAGGACCTCATCATCGTCAGAGGCATCAATCACTATCCGCAGGACATCGAGCGAACCGTACAGGCCGCGCATCCGGCGCTTCGCGCCAATTGCGGCGCCGCTTTCGCCGTGCCCGAGCGCGGCGAGGAAACGCTGGTCATCGTGCAGGAGATCGAGCGCACTGAGCGCAACCGGATCGATGCGGCCGAGATGAAGGGACTGATCCGCGAGAACGTGACCGATCAGCACGAGCTGTTCGCGCGGCACATCGTGTTGATCAGGCCCGGCGCGCTTCCGAAAACCACCAGCGGCAAGATCCAGCGCAGTCTTTCGCGCAAGCTGTGGCTCGAGCGGCGGCTCGAGGATCTCGCCGCCGAAGCCGATTGATCAGAAAATCGATTTCAAAAATCGATCTTCGCCGCTTCGCCGAGGCTGATGCTTTCGGCAATTCCCTCCGCCATCCTGGCGGCAATGATCGGGCGATAATGAATGAAGTCCGCAAAGTTCGCGGGATCGCGGGTCAGCGCATTCTCGATGCGATAATTGATAAAATTGCTGTGCGGGCGACCGGCTACGATCCGCCTCAACGCCGCATTGCAAGCTTCCCGCTCCGCCGCCGCAACAGTTCCGGCTTTCGCAACCGTCGTGTAAAAGGTTGGCGGGACCACCAAAACGACGGAAACGCTGCCCGGAAGCCGTTTGACGGCGGCGTCGAGTAAGGAGATTTCCGGAAAGATATCGCGACCCGCAGCGGTGGCTGCCGGCGCGGGATCCCTGGGCCGGTTTGTGGCGCGAAAGTTGCCAGGAAGCCAAATGTCCTCATAGCTGAAGAAGCCGTCCGGGTTGTTGCGTTTGCGCAAGCCCAGACCGATCGAGATCCTTTGCGCTACGTGCTCGATCGCCGGCCAGGACATCAGCCGCGCCGCATAGGCGAACGAGCTGTTGTCGTAGAGCCAATAGGGAAAATCGCCCGGCCGCGGCTCCCTAAGTTCATGGGCACACCAGAAAGGATCGGCAACGATCACGAGCGCGCCTGGCCGCTGATGATTCCGTAAAAAGAAATCGAGCACGGCGAGTTGCTCGCGGGAAGATCCGCCCGTCAGGTAAAGTTGCACAAAACGCAGGCCCGTCGCCCGCGACAGATCGGCCGGATTGAGCATCTGCGCCGTCGAATTACCGATCACAGCCGAGTCAAATTGAAGATCCCGGGCCCGGCTTGCCGTCGCTGTGTGCGTGTCCCGATCATCAACACCGTCAATGCCAAACAGCCCGAACTTCCCCGTGTCGTAGGGATCGACCGCGATCATAATGGCGAACAAAAGTAAGGCGCCGATTCCGAGCGTGCCGAGACAGGTCGCCAGACAGCGACCCCATTCTGGCGACAGGTCAGAAGTTGAAGTAGGCAAACCCATTGACGTTGCGTTTCCCCAGTTCGATCAAGAGCGCCAGCAGATTGAAGCCGACCAGGGCGGCGAACCAAGGTCGTGGCCTGCGTGTCAACATTTCGATAATGTCCTGGCTCGCCGGTAGTAGGAAAGCCACCAGCGGGACGACGAAGATCGGCGCAAGATGCCGGCCACGCTCCAGATTGGGTGCGACGGCCAGGCCCTGAAAAATATGCCACGCGGCATCCAGCGTTCCGGCGCGGAAGATCACGCCGGTCAGGAGCACGAACATCACCGTCAGCGCCCATCCGAGCAATGGGGGCAATCTTGGGCCATAGCGGCGCCAGAGCGAGCAAATCACGAGCGCAAACCCGTGCAGGATGCCCCACAGCACGAAGGTCCAGCTTGCGCCATGCCAAAGGCCGCACAGCGCCATCGTCAGCAGCATGGCGCCGAAATACTGCACCGGAAAAAATCGCCGGGGCAGGATGCGGGTGTTGGTGAGCGGATTGAACACGTAGTCGCGCAGGAACAGCATCAGGGTGATGTGCCAGCGCTGCCAGAAATCCTGAATGCTGGTGGAACGAAACGGTGCGTTGAAGTTGAACGGCAGTTTGACGCCGAACAGCAGGCCGAGCCCGATTGCGATGTCGGAATAACCGGCAAAGTCGAAGAGAACCTTGAAGCTGAAACTGAGCGCGAGCCAAGCGTCGCCGTTTGCCACAGGACCCAGCTGTGCCTGCGCATAGATCGGGTCTATAATTGGTCCGATCCGGTCGGCAAGAAATATTTTTTCGAACAGGCCAGTCGCGATGAAGGCAATACCGATGCAGAACTCGCGCTGCCAGCCGGGCGCGTAGATCCGACAACCGAATTGGTCCATCACCTGCGACCAGCGCGCCAGCGGCCCGGCGAGCGCCTGCGGGAAAAAGGCGATGTAGAGCGCGTAGTGGCCGAGCGGATAGATCGGGGCCTTTCCCTTGCGCAGATCGACCAGGTACATGATGTGGTGAAAGGTGAAGAACGAGATGCCGAGCGGCAGCGCGATGTCGAGCAGCGGTATCGACCGCCCGAGCACGAGCCCGACGTTGAAGATAAGGAAGTTCAGATATTTGTACACGGCTAGCACAGCGAGATTGGCGACGATCGCCGCCGTGATGACAATCGACGCCTTCGTGCTCACATAAGCCTGCGCCGCGAACCAGTTGATCAGGATCGAGAGCACCAGAAGCACAATGAAGGGCGGATTACCGTAGCCGTAAAATGCCAGCGACAACACCACCAGCGTCCAGATCCGCAAATACGGATAGGGATCAGCGAGGCGGCAGAGCAGGACAGCGATTGGCAGGAAACCCAACAGAAACGGATAATCGTTGAACAGCATCAGCCAGCGATCCCGAGCATGCTTAACGCCGCCGAACACGGGAAGGCATGATGCTTGTTGTGCCATTCCTCGCCCCAGGCAAGCCACACCATGACGACGAGATTCCGGCTACAGTTATGGCGGATACGATAAGGCCGTGCGCCGAACGCATGCATCAATAAATTAATCGCCGACATCGGCTCAAACTTGCGCACGACGACGCCCCCATTGGTGACGTTTCTGCTCTTACAGTAGAGGCGATGACGACGTTTCACAGCCTATCGCACACTCGGCAGGATCTTTATCCGCGGGGCGTTGCAAAAATGACCCACATGCAAAGCGATCAACCGCCGGAGCGATTAGGGGCGCGGCGATATCGACCAGATTTAAGGTCAGACGTCCGCTAAGGGTCAAAAGTCAGAAGAACTCAGCATCAGCACATGTCTTCCGGGTTGCCCCTGAAAGCGGATATCGCTCGATGCAGTTGGCACGTCGCAAATGTGCCAAACCCGGACATACTCCGGCTCATTTGGCAACCGTGGAGGCCGCCATTTGCCAAAAGGGAAAAAGGATTAGGTCTCAGGTCTGAGCGGTCAGATAGACATCGTCCATAAACAACGCGTCAATGCCAGACTTGCGGAATGTGACGATCGCGTCGGTGGGCGTGCAGACGATTGGCTCGCTGTCATTGAAGGACGTATTGATGACGAGCGGCACGCCGGTTCGCGCAAAGAAACAGGATATGAGCTCGTGAAAGCGCGGATTTGATTCGCGTCGCACGAGCTGCAACCGGGCGCTGCCGTCGTGGTGCAGGACGGCAGGGATGCGATCACGCCGCTCGGCCTTGACCCCACATGCAAACAGCATGAATTCGTGACTGGTCGAGTGGGGGCCGACCTCGAACCATTCGTCGGCGCGTTCGGCCAGGACGCTCGGTGCAAACGGCCGGAAGTCCTCGCGGTGCTTGACCATTTGATTGAGGATGTTGCGCATGTCCGGTCGGCGCGGGTCGGCCAGCAGCGATCGGTTGCCAAGCGCGCGCGGCCCGAACTCCATGCGACCCTGAAACCAGGCGACGATCTTGCCATCAGCCACCATGTCGGCTGCGTCGCGCGCCGGAGATTTGCTGCGCCGGGGCGTGAGACCGGCCGACTTGACCGCCGCCAGAATTTCGCGCCGGTTGAACGCAGGACCAAGATACGGCGTGGAGTTGCCGCGCTCGGGAGGACTTTTCTGCTTGGCGCAATGCACGACAAAGGCGGCGCCGACCGCGGTGCCTGCATCGTGCGGCGCGGAGGGTATGAACACATCGGAGAAATCGCCCGATTGCCGGACCAGCTCGTTGGTCACGCAATTGAGCGCGACGCCGCCGGCAAAGCACAGATTGTCGAGCGGCACTTTGCGTTTGAGGCGCCGGACGAGCGCCATGACCGCCGCATTCGTGGCCTCCTGCAGCGCCGCCGCGATATCGGCATGTCGCGGCAAGATCTCCATACCCGGGTCCCGCGGCGGACCCAGCAAGGTCTCTATTCTACTCACCTTGGCCGATTGAAAGCCGATCGCCTCGGGGTCAACCGCATAATCTTCCTTGCCGACGTGCATGATCGACTGGAATTGGCGACGGAAGGCCTGGGGATTGCCGTAGGCTGCCAAGCCCATGACCTTCGAGGCGTCGTAGGTCGAGAAGCCAAGATAACCGCAGATGATCTCCCATACGAAGCCAATCGAGTGCGGATAGTCGAATGTTTCGACCGGCTGGATGCGCGTACCGACGGCCTTCGCCAGGCTCGAGCCGGCCGCCTCGCCGATGCCGTCGATGGTGAGGATGGCGGCGCGATCAAAGCCCGACGGGAAATATGCCGAGGCGGCATGTGCCAGATGGTGGGGCACGAAATGAAATCTTTGCCGCAGCGGACGGCCAAGAAGCTCCTCGGCGACACCGCGCACTTGACCCAGCCGCAGCAGGAAGACTTCCTCAAACCGCGGATCCGCCCACCACTCGGGGCGAAATCGCTTCCGCCGCAGTTGGGGGTCGAACGAGTATGCCACCTGATCGATATCGCCGGCGCTGAGCCCGGCATAGTCCAAGCAGAAACGGATCGCACGCTGGGGGAGTTGATGCGGGTTGTCGACGTCCGATAACTTGCCATGTTTGATGCGATTGAACCGCTCCTCCTCGACGGCGACAACGAGCCTGCCGTCGACGAGCAGCGCGGCGGCCGAATCGTGATACACTGAATTGATTCCAAGAATGTTCACCGCCCCACCTTTGCTCGCATGATTTCTTCCGCCCCTGCGATCGTCGCCAGGGCTACCTCGATTGCCGTATCCGCGCTGTTCACCACGACGATAACTCCCGCCGCTACATGCCCGCCCCACCAGGTGCGCGCGAGCATGCAGGGCAAGCCCAAGCGAGTTGGCCGTCGTTCAAATTGGAACAAGATCGGGAAACACGGGCACGGCTATGAGACGACGCCCGAGCCGTCAACGCGCGGTGTTGTAGATATCACGTAGGACGTTCGTCTCAAGCTCCAGCTCCTCCAGTCGATACTTGACTACATCGCCGATGCTGACGATACCGGCTAGCTTGCTGCCGCGTAGTACCGGCATGTGGCGCACGCGATGGTGCGTCATCAGGTTCATCACGCGATTGACACTTTCGTCCGGGGACACGGTGGTCACACCGTGTTGCATGATTTCCTTCACAGGCATCGACCCGGCTGTCTCGCCATAGCGAGAAAATGCATCAACGATTTCACGTTCGGAAATGAGACCAAGAACTGTGTCCCCACTCGTTACCACGAGAGCGCCAATATTCTTTGCGCGGAGCCAGCCCGCCGCACTCTTGGTGCTGGCTTCCGGACCTATTGTTGTAACGTCGGTGCCCTTCCGCCTCAGAATGCTTTCGATGGACATAGCCTCCTCCCATCGTGTGACCTAGCCGCCTATCTCATTGATTTGCCTAGCAGTGCCGGTCCCCGCAATTGGGACGCATGCCATGACGCCGTTCTCCTCTACGAGGAGCATTAGCATATCATATCGGCAGGAAGCAGTCAGCCAGCATCAGGGACCGCGCAACCGATCAGTCGTTGGCAAACTGGTGCGTGACCGGTTCGGGTCATTCGCGTCGTTTTGACTATGAGCCAGCCACTTCCGGTTTGCCCCGATGAACGGATATCCTCGGTATACGTCGGCATGTCTCAAACGTGCCACGAACTGCCGTGAGCATGGGCAGCAACGAACGCGTACGAAGGCCGGGACGACGGTGAAACCTATTCCTTCCCCTTCGCCTCGTTCCAGAGCGCGTCCATCTCCGCAAGCGAGGCGCCATCGAGCGAACGTCCCCGCGCTTCCAACGCGCGTTCGATATAGCCAAACCGCCGTTCGAACTTGGCGTTGGCGCCGCGCAGCGCTACTTCCGGGTCCGCGCCGACGTGACGCGCCAGATTGACCGCCGCGAACAGGAGATCGCCGGTCTCCGCTGCAAGCTCTTCGGCGCTACCCTGATCAAGCGCGATCTCGATCTCGTCGGCTTCCTCGCGGATCTTTTGCAAGACCGCGCGCGGGTCGTTCCAGTCGAAGCCGACGGTGGAAGCCTTGCGCTGCAACGCAAGCGCCCGCGCCAGCGCCGGCTGGCCCGCCTTGACGCTCGATAGCAGCGATTTGTGCGCGCTCGCCTCAGGCGGCCGCCGCGCGGCGCGCTCGGCCTTCTCCTCGGCCTTGATGCGATCCCATGCGCCTTTGACTTCAGCAGGCGTCAGCCGTCCGTCCTTGTCGGCGAACACATGGGGATGGCGCCGGACCATTTTTCGCGTGATCGCCTCGACCACGTCACCGAATGCGAAGGCGTGTTGTTCTTCCGCCATGCGGGCGTGAAACACCACCTGCAGCAGGAGGTCGCCGAGCTCGTCGCGCAGATCGTCGAGATCGCCGCGCGCGATGGCATCAGTGACTTCATAGGCCTCCTCGATGGTGTAGGGCGCGATCGTCGAAAAATTCTGCTCGAGATCCCATGGACAGCCGCTGCCTGGCGTTCGCAGCTTTGCCATAATCTCGAGCAGGCGTGAAATATCGCGGGAAGGGGTCATGTCATTACCGGAACACGAGGGCGTTTTCCGCTTTATGCCGCATCGGGCGCGGCGATCCCAGCGGAATGGGCCGCGCGCGAGGCATTTGACCCGATTGGCCTGTGGATCGTGGGGTGGTAAGCGCATCCCATGAGCAGCCAACAGAAATCTCAAACGGCGCTGGTGCTGTTTTCCGGCGGGCAGGATTCCACCACCTGTCTCGCATGGGCGCTTGCCCGCTTCGCGCGCGTCGAGATGCTCGGCTTCGATTATGGGCAGCGCCACGCCATCGAGCTTCAATGCCGCGAGCGCCTGATTGATGGCATGAAATCCTTGCTTCCGGATTGGACTGCAAAACTCGGCGAGAGCCACACGCTTGATATTCCGACATTGGCAAAAATCTCCGACACCGCGTTGACGCACGATGTCGCGATTGCGATGGGCGAGGACGGCCTGCCCAACACCTTCGTGCCTGGGCGTAACCTGGTGTTTTTGACGTTTGCGGCGGCCTTGGCCTATCGGCGCGGCATTCGCCACATTGTCGGCGGCATGTGCGAGACCGATTATTCCGGCTATCCCGATTGCCGCGACGAGACCATCAAGGCGTTGCAGGTAGCGCTCAATTTTGGCATGGCCACGCAATTCGAATTGCACACGCCGCTGATGTGGCTCGACAAGGCGGCGACATGGCGGCTGGCGCACGAACTTGGCGGGGCAGGGCTGGTCGACCTGATCCGCGAACACTCCCACACCTGTTACCTCGGCGAGCGCGGCGCGCGGCATGATTGGGGTTTTGGTTGCGGCGAATGCCCCGCGTGTAAACTGCGCGCGAAGGGCTGGCGGGAATATGTGGGGCGGTAAAATTGTGCGCTTCGTGTCCCGGACGCGGTGCAGCGCTCCTTCAGCGATGCACCGCAGAGCCGGGACCCATGATGAGACCCGCGCAAAGATGGGCCCCGGATCAGCAGCGCACCACGCCGCAATTGCGGCGCGCTGCGCAGCATCCGGGGAACGCCGAACTCACGGCGCTAGCCAAAATCCTCCGGCTTCAATTCGATCGGGGCGCCGTGCGGCGTACGATCGGCGGCGTGGTCCCAGGCATCGCGATAGCGATGCAGCGTTTCCGGCGTCGCGACGCCTTTCGCCGCGACCAGTCTTTCCAGGGTCGCAAGCCAATGCCGGTAATAGGTCTCGCCGGTGTCGGGATCGCCCGCCGCCTGCGCGCGCTTGATTTCGTCGGCTAGCGTTGCGGCCCATTCGCTCCAGGTGAACAGGCCGCGCCCATGCAAGGTCAGCGCCATGGCAAAGGCTTGCGCCTCCCAGGGTTCGCGAAACACCGGGCCAGCATCGTCGCGGGGAATGCCGGGGAGGGCGGCAGTCGCCTCAAGCGCGGCAGCCGTATCTATCACGCGATCTCCAAATACGGCTCGAACGCTTCGATGGATATCTTGACCGTCGGGTCGGCATCCGCGCCCCATAGTTCAGCCCCGTCGAACACCACCGTGTAGAGCCATTGCGGGTTCTCGCCGGATTCGGTCGCGGCCGAATCCGGAAACACGTGGCAGCCTTGAACGCGTTCGATCACGCCGGCATGGCCGCGCACGTAACGCGGCAGCCGCGTGTGGGTAACGGGGTGAATGTTCTTGGCGCGCACGCGATCGCCCGGCTTGAATTTTGCCGGCGCCAGCGCCGCGCGACCGAATTTGCCGCGTACCATGATGCGCTCGACGTCATCGCGGGTGAACTTGCCGCGGTTCAGCGGTTTTGCAGATCTCGTCGCATGCCCAGCGGCGATTTCGCTCTCCGCAACAAAACCCTTGTCAACCAGCAGGTCTTCGAGACCCAAAAACCATTTCTTGTAATAGGAGCTGGCAAGGTAGACGTGGGGCGGCAACGTCTCGCGATAGAAGCGCGAGGTATCGATGTTGAAGGCGCCGGCCGCGCCCATCGCACGCACCATTGCCAATACGCGCGCTTCCCATTCTGCGTGAAACATCGGCTCGTTCGGCTCGGGTTCGACCTTGCCGAACCCATCCATGCCGCCCATGTCGTGCACGCCGTTCATGATGGCGCGCCAGGCCGCTTTGGAAATCCGGTGCCGATCATCGAGTCCCGGGTCACCAGTTCGGCGAGTTGCTGCTCGCTCCAGCCCTCGGCGCCCTCGGGGCGCATCGGCAGCACCAGGAAGCGTGTCTCGGCGGTCGAATCCCAGACCCGGATCTCGGTGTCCTTCGGCAATGCCACGCCAAAGTCGGCGAGCACGCCGCGCGGGTCCTTTACGGCGCGGGAACGATAGGGCGCGGCCTTGTACCAGACCGGAGGCAGCCCCAGCATTTCCCAGGGGTAGCAGGAGCACAGCGTGCACACGACCATGTTGTGGCGCGCTGGCGTGTTCTCGACCGCGACCAGATGATCGCCGACCCGGCTGACATGACCGAGCGTGCCGACGGCCTTGGTGGCGTCCTCCAGCAGGGCCTTTTTGAAGGCAGGATCGGACCAGGCCTTTGCCACGACCAGCGCACCGTTGTGCGGGCCGATCTTCGTCTCATAGGCCTGGATGATGGCATCGAGCGCGGCCGGCTCGACATAGCCCTTCTCGGTCAGGATGGTCTCGAGCGCGCGCACGCGCAGTTCGGTCTCGGACAGTTCCGAGTGGTCGTGGTCGCCGTGGTGATGGTCGTGATCGTGGTCGCTCATGGCCACAGGATAGGCGGAACAATCCGGCGCTGTCGAGGCGCATCGCGCGCATACCGCGACACATGTTCGCGCAGGGGTTTGTGGGCTACGCTAGCGGAGAATACAGGGCAGGGAGGTCGCCACTTGACGGATTTTCTCACAATCGAAAAAGGGCTTGGGCCCGACGGTCGTATTGCGGTGGTGCGTTTCGACCGCGGCGACGGCATCAACGCGTTGTCGCCGGAGGCGCTGCGGCAACTCACTGATGCCGCCCGCAGCTTTGAAGACGATGGCGCGACTTCGGTCGTGGTGCTCACCGGCGGACCTAAGGCGTTTTCCGCCGGCTTCGACTTAAAAGACCCCGAGGGCCGGTCGCGCAAAACCATGGATATCGGCGCGCTGCGCCGGCACTTAAAACTCGGGCCGCGGCTGTCGCGCGCCTGGCAGGAGATGGAGCAGATCACCATCGGCGCCATCGAGGGCTTTTGCATCGGCGGCGGCGTCGCGCTCGCGGTCGCCCTGGACTTTCGCGTCATCGCCCGCGACGCCCATCTGCGGGTGCCCGAAATCGGGCTCGGCATGAATATGAGCTGGCAGAGCGTGCCGCGCATGCTGCATCTGATCGGGCCCGCCCGGACCAAGCAGGCGGTGATCCTGGCCGATCAGCGCATCTCGGCCGCCGAGGCCTATGAATGGGGCCTGGTGGAGGAGGTGGCCGATCCGGGCAAAGCCTTCGATGCGGCCATGGCGCTGGCCGCAAAGGTAGCGGCTCAGCCACCGCTGTCGGTCGCGATGACGAAATCGACCGTCAACCGGCTCACACACGCGCTCGACGATCTCGCCAGTCATATGGATGTTGATCAGTTCGCGCTGGCGAGCATGACCGAAGATCACAAGGAGGGCGTGGCGGCATTCCTCGAGCGCCGCAAGCCGCGGTTTCGCGGGCGCTGAGCGCGGCCGGCGCTCCAGTTGCGAGGGGGTATGCGCCACAACGTTTGTCACACGATTTCGCCAAGATGCATCGGCACGGCGAACAGGGCGGGACTTGCCGGATTGTGTCAGCGACAAAATACAACTAAAAATAGCTACGCCATTCGATCCAAGGAGCGGTGATGTTGCGAATAGCCCTCGCCCTTGCCTGTGTCCTCTGTCTCTTCGATCCGAAGGCTGCCTCGGCCTGGGGTTATCAGGGCCACGAGGTGGTTGGCTCCATCGCTGACCAGTTGTTGCACGACAGCGCGAAACAGCACGTCAGGGATATCCTGAATTTCACAACGCCGGAGCTCCGCATCGCCGTTCCATGGGCCGACTGTGTGAGAAGTGTCGTCGCCGATATCGACGGTTTCGAATACGTCGTGAACCCCGAGCATTTCGAGTATGAGGTGCCATGCAGGCCTTTCAAATCTCCGGAGGCGAGGGCGCGAATGGAGGATTACGCCAAACGAAACTGGTTCAACTGTAAACCGGTCGCGTGCCACACCAATTACCACTTTGATGACGTGGCGATCGAGCGCGATCGCTATGATCGAAAATACCGGGGCACCAACGATCACGATCTGGTCTCGGCGACCGGCGCGGCAATCGCGGTGTTGATGGACAAGCCCGCGCCGACCCCGTTTTCGATCAAGGACAAGAAAGAAGCTCTGTTACTGCTCGCCCATTTCGTCGGCGACCTGCATCAGCCGCTGCACGTCGGTGTGGTCTATCTCGATGCCGACGGCAAACTCGTCGATCCCGATGCCGCTCCCGAAAATCCGGCGACGGAGACCGCCGGCGGCAATTTGATCCAGGACCAGAACCTGAGCCTGCACCATGAATGGGACGATATCCCGACCGATATCGGCGAGGCCTTCACCAGGGAACTGCTGGACGCGGCGAGATCGGTGCCGCCAAGCCAGGGGCCGATCGAGAATTGGCCGGCCATTTGGGCTTCCGACACGATTGTCGTCGCGCGCGATGCCTTCGCGCACCTGAGTTTCGTGCCGATCAGGCCGGTCGCGCCACTATATGCAAAATGGTCCGTCGTATTCGACGACCACGACGCCTACCTGCGGTCCATGGATGCGATCAAGCGCAAGCAATTGGCCAAGGGCGGCGCGCGGCTGGCCGAACTCCTTAACGCGATCTGGCCGTAGGGTGGGCCGCGCGATAAGCTCGCCCAAGACAGGCGATCGGTTGGGTATAAAGAGCCCGTCGCGATCAACCCCTGGCGACCAACCTTCGGGAGCGGAACCATGCCGAAGTTCAAGATCGAGCCGCATTTCCGGCTGCAGGAATGGGTGGCGGAAGAGAAGGGTTATTTT
>Ga0210406_10004259_pt1 | contig 15426 bp, 16 predicted proteins | sample IncBWC30MmetaG_FD_155454 | JGI IMG/M metagenome (GOLD analysis project Ga0210406, IMG submission 155454) | Forest soil microbial communities from Barre Woods Harvard Forest LTER site, Petersham, Massachusetts, United States - Inc-BW-C-30-M | ecosystem: Environmental > Terrestrial > Soil >... | reverse complement strand
TCCAGCACCAAGTGCTCGCCCGATGCGATGGGCAGAATATCGTAGCGGGCACTTAGTCCGGCCGACACCGAACCGCTTTCGAGCAGTCCCGGATGGATCTCCGGAAACTGTTCGACGAGTTCTAGCGGCTCAAACTCGGCGGAAAATGAGCGAACCGTTCGTGCCACCGAAGCCAAATGAATTGGAAAGGGTGTATGTGAGCGGCATCTGACGCGCCGTGTTCGGCACGTAATCCAGGTCGCAGCCCTCGCCCGGCTGGTGGAGGTTGATGGTGGGGGGCGCCACTTGATCGCGCAGCGCCAGCACGGAGAAAATCGCCTCGACCGCTCCGGCCGCACCGAGCAAATGCCCGGTCATGGATTTCGTGGAGCTGACGGCCAACTTGTCCGCAGCTGCGCCGAACGCGCGCCTTATGGCGAGGGTTTCGGCGCGATCGCCGAGTCCTGTCGAGGTGGCGTGAGCATTCACGTACTGCACTTGATCGGGATTCAACTGCGCATCGGTGAGGGCCTTGGACATGGCTTTGCGCGCACCCTCGCCGTCTTCCGGCGGCGCCGTGACATGGTAGGCATCGCCGCTCATCCCAAAGCCGACGATTTCCGCGTAGATTTTCGCGCCCCGGGCCTTGGCGTGCTCGTACTCCTCGAGCAGCATCGCCCCTGCACCGTCTCCCATGACGAAACCATCGCGATCCTTGTCCCAGGGGCGGCTCGCTCCTTGTGGATCGTCATTGCGCTGCGACAGCGCCTTGGCTTGCGCGAAACCGCTCATGCCGGTGACACAGGTCGCCATCTCGGAACCGCCGGCCAGCATCGCATCCGTCTCGCCGTACTGGATCAGGCGCATCGCCAATCCCAGCGCGTGAGTGGAGGTCGTGCAGGCTGTTGCCACCGCGAGATTCGGCCCTGTGATCTTGAAAACGATCGACAAGTGCCCGCTGACCAGATTGATGATGCTGGCGGGAATAAAAAACGGCGAGACTTTCTTTGGAGAATGCGTCTCCAGGTATTTATCGTAGGTCTCTTCGATCGACTCCAGGCCGCCCATGCCCGAGCCCATCATGATGCCGATGCGATCCGAATTGGCCTCGGTCACTTCGAGTCCGGAATCGCGCATCGCCTGAATGCCGGCCACGACACCATACTGCATGAACGCATCCATGCGGCGTGCGTCCTTGGTGCTCATGTAAGGTTCCAGATCCAGCGTTTTGATTTCGCCGCCGAAATGCGTGGGAAAGCTGGTGGTATCGAACCGCTCGATGACCGCTATGCCGCTGCGCCCGGCCACGATGGACGCCCACGCGGCCGCCACGTCGTTGCCGACCGGAGACACGATTCCAAGACCCGTAATGACGACGCGTCGCTTGCTCAAACTCGACCCCTGGCTAGCCTTGAACAAAGGACGATATGCGCGAGATCAACAGGGCTCAGGCCTTGCCCTTGTGCGAATTGATATAGTCGATTGCCTGCTGCACCGTCGTGATCTTTTCGGCGTCCTCATCGGGAATTTCCGTCTCGAACTCTTCCTCGAGCGCCATCACCAATTCCACCGTGTCCAGCGAGTCTGCCCCCAAGTCGTCGACGAACGAGGCATCATTGGTGACTTCTTCTTCTTTCACGCCTAATTGCTCGGCCACGATCTTCTTAACCTGCTGCTCAACAGTACTCATCGTTATGGTGTCCTCTCGGAATTGCTATTCATGCGGTTCTAGAACCCTTGCGACCAGCGGCATCGACCGGGCGCGTATTTTATGTGAACGCGGCCGCGGCGGCTACCTTGACCGTACATTTGGTATCGGACATATCCTGTGTTGCTTGACAAAACAGCGCGGCTGAGGGTGCCCCGGCATGTCCTGGGAGCCTGTCCGGAAGCGCTCATGGCATGTACATCCCACCGTTGACGTGCAGCGTTTCCCCGGTGATATAGGCCCCGTCGGCGGAGCATAAGAATGCCACCGCCGCGGCGATATCCGCCGGCTGACCCAGCCTTCCCAAGGGGATTTGGGCGTTCAACGCGGCATGCTGCGCCTCATTCAACGCGCGCGTCATGTCGGTATCGATGAACCCGGGGGCAATCGCATTGGCCGTGATGCCTCGCGAGCCAACCTCGCGGGCCAGCGACTTGGTGAATCCGATGATGCCGGCCTTGGCGGCGGCATAATTCGCCTGGCCCGGATTGCCCGTCAGCCCGACCACCGAGGTGATGCTGACGATGCGCCCCTTGCGGGCCTTCATCATGCCTCGCAATACAGCTTTCGACAGCCGGAACACGGAGGCCAGATTGGTTTGAATGACGGCATCCCAGTCATCCTGCTTCATGCGCAGCAGCAGGGTATCGCGGGTGATGCCCGCATTGTTGCACAGAATACCGACCGGCCCTTCCTTAGCCTCGATATCATCCATCAGCGCATCGATCGACTCCTGGCTGATCACGTCGAGCACGGCACCGCGGCCGCCGCGCGCCGCGAGAGTGTCCGTGATTCGGGCCGCCCCCTCCGCCGTCGTTGCCGTGCCGATCACCCGCGCCCCATCGCTGCTCAATCGATCCGCAATGGCCGCGCCTATGCCGCGCGAGGCGCCGGTGACCAATGCAATTTCTCCGTTCAACATCTATGCCACCGCCGCCAGCGCATCATCGAAAGCCTGGGGATCTTCCAGCGCCAGCATTTTGAGATCCCGATTCTTGTCAACGCGCCGATTCAGCGCCGTCAATACTTTCCCCGGACCGCATTCAATGAGTTGCGTGGCGCCCGCGGAAATCATGGTACGCACCGTCGCCGCCCAGTACACCGGGGTCGCCAATTGCCTGACCAGGCCGGCGCGAATCTCGGCCGCGCCGGAGTGTATCTTGCAATCGACGCCGTACACTTTCACCCCGGAGCGCTCCGCCACCTGCGTACCCTCCAGGCGAAGCCGCAATTTTTCAGCCGCCGGTTGCATGAGAGAGCTATGCGCGGGAACGCTCATGGGCAGCGCCATGGCGCGGCGCGCACCCTTCGCGGTCGCAATCTCGATCGCGCGCGCCACCGCCGTCGCAAGCCCGGCAATGACCACCTGTCCGGGCGCATTGAAATTGACCGCCTCGACAATCTCGCCTCGTGCGGCCTCCTGACATGCCGCTTCGACATCGGCATCTTCGAGCCCCAATATGGCGGCGATTCCGCCCTGCCCGCTCGGCACCGCCGCCTGCATCAGTTCGCCGCGGTATTTCACGAGCGCCACGGCGGTCTTGAAGTCCAAATAGTCCGCAGCCACCAAAGCGCTGAACTCCCCAAGGCTATGGCCGGCCATCATCGTCGGCACTTTGCCGCCTCGTTCGCGCCACAGCCGATAGGTCGCGACACCGGCGGTCAACATGGCCGGTTGGGTGCATTCCGTTGAATTGAGCAGCTCCGCCGGACCTTCCTGGCAGCGCTGCCAAAGATCGTATCCCAGCACGCCGCTCGCCTCTGCAAAGGTTGCGGTAATGACCGGTGCGGCTTTCGCCAAGGCACTCATCATGCCGATGGATTGGGAAGCCTGACCGGGGAAGACAAAGGCAAGCGACATGAATTTTAAGATCCTCAAGCCCGTGAGCGGTGGCGAATTATAGCGAGCGGCAACGAGAGTGCAGCACCAACTGCAAATCCGCACGCCGCACCGTACAAATGGGCATCGACGACGACCAGCGGCGCGGGATGCCCGCCCCATTGCTCCCACGCCAATTTGGCGCACAATCCCAAAAACAGTATCCAGCGGTCCCAGGCACGCGCCGCAAGATGATTTGCCGCGCCCGCGGCCATGATGGTATGCAGAACACCCGAGGCGCCGACATACCAGCTCACACGCGGGCTCAGCCACCATAGCCCGGAACTGATCGCCAACGCCCCGCTCAATACGATGGCACACCATTCGACGGCGTCGTAATCCTGCGCGAACAAAGACCACACCAGAACCAAGCCCAGTTCGTTGAGGATCAAGTGGTGAGCGTCGAGGTGCACGATGTGGGCCGTAAGCAACCGCCACCAACCCCCTGCCGCGATGGCGGTGCGATCATAGCGCAACAATGCGCTGATATTGTCGCCAAGACCCAACACGGCGCCCAACAGCAGCAAAATCAGAAGCAACCAAATCCATCGGCCGCGATCCCACTGTAGTGCCGCAGCGATCCGCGCGAGGCCATTGGCGCCGTCACCGGGCATCGGTCTGAGCTAATTTGCTATCATCCCAGGAATTTTCGAGGTCACTATGCGCTATCGCCACAGCGGTTTTACCCTTATTGAGATCATGGTCGTCGTGGTCATTCTGGCAGTGCTCGGCGCACTTGTGGTGCCTAATATTTTGGGCAAGGTCGATAAAGCCCGCGTAACGGCTGCGCAGACCGATATCAAGTCCATCGGAACAGCCCTGGACCTGTACCGCCTGGACAATTTCAAATATCCGACCACGGAGCAGGGATTGCAGGCCCTGGTCAAGCAACCCGCAGACCCGACGATCACCAACTATCCCCCTCATGGCTATTTGACATCGGTCCCGAAGGACCCTTGGGGCAATCCTTATATTTATACGAGTCCCGGCGCGGACGGACGTGAATATGACATCACGTCCTATGGCCGTGACGGCAAACCCGGCGGCGAAGGTCCGGACGCGGACATCAACAGCTTCACCATCGAACAGAAGTAGGCCTCGCACGGGCGATGGCGCAACATGCGCAGCAAGGGCTTTACTCTCGTCGAAATTTTGGTCGTGATCGTGATCATGCTGGTGGTCATTTCGCTCACCGTGTTGTCAGTCAGCGCGACCGGACGCGATAGCCAGCTCGATGAGGAAAGCCGGCGCATCGAGGGCCTGGTCGGCCTGCTGCACGAGCGCGCGCTGTTGGAAGGCCGGGACTTCGGCCTGCGAATAGAACCCACGGCCTATGAATTCGTGGTCTACGACACGCGCCGTGATCGCTGGCTGATGCTCGACCAGGAGCGAGAATTTCGGCACCGGGAATTGCCGAAGGGCATCACTTTTCAACTGCAGCTCGACTCGCAGACCGTCGTCATAAAGCCCATCGACCGGAATCTTTCCAGCGGCGATCCGCCCAATCCCCAGGTAGCGATCGCCGCCAGCGGCGAAGGAACGCCGTTCCGCCTGACGTTGCTGCGCGATGCCACGCAAGCCAAAGCGTCCGTGGATGGGGACGCGCTCGGGAAGATTTCGCGCGAGAACTCCAACAAAGTGGAGAAGCGCAGTTGAAGCGTGCACGCCGTGCGGGCGGATTTACCTTGGTCGAAGTATTGGTCGCGCTCGTGATCGTCGCGCTCGGACTCACCGCGCTCATGGTCGCCGTCAACGGCACCGCGCGCACCAGCGGCTTCTTACGGGACAAAACACTGGCCCAATGGATTGCGCTCAACCGCCTCACGGAAGTGCGCCTCAATATGGTCAAGTTCGGACAAAACACCGATACCGGCGAGCTCGATTTCGGCAATCGCAAATGGCATTACGATACGCGCTACTTCGACACCAGCATCGCCAGCATGAAACGCGTCGTGGTGCGGGTGTATCTCGGCGATGCGAAAACCAAGGGCAATCCCGTGGCCCAAGCGGTAGGGTTTCTGGGCACTGCATTGGCGGCGCCGGGCTCCTTGATCGTGGATTGGACCACAGGCATCAACCCCGCGAACGGCCAGGCCGGGACGGGGACCGGCACCACGCCAAATCCAACCACGCCCGGCAACCAAAATACGCCCGGAATCGGTACCCCCGCTCCTCCGCAACCCAGCCCGCAACCCAACCCACAGCCCAACCCGCCTGGCGTTCCCCCGACGACCCCATGAACCGGCCCTTCGCCCCATCGCGCAAACGCCATGCCGGTTTCACGCTGGTCGAAATCCTGGTCGCGTTGCTGATCCTGGCGATCATGTCGGCGCTGGGCTATTCCACTTACCGAACCGCGCGCATTTCGGCCGAGCGCACCGAAGTATCGTTGAAGCGCTCGCGCGAAATCGAGTTCGGGATGCGCGTCATGGTATCGGACTTCGCGCAGCTCTCGCCGCACCCGGTGCGGGATATGCTGGGACAAGGCCGCCTTCCCGCGATCCACGGCACGCCCGGCGCCGGCAGCGTCACCGTGACCTCGGCGAGTTTGGGCGCCGCCGGATCGAGTTCCGGTTCCGGTGGCGGACTGAGCTTCGATTCCGGATCCAATAACAGCCCTGGTTTGAGCTTCAATTCCGGATCGAGCTTCGGCTCCACGACCGACCCCAGCGCCGTCTCCATGGTCGACTTGACGCGCGCCGGGTGGTCCAACACCGCGGGCCAGCAGCGCAGCACCTTGCAGCGTGTCTCGTACGCCTTGGTCGGCGATGTGCTCAAACGCAGCTACCAGAGCAACTTGGACACGGTGCAAGGGAATAAACCCGTGGTGCAGGACCTGCTCACCGGTGTGAAGGGTGTGCAGCTGCGCTACCTCGACGGCAATCAAGCGTGGCAGAACCAGTGGCCGGAGACCACCACCATCCAAGGCGGCGCCAGTCCCACGGCCGATATTCAATCGCGGCCGGTGGCCGTCGAAATCATCGTTCAGTTCAAGGATTGGGGCGCAATCCGGCGCGTGGTCGAGGTCGCCGGATGAAGCCGTTCAACGCAGGCCCGGCGCGCCAGCGCGGCGTCGCGCTCATCATCGCGCTGATTCTGGTGGCCCTGGCGACCATACTGGCCACGAAATTGAGCTTCGATGGATTTCTCGAATTACGCCGCACCACCGGTGTGCTCGCCGCCGAGCAGGCGCTCCATTTCGGCATGGGAGCCGAGGCGCTGGCGGCGGACGTGCTCATGCAGGATGTGCAGACCAGCGCCCAATACACCACCCTGGCCGGCCCGTGGGCGCAAGCGACGCAGCCCCTGCCCATCACGCCGGACAACAATCCGGAAGGCGAACCCATTGGAACCATGCAGGGGGTGTTGGAGGACATGCAGGGGCGGTTCAACTTGAACAGTCTCGCGCGCTTGGGCACTGACGGCCTGGAGGATCCGCTGCCGCTGCTGCAGTTCCAGCGCCTGCTGGTGTCGGTGGGCGTCGAACCGAAGTGGGCGGGATTGGCGCGCGATTGGCTCGATCAAGACGACACGGTGGGCAATCCGGACGGCGCCGAAGATGCGGTTTACACCTCGCAAACGCCGCCCTACCGCACCGCCAACTGGCCCATGATGTCGCCCACGGAGCTGATGAATCTTCCGGGTTTCGGAGCCGACCGCTATCGCAAGATCGCCCCATACGTCACCGCGCTGCCCAATGCCAACCTCAAGATCAACGTCTGCACCGCGCCCGCGTTGGTGCTGGAAAGCATCGTGGAAGGCTTGAACGGCGAATGGTCGAACAGTCCTGCGGTGCTGGCCAACGGCCGCAAAACGGGGTGCTTCCCGGATGTGCAGACCTTTACCAATGTCGCTACGAGTTTTGCGGGACCGACGGCGATGGCCAAAGCAGGCAGTCAAATCGGCACCCAAAGTTCCTACTTTCAGCTCACGACACGCGTCACGCTTGGCACTACGGAATTCACCTTGTACAGTCTTTTGGTCCGCGGCCAGACGAAAGTCACACCACTGCTGCGCTCATTTGGGACACTCTAAGGTACATGCCGCAATCATTGTTATTACGCCTTCCACCGGCCGGTCAAGAAGAGACCGAGTGGCTCACGCTGGATGAGAACGGTGCGCCCACGCCGACCCGGCAACGCGGGTCCTTGACCCTTGCGGCGGCCGTGTGGCGCACCGGAAAAGTGGTGGTCCTTGCGCCGTCAACGCAGATTCTGTTAGCCGAGCCGGAACTGCCGCCCGGCAGCGGCGCGAAGCTCGCTCGGGCCGTGCCCTTCGCGTTGGAAGAACAGTTGACTGAAGATGTCGACCTCTTGAGCTTTGCGATCGGCCGCCGTCGCGGCAACGGCGGCACGCCGGTGGCCGTGGTGTCGCGCTCCGTGCTGCAGGGCTGGCTCGCAGAGCTGACCGCAGCCGGACTCGATCCGCAGGCGATATATCCGGATATCTCGTTGATGCCGGAGAATCCGGGCCAGACCGTGTTGTGGCTGGAAAAGGAGCGGCTTGCCGTGCGCCGGCCGGGCGCGTTGCCTTTTGCCGTGGAACTCTCGCCCGTCAGGGAAGCCCTGGTGGTGGCCGGCGTCATCGCCGATCCGCTTGAATCGACGGCTGAACCAAAGCCTGAACCAAAGCCGAAGGAAAGCGCCATTCTTTACGTCACACGTGAAGACTGGGCAAGAGTTCAAGGCGAATTTGAGGACTTGCTGGAAGATTTCGCCACACTCAAGGTGCAATTGTTGGCGGATGGACCGCTGCCTTGGCTGGCCCGCGGAATCGGCAATCCCGACGCGATCAATTTGCTGCAAGGGGAGTTTTCCCGGACCGCCGACTACGGTGCGCGATGGCATCAATGGCGCATTGCCGCCGCGCTCGCCGCGGCGCTGCTGGTGGTTCACGTCGCCGCGCAGGCGCTGCAGATTCGTCAAGCCAAACGTGAATCCGCCGCCCTCGACGGCGAGATCTCGCAAATTTTTTCCTCGGCCATGCCCGGCGATGCGCTGACCGATCCGCGCCGCCAGATGCAGTCGAAGCTGGAGAGAATCCGCAAATCGGGCGCAGGTCCGCAATACTTTCTGCGCACGCTGCAAACCTTGAGCGGCGCCCTGGCGGTCACGCCGAAAACCACCATCAGCGCCTTGAGTTATCGGGATGATTCGCTCGACATGACGGTGAGCGCGCCCAGTCTCGCGGCGCTCTCCCAGTTGACTCAATTCGTGGGCAAGGAGGGTCTTGCTGCCGAGATTCAATCCTCGAATCCCGTGGCGGCGGGTGTCGAAGCGCATCTTCACGTGCGCGGTCAATCTGCGAAGGCACACCGTTGAACATGAACACAGTGCGAACTTGGTACGCAGGCCTGCAGGAGCGCGAACAGCGCGTGGTCGCCATCGGCTTCGTCGTTTTGATGTTGATGATATTGATCGGCGGAATTCTCATGCCTCTGCAATCCGTGCTGTCGAGTGCGGTAAAGGGAATTGAAACACGGCGCGACGACCTGGCCTGGATGCGGGTGAATGCACCCGAAGTCCGTGCCGTCGGCAATCAGCTGCCGGCCGATACCGGAGAGGCCCCGGTGGTATTGGTGGACAGAGTCGGCCGCGAAGCAGGACTCGCAAGCGCACTGCGCGGTACGCAACCGAACGCCACCGGCGGCGTGCGCGTGCAATTGGAGGCGGCGCCGTTTGACACCATGGTCGCGTGGCTCGATACCTTGGACCGGCGCTACGGTCTTGCGATCGAATCGATCACCGTGGATCGCACCCCCGCGCCGGGGATGGTCAATGCCAGCATCTCGTTCACCTCGCCGCGACACTAGTCCCCGCCGCGACGCGAGTCCCGAGCGCCGGCCGCGACGCTGGCCGCTGATCCTCGTCGGGATTATCGCCCTGGCCGGTGCGGCGGTGTTCGTGCTGCCGGCCTCGATGATCGCGCATTTCCTTCCCGCTCAGGTGCGTGCGGAAGATTTTTCCGGGAGCCTGGTACATGGCGCCGCAGGGAAGCTCGTCGTCAATGCACGTGACGCCGGTGCGATCGAATGGCGGCTGCATCCGCTTTCACTGCTGCGCATGGCGATAGTGGCGGACATTCATTGGGTGAAGGTGGGCTTCGTCATCGACGGTACGGCTGAACTCGCCGGCCATGCTGTTGCAGGTCACGACATCAAAGGCGGAGGTCCCATCGAAGACCTTCACGACCTGGGGCTGGCGGACGGCTGGAGAGGAAGCGCCAAACTGACGATTGCGGAGTTCAAGAGTGATTTCAGCAAACTGGATTCCGCGGTGGGAAAGCTCGAGGTGGCCAATCTTTCCGGCGCACAAATCGCCGATGGCGCAGGTCTGGGGAGCTACGTGTTGCAGCTCGCCCCTGGGGCCATTGCTCCGGACGGAACCATCACGGCCAATCTCAACGACAGCGGCGGACCGCTGGAGGCCCAGGCAGAGATCCGATACTTGCCTGCGACGCGCACCGGCATGCTGTCCGGTACGCTCAAAGAGCGCCCCGAGGCCTCCCAGGCCCTTCGCAATCAACTCAGCAGCCTCGCGCAACTTCGCCCTCGAGACGCAGCCGGTCGATTTCCGGTCGAGCTCGAATTCACGTTCTAGACATTTATTCACGTCGCATGCCGCAGCGCAGCCCGTCGACGAGGAGAGCGACCATCCGTTGCGCACGACCGTCATCTTGGGCGGGAATGCACAAGCTTGCGACTGCATGGAGAAGGTCATCCGCCCCGATATCGTTGCGGATCTCGCCGGCGGCCACCGCGGACCCAAGAAGCGTCCGAAGGGCGGGTCGGATTCGCTGCTCGAAGTAAGCGCGCAGGGTTTCGAACGCCGGGTTTCCTGAGTGCAGGGCCGGTGCGAGCCCACGTTTGGTTGCAATAAAAGCGGCGTATCTCTGCATCCATTTCGCCAGCGCCTCGCCCGGCGCGTGCTCCGCGGCGAGAATCGGGGCAGCCTCTGCACAGGCGTCGATTTCGTGACGGAAGACGGCCGCAATGAGGTCGGAGCGCTGCGGAAAATGGCGATAAAAAGTGCCGATGCCGACGCCCGCCCTCTCCGCAATCTCTCTCACTGGAGCGTCCACTCCCGAGGTCGCGAACACCGCCTTGGCCGACTGGAGCAGCGCTTCGAAGTTACGCTGGGCGTCGGCGCGCACGGGCCGTTCCGTGCGGCCCAGAGGTTCGACGCCATCACCGGGGTCCTCCGGTCTATCGCTCATCACGCCCCCAATTGACAAGTGGAACATCGTTCCGTATAAATACGGAATGATGTTCCGTTTAGTTCAGATTAACGGAACACGACGGCGCTGACAACCAATCATCGAACGCATCCAATCCAAACGAAGGACACCCATGCCAAACAAACCTGTCGCACTCGTCACCGGCGCCAATCAGGGCATCGGCCTTCAAATCGCGAAAGACCTTGTGCCGCACGGCTTCACGGTTCTGGTTGGATCGCGAAGTTTCGAGAAGGGTCAGACGGCCGCAAAAAGCGTCGGCGCGGATGCCCATGCCATGCAGCTCGATGTTACTGACCATAAATCCATTGCGGCAGCGGCGCAGCGTATCCGCAAGGAGTTTGGCCGCCTCGACGTGCTGATTCAGAACGCGGCGATTTCGAACACGAACAAAAAGCCCGGCCAGTCCGTCGAGGAATATTCGAAGACCACACGTCCCAGCGTCGTCTCGCTCGATGAAATGCGCACGGTGTGGGACACCAACGTGTTCGGTGTTCTTTCCGTCTACCAGGCGATGTTGCCGCTCTTGCGCGCAACGCCGGGCGCCCGCATCGTCAACGTATCGAGCGGCGTTGGATCACTGGCCGCGACCTCGAACCCGGCCCACCGCTACCGCGCGATTTTTGGTCCCGTTTATCCCGCGTCCAAAACGGCGCTCAACGCGCTGACCATCGCCATGGCGGTGGAACTGGAGCCGGATGGAATCAAGGTCAACGCCGTTTCCCCCGGGTACACCAAAACGAACCTCAATGGATATTCAGGCACGGAGACGGTCGAGGAAGGCGCCCGCGAAGCTGTGCGCGTTGCACTGCTCGGGCCGGACGGCCCGACTGGCAAGTTCACGCGTTGGGAAAACGAAACGATCCCGTGGTGATGTAGTCACCCGCCCTCCTCAGCCGCCCATTCCCGCCAGGCGCCCATCAACGGAAAGTACAGTCCGAGGCGCACCGGCTCGGGCCCCAGGCGGCGTGCCAGCCGCCCGTAGCGATGCAGTTGCGGCCTATAGCGTTCGACTTCACGATCGAGAAACTGCTCGATCCCACTGCCCAGATGCTGGCTGGTCTTGTAATCGATGACCCAACGCACGCCGGCATCGTCGATGAAGCTGCGATCGAACACAACCCGCACCCACTCGCCTTGCGCGTGCCCGGAAAGCGCATGTTCGCGAAGATCGCCTCTGTATCCGGACTTTAGAATCCAGCGGCCGCGAGGATCGCGCTGTACGGCGAGCAATGCCTCGACCACCCGCATCGTCGCTTGCTCCAAGCGATCTTGGGGTACGCCGTGCAATCCCAGCCAGCGCCGGTAGTGGCCGCGGCGCGCGCGAACTGCGGCCTCTTCGAGGTTCGTCAAATCCATGGCCTGCAATTCCGCATGCACCAGGCTGCCCACCCGGCGCGCGGTTTCGCCCGCCCAATCGAATATCGGCGTCTCATCCCGTCGCAGCGGCGCCGTGATTTCCTCGCCTTGCGAAGGCGCGGTGTGCGCAGATGGCGTCCAGTCCCGCGGTACGCGTCGCAAAGGTCCGCCGCGAGGCGCGCCGTCCGTCTGCGTCTCGGGTACCTCGACTGCGGTCTCGGGCACCTCGTCTGCGGGTGCGGCATCGGGCTGCACCACGAACTGATCGCCGACCACCGGCCACAAAACGCCGAGCAAGCTCCCCGAGCGGGGTGCCCATTCCCTGCGGGCTTCGGATTCATCGGCATCATCCGGGTCCTCAACGCTGCCGACCACCGCGGACAGTCGCAGTTGACGTTTCGCCCGGGTGCAGGCGACGTACAGCAGGCGCTGTGCCTCGAGGATGGCTTCATCGCGCCGCTGGCAGCGCAGAAATTCGAACAGCAGATCGCTTTGAGTGCCCACGGGTGGACGGGCAGCCATCACCATGCCATCGCGACCGGAGCGCGCAAACTGATGAGTCAACAATAATTGATCGCGATTTCCCGGCACCGGGCGATCGAGCGCGGGCAGGACGATCATGTCGAACTCCAGGCCCTTGGCTTTATGAATGGTCATGATTTCAACGGTGCTGGCATCGCCATGATCGGCGAATAGATCTGCGAATCTCTGCGGCAGATCCGATACGTCCGGGATGCCTCCTTCCTCGAGGCTGCCCAGGCGAGAAAATGCCGCGCCGGCCAGATCCAACTCCTGCGCCGACGCTGCGCAGCTCGGGCCTCCCAGCCCCAACCAAGTTCTCTCAACCCAACGCGCCATCGAGGTGTCATTGCGCACGGCAAGGGCCGCCTCCAGAATCACGCGCAGACGCTGACAGCGTGCGCGCCCATCCTCACTGAGCGCGAGCAAGCAGGCATCGTCCCGCATCGCATCCCACACCAGCGGGCGCGCGCGCCCGATTACCAGAAGATCAGCCAGGGACAACCCGGCCCATGGCGCACGCAGCACCGCCAGCCACGCGATGCGATCGCCGAGATGCAACAGGGCGCAGGTCAGCATGATGATGTCGCGAACCGTGCCCCGATCCTGCAACGGTTCGATGTCCACGGCACGGAAGGCGATCTTTCGCGCCCGCAAGCTTGCGGCAATCTCGCGCGCATGATTCTTGGCGCGCACCAGCACAGCGATCCGCCACTCGGGATGCTGTTCAATCGCCGCGCCGATCATCTCGGCGGTGGCTGTCGATTCGGCCGCGCGGTTGAGGAACCCTGAGCACTTGACGCCGTACTCCGCCTCGCCGGACCGCGCGACGGCGGCCTCACTGGCACGGAAGGCAATCGCGCCCCGATTTCTATCGTCGGTCCGGGGCATCAGCTGCGCAAAGCAGGCGTTGATCCATTCCACCAGCGACCGATCCGAACGGAAATTGCTGCGCAGGCGCTGCACGTCGAATCGGACTTCGCCAATGCCCTCCTCGGCCAATTCGAGAAAGGCCCGGACCTCCGCCTGGCGAAATCCATAGATGGATTGCATGGGATCCCCCACGCAAAAGATGCTGCGGCCATCGTCTTTCTGCCATCCAGCGGTCAGCAGCTGTACCAGCTCCAATTGGGCGCTGGAGGTGTCCTGAAATTCGTCCACCAAAATATGCTGAAGGCGGTAATCGATTCGCAGACTCAGGTCTGTGGGCGCCTCAGCGGTACCGAGGGCGCGCAGCGCCGCCAGTGATACGGCCGAAAAATCAACCGCGCCCTGCTCGCGAAACACGCCGTCGAGTTCCGCCGCCGCCAGCACCAGGACCTGCGCGATTTCCCGGACACGGCCCCATGCGCCGTCGCTGTAAGCCGGATCGGGCAGCGTGCGCAACTCCACGAAGAGATCCAGCACCGAAGGATCGCGATCGAGTTCCGCCAACAGATCCATCATTGCCGATTTGTCCGCGCAGCCCCGCGGGAAACCCTCGGCGACCGTGACTCTCTTGCGCAACGCGCCCTCCGCGGTCAGCAACAGCGTCGCCAGGCATCGCCACCGTGCGACGTCGATGGAATCAGGCCGCAATGCCGCGCCTGATTGACGCCACACGGCCATCGGCGATGTTTCGCTCAGGCGTAGCGCGGCTGCATGCATCAGAGAAGACAAGGCCTCGACCTTTTCCTGTCCCAGCACTTCCTGCGCCCGCAGCAGAACGCGGGTGACCAGAAGCTGCAAATCCTCGTCGAAATGCCGGCGTACGCCGGCGAGCTGGGTTTGATCGATGGCACTCGCGGCTTGCAGCCGGCCGGCCAGCAGCGGCAGCCAGCGGTCGCGGCTCGGCAGCATCTCGGCTATGAGCTTCACCAGCTTTCGCCAGCGTTGATCATCCAGCTCGAGCACGCGATCGACGGCGAGCCCGAACCGATCAGCGCCTTCATGTGCCAGCGCGCGACGCGCCGCTTCTTCGTAAACAGGCCCCGTGTCCGACAGTATGCGCAACGCGGACCCTGCACCGGCAGTGATCGGTAGTTGATTGGCGAGCCAGGAATTGAAGGCGTCGATGGTTTCGATGCGCAGCCTCGAGGGCTGCAACTCCAGATTGAAATTGATCGAATCCATGCGTCGCTTGGCAGCCACGCCCAGGCTCCACGTGTTCGGATTCATGCCCTGCGGACACGCTGCGAGCCCGGCTGCGCGCAGCGCGCTCAACACGCGTTGCCGCATCTCCTGGGCCGCACGGCGGGTAAAGGTCAGCGCCAAGATGCGCTCGGGTGCATCGACCAGCGCCAGCAGGCGCAGATAGCGCTGCGCCAGCAGTGTGGTCTTGCCTGAGCCCGCCGGCGCCTGGACCAGCACCGATCCGCGAAAGGCGATTGCATGCTCGCGGGCAGCGACGTCGATCAGGTCCGGCGGCTTGTCACTCACGCGATTCTTCCGACTCTTCGAGCGGCGCGGGGACGCGGCATAGCCCCTGCAGGCGGCAGAATTTGCATGCACGTAACGTCGGCGCAACCTCCGCCCGACCGGAAGCGAATTCGCCGGCAATGCGCTCAACTCGCCGCGCCCAGAGGCCGACCAGCGCCGCAAAGTTCGGCATCCCCTCCAACTGCGAATTGCGGGACCTGGGATAGAAAATGTCCCGCCGCTCCGCTTCAGCGACAAAACGCGGCTCGGCGGCATTCACTTTTGCATACGCGACGGCGACCAGGGCTTCAGGGCTCAGCAGCGCATAGATCGGCAGCTGCGGGTTATCCGG
>Ga0210406_10004258_pt1 | contig 15428 bp, 10 predicted proteins | sample IncBWC30MmetaG_FD_155454 | JGI IMG/M metagenome (GOLD analysis project Ga0210406, IMG submission 155454) | Forest soil microbial communities from Barre Woods Harvard Forest LTER site, Petersham, Massachusetts, United States - Inc-BW-C-30-M | ecosystem: Environmental > Terrestrial > Soil >... | reverse complement strand
GTCCGCAAGGGCCGGCTGAACAGAGTTGTTCAGCCGGCTATAGCCAAAGCGCGCTTCGTTGATCAAGGTCGGCGAAAACGAGTGAGTTTCGCTCACGGCTAAGTTCCATGACTTGTTCACAATGGCGCCCTGGCCAAATCCGCTGTTGTCCCCGTCTCCTGTAATGGCGCTAGGGTTATTCGCTCGTTGCTTGCTGTAGCTGATTCGGCCGAACATCTGGTCCTTGTCGCTGAAATTTTGGTCCACTCGGGCATCAAAATGATTGGTGTCATCGGGGTGGCTGCGAACCACCTGGAAATTGTTGACAAATACTCCGGGCGCGGTCGCCGCCGGATAAAGCCCCAGAAGCTTGATCGCATTTTGATCCAGGCGGCCGGAGGGTAACTGGTTCAGGAACTGCGTTACGGTTGTGAAATCCCTGATTCCCACGATGCTCCCGTTGGTGTAAAAGGGATCGCGCACAAACCCGCTTGATTGAGCAACCAGCCCTGTCACAGGATCAACTTGGCCCGCGGTCACTGGCCTAGTTGTGGCCGGATCGAAAATCGTTGGCGCATCAAACGTCCGCCCAAGCAAATCCTTCTGCGTAAAATTCTGCGCGGGGTTCGAAAATAAGTCGCGAAAGTCTGTAAATCCGCTGGTTACCTCGGCGGCCGTCGGAACGCTAGCCTGGAGTCCGGATCCCTGGCGAATCCGAGTGCCTTCATAGTCCCCGAAGACAAAGAGCTTGTTCTTGCGGATTGGCCCTCCTGCCGCAGCGCCGAATTGATTCCTCCTCAACTCACCCTTTCTTTGTTTAGGAGAGAAGAAATATTGGTCCAAGCCAACCGCATCGAGTTTGTCGTTGCGCACAAACTCCCACGCTGTGCCGTGGAATTGATTCGTCCCGGATTTGATGGACGCATTGACCACGGCTCCGCCAGCTCGCCCGAATTCCGCGCTGAAGTTGCTGGTTTGCACCTTGAATTCCTGAATCGCATCCGGCGGAGGCAAGTTGACGTACGCTGCGCCGTTCAGGAAATCCACCGTGTCATTGTTGTTGTCAATACCGTCCAACAGGTAGCTGTTGTGTACCGTCGTTAAGCCGTTGGCCACGAAACTTCCACTCTGATCCAGTCCGCGCGTCGCTACCAGGCCCGTCACGCCCGCCCCAAGTTGCGCCAGAAAGGTGTAATTGCGGCCATTCAACGGAAGATCGTTAATTTGCGCTCCTGTGGCAATTGTGCCAACAGAAGCGTCTTGCGTCTGCATTTGGGGAGGCGCAGCCGACACTTCCACTGTTTCGGTCACTTGTCCCGGAACTAGCTGAAAATCTGCCCGCGCTTGCCCTTGAACATTGACGACGACATGCGCGGTTTCTGACTTACGGAAACCAGTGGCCTCGACAGAGACCGTATACGAACCAATCTTTACTGGATTAAACGTGTACGTGCCGTCACCGGCGGTAACCGCTGACACCACGAAGCCTGTGTCTTCATTTTTCAGTGTGACCTTCGCGTTTGCCATCACTGCGCCGCTGGAATCTGTCACCGTGCCCCGAATTGTTCCCGTATCCACTTGGCCCATCGTAGGTCCTGCTGTGAGCGCAGAAGTTGCCGCCACTCCCGCGGACAGCATGAGAGTCAACCACACTGTAGAAATTCGCATTTTCACCCCCGCTCCCCCAACTGAAATCCCAGGTCTCAGAGCCCAGAACATGCGAAACCGCTTGCGACCGTGCACGTGCACGGTAATCGTGTACGTGCACGATCAGGCAAAACACTGGTCTTGTCAAGCGAAAAATGCGTGCTTTTGGGCCTGCCGGGAGATTGGTCCCAGCATGGCACACAAGCGCCGTGCACAATTTGACAGGAAAAACTGTGAGCAGGCTCGGCAGATTATGTGCTCGGCCGGACGCTATCCCTATCTCCTGCGTCATTTTGGGGAGGGTTGCACACTTCCGGCAGGTTCATCCACCCGCACCATTCGATCTGCGGAAACGTCTTTAAGGCTCTGCGTAATTCCACTCGGCCAATGAATCTCTACCTTTTGTGCTTTTGTATCGGTCCCCAGGCCAAAATGTAAACGCTTATCGCTAGAAGAGAGATAGCTACCAGCCGTAGTCACTGTCGCGTATTGTGTGCCTTGGCTGGTAATCATCCTGACCGACGCCCCTATCGCGTCCCGATTGCTTTTGTGTCCTATCAAGTTCAGCCCCAGCCAGTGGAAACGCGTGTCCGTTTCGTTTTGCAAGATATGAACCGGCCCGCCGTTCGTAGTCACCACGGCATCGACGCGCCCATCATTGTCCAGGTCTCCTGTAGCCAGTCCCCGGCTCGCCCAAGCTTGATGGAAAACTTCCCCGGAACCCTCGGAGACGTCAACGAATCCGTGGCCCGTGTTCCGCGCCAGCAGCATTCGTTCGCGGTAATGGAGTTGTGGATAGACTAGCTCGACCGTGTCAAGCACGTGGGCCTGCACGACGAAAAGATCCTTCCAGCCATCATTGTCGTAGTCGATCAGCCGTAATCCCCAGCCTGAATGCAACCGCGTCATCTCTCCTAGTCCCGAGCTCTCCGTTGTATAGGCAAAGGTGCCATCACCGTTATTCCGGTAAAGGGCGTACTTCTGATAAGCCAGATTGCTGATCACCAGGTCAGGCAGGCCGTCGTTGTCGTAATCAGAGAAATCCACTCCCATCCCTGCGTAAACGTGCCCATCTGCATCCACGCCCACTCCCGCAAGCAGCCCCACTTCGTCGAAAGTCCCGTCTCCCCTGTTCTGATACAGGAATTCAGGCATGGAATCGTTTGCGATGAACACGTCAGTGTGTCCATCGCCGTTGAAATCAGCAACTGCAACACCTAGCCCCTTTCCGGGCTTCGTGAAACCTATTTTCTTGCTGACTTCGGTAAAGTGGCCATTCCCGTCATTGTGATAAACAAGAGGCAGAATTGGCTGAAATTGATCGGGATGGCAATAAGACCGGTAGCCCTCTTTCCGTTCGCCGCACCAAATATCTCCAAAATCCCATTGCAGGTAGCGCAGCACGACCAAATCGAGCAAACCGTCGCCATCCAGGTCCACCCACGCAGCACTTGTGGACCAGCCGCCACCGCCTACACCAGCTTTCTCAGTGACATCACTGAAGGTCCCATCTCCGTTGTTGTGATACAGGCGGTTGCCGCCATACGCCGTCACGTACAGATCTTCGTACCCATCATTGTCGTAATCTCCCACTGCCACGCCCATTCCATATCCCACGCCTTGCAAACCGGCTTTTTCCGTGACGTCCTCAAACGTGCCATCCGGCTTTTGATGATAAAGACGATTCCAGTATTTTGGCCCGGTCTTTTTTGGAATCGTGCCGGGTGAAGAGGGCTCGTTGATCTCCGCGCCGTTTACAACGAACAAGTCGAGCCTGCCGTCGTTGTCGTAGTCGAACAGCGCTATTCCGGAGCCCATGGTCTCGAGAAGATATTTCTTGGAAGTATGCGGAGCCGCATGTTCAAAGCGAACTCCAAGCTTCGAAGTCACATCAACGAATTTGGCGGCAGACGCAGGGGCGGCCTGATATTCATTACTGCCTGCCGCAACCTTTAGGCCGATGCCCAGCAAGGTAGTTGCTACAAGGCACAACGCCGCGATGCTTCCCGCTTCCCGGAAAACCTTATTGCTCGTCCTGGTCCACAGTCTCACCATGCTCATCATGCGTGGATGGCGAAGAGGCCTTTCGAATCGAGGGGAGTCAACGCTTTGCGTCAGCCATAGTTAACGCCAGTTCGTAAAATTCCTGCCGGGCCGCGGGTGAGAGTACAACGGTTTTCGCGTGGGAATTTTCTGTTATCGACGCGGCATCGAGCGTGGCGCTGATCTTCTCCACATCCAGCGTCCCTTGTGGAAACATTTCAGCGCATTGTTTTAGTACCCGGCGCGCGTCTCCAATTCGGCCTTCTTCATAGTAGAGCATCCCCAGCGAAATGTAGGCCGTCTCGCGCGCGGGCATAAGGTCAACCGCCTTTCTTAAGTATTTTTCTCCATCTTGTATATCTCCTCGAACTACGGCCACGATCCCCGCTACCCAATGCAAAGGACCAGAGTCGGGAATTCGAGCCAAACCTTCCTGCGCCGTTGCTTTTGCCGCATCCGCAGCTCCCGCCCGCAGTTGCTCCATGGCTAGAGAAACGTAACACCGATCGTTGTTGGGCGATTTGCCAACGGCTTCTTTTAGGACCTCTTGCGCCTCCTGGCCGCGGCCTAGACGCGCGTAGACATCTCCAAGCAGGGACAGATAAGAACTGTCTCTTTGCTCCGGCGACGATATCTCGAGGAGCGGTTGAAGCGCTGCTTTGTAGTTGCCGCTCTGAAAATACACCTCGCCGAGGTTGTATTTTGCTTCCTCAGAAGCTGGATCTACTTTCAAAGCGGATTGCAGGTATTGCACGGCCGCGGAATTCGACCGAAAACGCCCCAGCAATACTCCAATGCCTAGTTCCGTTCGAAAGTCCCCTCCGCTGACTTCCTCCAACCGCTGAAGAACCTCCATGGCATCTCTTTCGCGCCTGGCCTTAAGCAACGCCTCGGCCAAAAGATAGAGACTGCGAGGGCGATCCGGGTGCTGCTTCACTTCCATTTCCAGTTCGTGGAGATCCGCCGCACTCTGCTGGGCAATCGGCAATGCGTTCCTCCGTTCCAAATAATCGAAAAAATGTTGAAGCGGATAAGGAGCTGGCTCCGGATTTTTCGAGAGCGTTTGGAAGACGCTCATGTCCCTGCGCGCTGCCTCCAGCTGGTGTGCGCTTCTTTCCGCAAGCGCCAGCTTGTAATGTGCGGCGGCCAGCCCCTGATTGACCTGAATGCAGCGCCGTAGAAGGGGAATCGCTTCCTCGTATCGTCGCTGGTCCATTTTGACGCCTGCCAGTTCCAAAAGTGCGTCTGCATAATTCGGATCGGCGCGAACAACTCGCTCGAGATAGCTTTCTGCCAAGAGCGGTTTTCCCTGTGTTTTTGCAATCATCCCGAGGTGGAATAATGCGGGCAGATTTTCCGGATCTCCTTTGAGGCTCTCATCAAGAAAATGCTTCGCTTCCTCGTATTGGCCTAGATGGCGATAGCACATTCCCATCAACGCGTAGGAGCGCGGCGAAGGATCCAGGCCGACGAGCGTCTTGAACTCTTTCACCGCCATTTCGACTTTGCCCACCGTGAAGTAACTCTCGCCCAGTGCCGCATGAAGATCCGCCCGGCGCGGGTCGATTTGCACGCCTTCCTTCAGGACTTCGATGGCGTCTTCAAAGAACTGTTGCTTCATGCTCAAACGCGCCATCAAAAGCAAAATATCCGTGTTTTTTGTCGAGATCTTTCGCGCCCGCACAAGCAGCTCAAGCGCATCCACGTCTTTCCCCAGGTCCGTCTCGGCCCTTGCCATAAGATGGAGCGTGTCCGCGGAATCGGGCTGTAAGTGCAACGCCTGGTCGAGTGTCTCCTGAGCCTTCGCGGGCTGTCCGCTTAACAGATACGCCTGGCCCAGGTCATGCAGAATGTCGAACGTCTGTGGCTCGAGCGCGTTCGCCAGCTCAAACTCATGGATTGCGTTCTGGTATTGACGATGCGAGCCAAGAAGTACGCCAAGCGAAAAATGCACCTTCGTATCTTTTGGCGAGCTCTGCGACAATGTTTCCGCAGTTGCCAGCCCGGATGCATTATTTCCCGAACTAAGGTAGGCGCGAACCAGGTTCAAGCGCGTAGGCACGTCTGGATGGCGAACGCGCTGAAGATAAGGAATAGATTCTTTTGCCTTGTTGCGATCGAGCAGCAGCAATCCGAGGTTGTAATTTGCTGTCGCGTCTTCGGGCTTCAATCGCAAACTCTTGCGGAATATCTGTTCGGCAAGATCAGTTCTCTTCTGCGCCGCGTAGCTCGTCGCTAAATTATTGAGGGTGTCGACGGAGCCCGGCTTGATTGCCAGGGCCCGCTCAAATTGCGGGATTGCCTCAGCGTCCTTACCCTGTTGTTGATAAATAACCCCAAGTAAATTAAGTCCTACGACGCTTTTGGGGCTGCGGTCCAAGCCATGCCTCGCCGCAACCCCGGCCTCGTCCAGCAGCCCCTTCTGGAGCAGTTGCTTTGCCTCTTCAAAGTCGTCGGCCGCGGGCGCCCTACCTGGAGCCTCAGACGAATGACCAGCTTGCGCATGAACTAGAAGAGACAGCGGGCCCACGGCAACGGCAAAAATAAAGCTGACAATTGCGCTCCGACTCGCCATGACTTGCTTTGCTCCCTGATTCTCGCCAAAGCATACATGATTCTCGCGCCGCGCGCGGGCACCGAAAAAGCGCCGCCGGCGATTCTGCGCTTTAATCAAGGCTGGCCGGATTATTGACAAAGCTAGTTATGCCTATCCGGATCGGCAACTTTCTAGCTGCAAGCGGATGCGATCTCACTGAACTCCGAATCTTTTATTAGGGTCTTTACCGGATTGTTCCTCATATCCCTCATCCACCATTCTCCGTTGCGACTCAAGCCCTTGAAACGCGCTCGGGCAGCCATCTTAGATTTTTTTTGCTATCATCGCACGCCATGCATTGGAACAAAGTACTTCGAATCGCTTGTTTTTCTTGCACCCTCGTTTTGGCGGGCGCGTTACGGGCACAGTCCGTCCAGTATTTTGGGAAGGAAAAGCTCTGGCTGCTCTCGACTGATCACAATTCTTATGTTCTCGCTGTGGGCCCGCATGGAGAATTGCGACACTTGTACTGGGGACTTCCGGTGCAGAGAGAAGGCGACCTAACTCCGCCCGGCCCAGTCCCCGACATATCATCCTTCGATCCTTCTCAGATGTTGATCAACGAGGAGTACCCGGGCTGGGGCGAGCCGTTATACGAGGAGCCAGCCCTTAAGATCACGCGCGAGGATGGCGACCGTGACCTGGTGCTGCGTTATGTTTCTCACCGCATTCAGCAAAACGATCTGGAAATCGAACTAAAAGACATTGGAGATTCGATCGAAGTGACGCTCCATTATCGCGTCTATCCCCACTACGGCATTGTCCGGCGTTATGCCACCATTCGCAACGGCACGAAGCAGGCGTTGACCATCGAAGACGCGCAATCCGCAGCCTGGTATCTCCCGCACGGCACTGGCTACCAGCTAACGTACTTGAGCGGTCGTTGGGCCGCGGAAATGCAAATCAATCACGAACCCATCCACCAAGGAATGAAGATATTGGAAAGCCGTAAGGGACATACTAGCCATAACCTAAATCCATGGTTTGCCATTGATGCCGGCGATGCCGCCGAAGAATCAGGCAATGTCTGGTTTGGCGCCCTCGCCTGGAGCGGCAACTGGCGGATCACCGTCGAGCAAACTCCCTACGAGCAGGTTCGCGTGACCGGCGGATTCAACACGTTTGATTTCGCCTATCCATTGCGGCCAGGCGAGGCTTTGGACACCCCCGCATTCTTTGCGGGGATGACTTCCGAAGGTTGGGGCGGTGCCTCGCGCCTGATGCACCGATTTGAGCGCGACGAAATCTTGCCCGGCGGCGCGAAATCGCACCTGCGTCCGGTGCTTTACAATTCCTGGGAAGCAACTGAATTTAACGTCGATCAAGCCGGCCAGGAATCCCTTGCCGATAAAGCGGCAAAGCTCGGCGTCGAATTGTTCGTCATGGACGACGGCTGGTTTGGCAAACGCGATAATGACAAGGCCGGCCTCGGCGACTGGTACCCGAACCCGCAGAAATTCCCGCAAGGGTTGAAACCGCTGATTGACCATGTCAATGCGCTGGCCATGGATTTCGGATTGTGGGTTGAGCCCGAAATGGTAAATCCTGACAGTGAACTTTACCGCCAGCACCCCGATTGGGTCATGAACTTTCCTGGGCGGCCCCGCAGCGAACTGCGCAACCAACTCGTCCTCAACTTGGCGAGAAACGACGTGAAGGAGTATATCTTCCATGTCCTCGACGAACTCGCGGGCGAATACAACATTCGCTATTTCAAGTGGGACATGAACCGGTCCTTTTCCGAGCCCGGATGGCCGGAGCTGGCCCCTGCGGAACAGCGAAAACTTTGGGTAGCGTATGTGCACAATCTCTACGAGATTATCGACCGCCTGCGAGCCAAACACCCAGCGCTCGAAATTGAATCCTGCTCCGGCGGGGGCGGAAGGATTGACCTGGGAATTTTGCAACGCGTCGATGTGCTGTGGACTTCGGACAATACCGAGGCCTTTGATCGCTTGCGCATTCAGGAGGGCTTCACAGAGGCTTATGCTCCGAAACTGATGTCCTCGTGGGTTACAGATGTTCCCAACATGAATGGACGGAGCGCACCATTGCAGTTTCGTTTCCTGGTCGCTATGCAAGGAGCCTTGGGCATTGGTGCAAATCTAAACCGCTGGTCTCCGGAAGACTCTGCACTGGCGGCAAAAATGATCACCCTGTACAAGCGCATTCGCCCGACTGTGCAGACAGGCGACCTGTACCGCCTGCTCTCACCGCGAACCAGCGATGTAACCGCAAACGAGTATGTGGCACGGGACGGCAACCTAGCAGTGCTTGTTGCTTTCCGCCATTCGCAGCAATACAGTACCCCCGCACCCACCATTCGCTTGCGAGACCTCGACCCGCATGCGCTTTATCGTCTGACTTCGATTGACGGCAAATTGCTGGACAAGCAACAAGAACTCACGGGCGCGTATCTCATGGGCGCGGGGATTCATTTGAATCTCCGGGGCGACTTCGATAGCACCGCCGTGTTGCTGGAGAGAGTGCAGTAGCTCAACGAGAGTCCTATTTAGGTTTCCGAAATGTCAAAAGCATCCACATATCGTGCTTCCTTGCTCTTTCTCATACTTTCCCTGTCTTGTGCTTTCGCGAGTAGCCGCCCTGTCAACAAATCGCTTACAAACGATGTCCGCAATTACGGACATATACAAATTTCTCGGACTGCCGAAAGCGTTGTAGTGAATACAGGCTCCATTCAAATCACTTTTTCCCTCGCCTCGGGGCTTGCCTCCTATTCTTGGAACAAGGTCCGCAGGATAAGCGACGCGTACAGCGCGGCTCGCCTCGGCACTTTCCTCAAGAGCACGGATTATTCCACGCATCAGTTTCTGGCCTCCGATGTTCGACGGCTAAGAGATGGCTTTGGACGAGGCGTCAGACTCTCCTTCTTAAATACAGAAGAAGGTAAGCCCGCGTTGCGGCAAATGTATTATCTGTATGAAGGAAGGCCGTTCTTTTTGCTAGAGATCACCTTGGAGAGTCCGACGGCAATAAGCACGAATTGGCTAGCCCCCCTGCAAATGGATAAACCGGGCAACGTAAGCATCGGCGGGTCCGCGGATGAACGCGTGCTGATTGCGCCTTGGGACAACGACAACTTTATGCGCTATCGCGGCGAGCCGATTGACAGCGCCGGTTCTAGCTATGAAGTGACCTCCATCTATGACAACGTCAGCCGCAACGGTCTCGTCATTGGGTCCGTCACGCATGATACATGGAAGTCGGCAATCGATTATCGGGGTTCGCATGACCGGCTCGAAGTCCTCACGGTATACGGAGGCGCTTCTTCCTCAGTGACTCAGGACACTGTTCCCCATGGAGCTGTCTCTGGGCCTTCGGTCGTCTCACCCCGATTTTTCGTTGGTTACTTTGAGAATTGGCGTGCCGGCATGGACCAATACGGCTGGGCCAACAGCGTCATCACTCCTCCTCTTCCCTGGGCTGGTGAAATGCCAGTCGGTTGGAATAGCTGGTACGCCTATGAGTGCAACATTAATTCGGAAGCCATGATGTCCACTTCTGATTTTATCCGCGACAACTTGCAAAACCGCGGCTATGGCAACACCGGCGTTGTCTATATCAACTGGGACTCGTTCTGCGGAGCAGGGCCACAACCCGACTACCAAAAGGTGGCGGAGCACATCAGAAAGAACGGGCAGCATCCGGGCATCTACTTTGTGCCCTTTGCGCGTTTCGGCAAAGAAAGTGACGAAGAGAAGGTACCCGGCACGAACGGCCAATACACATGGAACGATCTCCTTTTGCGCGATGCGAACCAGGTGCCGATTCCCGCCCACATTGGCCGCCCTCTCGATCCCACGCACCCCGGCACACGAATGTATGTCGAATCTGCGCTGAACGAATTCAAACAGTGGGGCTACGAATACGTGAAGTTAGATTTCCTCTCCCATGGGGCCATGGAAGGCAAACACTATATGTCCGGCTTGACCGCCATGCAGGCCTATAACTACGGCATGCGATATATTCGGGATGCCGTGCGGGGCCGGATGTTTGTTAGTTTGTCCATCGCTCCGTTATTTCCAGGCGCCGAATACGCGCATTCGCGTCGCATTTCCTGCGACGCAGCTGGCTCCATCAAAGATATCGAATACATGCTGAACTCGGTGACCTACGGCTGGTGGTTGGACAAATACTATCGCTATAACGACGGTGACCTTGTGGTGGTCGGGCGGAATACTGCTAACGAGGCAGTAAGCCGAATAACCGCTTCCGCCATCGTTGGCATGTTTCTTGACAGCGACGCTCTCGCGGGGAATCTATCCGTGCAGGATCGGGCGCGCGACCTGCTCACACGCCCCGCGATCCTTGCCGTTGCCCGCATGGGAAAGACGTTCCGCCCCGTGGAAAACAACACTGGAGATCGTGCGACGGATGAATTTGTGTACCGCAAGGGGGCGACTTGGTATTTGGCTGTGTTTAATTACCAGCAGGAGCCTGTTACAAAGCACATTGACCTTGCGCGAGCCGGTCTCAGCCCGCGCACACGCTATCGCATCACGGATCTCTGGAACGGGACTTCTTTTGCGGCGCTTGACAAGTTCTCAGTGAACCTTGAAGGGGCTCAAGCCGCGCTTTTTTCTCTTGAGGCGCCTTGAGTTGCAACACTCGCTTTGCAGATCTAGCCAAGGAGCTGACGGGGAGGAAGGAGCCTGTTCAGCGTCGGATTTTTGCCACGTCCCGAACGCCTCCCCACTGAGAGTTTCCTCCACACTTTTCGGCGTCACGATTATTTGGGGATTGCCGACGATTCATGCGGAGCTTTTCCGTGTACGTGTTGGAGTCCTTCATAGGTTCATGTTTTGCGGTCGACTTCGAGACGTGAAAAGAGCTTGGCCCATCCGGGGTGGCAACTTGCGACTGAGCCTGAGGGCCGAGCCGCCTAACGGATCCTTAGGCGGCGGTTTTCGCAACCGCTGGAGCAAATTCAATTTGGAACGCGGATTGATTTCACAGGACTTACGCAATCTATGTTCTTGAGGCAGACACGTTTTTGAGGTTATAGTGCACCAAAAGCGGAGCAAGCAAATTTAGAGAATTGTGCTAAGCTCCGCTCGGGTACCTCGAGAAAGCGCAAAGTGTCCGCGACGACCGAGCAAAACTCGGCGCGCAAGGCGCTTCTACCCGAGCCCATATCTTTGATTCGAAAATGTCAAAGGCGCTACAACCTTTTTTGCCCCCATGCCCGCCGATTGATCACTCCCTACAAGCCGACTTCAAGTCTTTGTATCGAAAGCGCGCGCACGCACCATGCTCGTGCAGGCGCCTTGCCCCTTCGCGCTTCCGATACAACCCTAAGACTTCCCATTACTAATCCCGCCGCGGAAGCTGGATAGCTTACGGTTAGCTGGCAATTCGTCCGGAACTTTCCGGGCGCGAAACGACACTTCTACGCGCAGCCTGTCACATGTAGATTTGACGTGAAGTCCATTTGAAATCCATAAATTGGGTTGGTTGTTGGTGCGCAACCGCTTGGACTCTCTTCAGAGCGCATGCCACTTAGCACCCGACGCCTCTTGTCGTTTATGCCTGCGCTGTGGGGGCAGCCACAGGCGTTCGTTTGAGCCTACTTTGCGGAGGGCTCTTGCGAGACGATGGTGGTCAGGAGCGCATTGCGATCGAGTAGGAAAACTGATGTCCCTGCACGTCCGCGCGATGCTCTATCGACTTATACATCTTGAAACCATCGTTCTGCACGGCATCAAAGTACTTCACATTCTTGAGCACCACGCCTTTCCCGTCGATCCCGGGCTCACGCTGGAGCTTCAGATATGCCTGCTTTCCGTCGTCCAGCTTGGCCTCAACAAAAAGGCGGCGAGCGTTTTCCTTATTTTTCGTTCATCACGACGGTTGGTACTCCGCAATCCATAACCGCACAAGAATTGCGGATCGAGTGCATGTTTCCACTCCAACCCGAAAGTAAATAGGAATAGCTACGATATGGACGCGCCAATCACGATTTCAGACAGGAGCAAGCCCGCACGCCAAAGCGACCATTTGACCATCGGTGGTCTGATTTTTCCCCGGCTCGATCAGATCGACATGAGCGGCCCATTCGAAGTGCTGTCTATTCCGAACTCAACCATTCGGCCGAAGAACTATGCGGCGATCACCAGGAAGGCTGGCGGCTCTGGAATCCAGCTCAGGGTAGCTTGTCGAAAAAGAGATAAAGGGCGGCAATCCGGCCATCGCGGGCAATGATGAAATCAGTCCCGGCGTAAGCTGGCGCCTCACCAGGGCGGCCCTCTACCCATCGGACCCGCCCGCTGTTGCCTGTTTCCTCGGGCTCGGCAATTGGCTGATACCGAAAGTCAAGGTGGGTAGCCCTGAGCTCGCCCGCGATGCGGTCGATCACGTCGCGGCCACGAAATACACCGCCTTTTGGATCATAGAATACTGCGTCTTCGTGAAAGATCGCATGGATTGCAGCGCGACGACGCACGGGGTCATTTTCGCCAAATACATCGCTCAGATTACGAAGCAGCAAGGTCGATATGCTGTTGGACATGTTTAGCTGATCCTCTGTTCTTATATCAAGGCTCGCGCCGGGCGGTGCGGAGCAATTCACAAACGGTCTTGCCAAACCGAAGAGTCCGAGAAGAATCGCGGTGAGTACAACGCCTATCGTTTGCATTTTATCTCCCCTGCAAGCCGAGATGATCAGCGCACTGCGCCGCTATATCTCATCGTTGGCTTAAACACTTTGGATTGACTCCGGTACCCAGACTCTCGGCGCGCTTCCCAATCTTTTTCAATGTCGTTTCAAGAGCTCGTAACTCTTTCGGGTTCACATCGGCAAACACTTTCCTGATTTCCGTTGCATGTTTGCGAAAAATTGGCCCGATCAATTCTTTGCCTTTTGCCGCGAGCGACACGACGCGGACGCGCCGATCCTCGGGACTCTCCACCCGGCTTACCAGGCCCCTTTCGACGAGGCGGTCAACGGCCGTACTGATCGACCCCGGCGTAAGGTTGACCTTTGGGCCGATCGTATTCACCGGCAAAGGCCCTTTGTTTAGGAGCACTTCTAGTATCCGGAAGTCGGTATCGTCGATTCCCGTCTCCTCAAGTCCCGCATAAAGATATTTCGCGGCTGCGTGGAAGGCCTTCCCCCATACCAGCCAACAGTGGACCGGGTCTCGCGAGTTCTTGTCCATGACAAAACTATTTTGCCCCTTTGTATAACCGAAGTCCAGCACAATGTATCTATATCAATATAATTGGCATCAATGGATAGTGAGAAAGAGAGGCACACTACATATGGGAACTACAGACAAGAAGCTCATCGCGGTAGTCGGAGCAACGGGGCAACAAGGAGGCGCCGTAGTTCGCGCCCTTCGAGCCGGCAATCGATTCAAGGTACGCGCCCTGACTCGTAATCCGGCCAAGCATCGCGAACTCGCCGACGAAGTGATTCAGGCCGACTTGAACCGACCCGAAACCCTTGCGGCTGCATTTGAAGGGGCACACGGCGTATTCCTGGTCACCAATTTTGCGGAGCAAGGAACCGACGAAGTCAAGCAGGCAACCGCTGCGGTACGCGCTGCCAAGGATGCCGGCGTCAATCACTTGATCTGGTCCACGCTGCCAGACGTGGAAGCGCTCAGCAAACGCAAGTTTCACGTTCCCCATTTCACCGGCAAATCCAAAGTCGACCGGATAGTGAAAGAGGCCGGGTTTGCGAATCATACATTCGTCATCGCACCTTTCTACTATCAGAACCTTGTCGGCGTTCTTGGTGCGCAAAAACAGACTGACGGATCCGCGGGCTGGGCTCTCACGCTTGATCCGACAGTGCGGAGCATTCACATGGGGGACATTACGGAACTTGGCGAGATCGTCGCTGGAGCATTCGCTCACCCCGATCAGGCAGGCCATGGCGAGTACCTGCCCCTAGTCGGCGATTTCATGAGCTTCAACGAAATCATCGATACGCTAAATCGACAGGGTCACGACTTCTCTTTCAATCAACTGCCAAAGGAAGTCTTCGCCGGTCTCTTTGCTGGAGCCGCTGAGATAGCAGAAATGTTCGATTACTTCCAGACGCACACGTACTTAGGTTCCGATTCGCGCGACCAAATCGCGCTCGCCAACAAAATAGCGGGCCGACAGCCAACCGAGTTTTCGGCGTGGGCTCGAGTAAATTTCCCGGCTCCAAAGAACGCCCAGTCAGCAGCACACTGATTGAAAACAGAAGGAAATTGATTTTGGCCGGTGCAGACAAACTTAGTTTGCGCGGTTGTTCGTAAGCAGAAAAACCAAAAGGAGGAAGTTCATGGCAACGGATTCGATCGCAATTTCCAAGAATGCTGCGGCAACAAGCTTTTGGCAGGGTGCAGTGGTCGTTTTGGGACGGTTTTTGTTCGCGCTGATTTTCCTGATCGCTGGAGCCAATCATTTTAACAAGCAAACCATCGGCTATGCGGCTTCGCAAGGTGTGCCTCTGGCTGCGATCGCGGTTCCACTCTCCGGCGTGCTGGCGATTACCGGCGGCTTGAGCATCTTATTGGGTTATCGCGCAAAACTTGGCGCCTGGCTCATTGTGCTTTTCCTGGTCCCTGTCAGCTTGATGATGCATAAGTTCTGGACGGTAACCGATCCTATGATGGCGCAGATCCAAATGATTCTCTTCATGAAAAATGTCTCCATGCTCGGCGGCGCCTTGCTGATTTCTCAGTTTGGAGCAGGCCCGTTCAGCCTTGATGCCCGCCGCTTGCGCTGAACGCACCTAAGAGGAGACAACCAAAATGCGCAATCAACCTGAACCATCGAACTTTGCTGCCATCAAAACCCCGATCTCACAGGAGGTTCTCGACCAGCTATTTTCCCAAGCGCGGACCCACTCCACGTGGCTTCCCGAGCCGGTACCGGTAGAACTCTTGCGCAAGGCTTACGAACTGGCGCGCCTTGGACCGACCAGCGCCAATGCCTCGCCCGCCAGATTCGTTTTTCTGACCACTCCCGGCGCCAAGGCACTCCTCAAGCCGGTTCTAGCGCCCGGCAATGTCGACAAGACCATGGCCGCCCCTGTGACCGTCATCATCGCCTGGGACACGGAATTTCACGAGAATCTCCCCAGGCTCTTTCCGCAGTTTGATATGCGCTCCCTTTTTTTTGGCAACCACACCCTTATTAACGAGAC
>Ga0210406_10004257_pt1 | contig 15429 bp, 15 predicted proteins | sample IncBWC30MmetaG_FD_155454 | JGI IMG/M metagenome (GOLD analysis project Ga0210406, IMG submission 155454) | Forest soil microbial communities from Barre Woods Harvard Forest LTER site, Petersham, Massachusetts, United States - Inc-BW-C-30-M | ecosystem: Environmental > Terrestrial > Soil >... | reverse complement strand
GTCGGTCGGCACGAGCGCGCCGCTCGCGCGAAAAGTGGGGTCCTGCACGGCTCACTCGCTTCATCGGCCACACTATCCCGACAGGCCAGGGCACTCGGCAAGCTCAATGCGTCATAATGCGGCCGGGCAGCGAGGTATTTTTTGGGAGGCCATCGCCGGCCACTAGGAGGCCGTCACCAGCTTGGCGACAAACTCGCTCACGGGCATCGCGGCCAGATCGCGCCGCTCGGCGAACATCGCTTTGATGGATTCCGTCTGCTTGGGCCCGAAATGCGCCGCCACGCTGGCCTCGAACTTCTTGACAAGCACCGGCATACCTTCCTCTCGGCGCCTGCGATGGCCGATGGGGTAGTCCACCTGCACGCGCTGGCTCGCGCTGCCGTCCTTGAAAAACACCTGCACGGCGTTGCCGATGTAGCGCTTGTTCGGGTCGTAGTATTCCTGCGTGAAGATCGTGTTTTCCTTGACCTGCATTTTCGCGCGCAGCGCGTCGACACGCGGATCGCCGGCCACCTGGTCTTCGTAGTCGGCCGCGTTGAGCCTGCCGAACAGCAGCGGAATGGCGACCATGTATTGAATGCAATGATCGCGATCCGCTGGATTGGCCAGCGGACCGGTCTTGTCGATGATGCGCACGCCGGGCTCTTGGGTCTCTATGGTGACCCGCTCGATCTCGTCGATCTTGGGGAAGATTTGGGGGTGCAGGGTCATCGCCGCTTCGACGGCAGTCTGCGCGTGAAACTCCGCCGGATAAGAGATCTTGAACAGCACGTTTTCCATCACGTAACTGCCGAAGGGCTGCGGCAAGGACAGGGATTTCCCCTTGAACAAGACGTCCTGAAAGCCCCAGGTCTTGGCCGACAGGGCCGATGGGTATCCCATCTCACCCTTGAGGGCGAACAGCGCATGACGCACGGCGCGGCTGGTCGCGTCGCCGGCGGCCCAACTCTTGCGCGAGCCCGTGTTGGGAGCGTGCCGGTAGGTGCGCAGCGCGCCGCCGTCGACCCACGCGTTCGACACCGCGTTGATGATCTGCTCGCGTGAGCCGCCGAGCAGCGCGGTGACCACCGCGGTGGACGCGACGCGAACCAGGAGCACGTGATCGAGACCGACCCGGTTGAAGCTGTTCTCCAAGGCGAGGACACCCTGAATTTCGTGCGCCTTGATCATGCCCGTGAGCACGTCGCGTACCGTGACCGGTTTGCCGGACCGCGAAAGATAATCGGCCACGGCGAGAATGCCGCCCAGGTTGTCCGACGGATGCCCCCACTCCGCGGCCAGCCAGGTATCGTTGAAATCGAGCCAGCGAATCATGGCCCCGATGTTGAAAGCGGCGTTGATGGGATCGAGTTCGTAGGCAGTGCCGGGAACGCGCGCGCCGTTGGTGAGGGTCGCACCCGGAACCACCGGGCCCATCAGCTTCGTGCAGGCAGGATATTTCAGCGCCTGAAAGCCGCACGCCAAAGTATCCATGAGACAGTAGCCGGCGGTCTCATAGGCGAGTTCACTCTTGATCTCGAAGCTCAATGCATAGTCTGCTATCGCGGTCAGGACGTGATCCGGCGCGGGACGTTCGGCGGATTTGATATCGTGGGACATGACGGATCAGGGGCTCCCGGATGTTGGCAGGGAAGAATGCGGAGCGCGGCGCTACGGACGCTGCGCCAGCGGCACGAAGGGAAGGTTCTCCGGACCGATGTAATTGGCGCTCGGACGAATGATCTTGCCGTCCTCGCGCTGCTCGATGATGTGCGCCGCCCACCCCGAGGTGCGGCTGATCACGAACAGCGGCGTGAACATCGCGGTCGGCACGCCCATCAAGTGGTAGGACACGGCGGAGAACCAGTCGAGATTGGCGAACATTTTCTTGATCTCATGCATGACCGACTCGATCCGCTCGGCGACCTCGAATCCCAGCATCTCGTTGGCTTCCCGCGCCAGGCTTCGCGCGACCTCCTTGATGATCTGATTGCGGGGATCGGAAATCGTGTACACCGGGTGACCGAATCCGATGATCACCTCCTTGTTCGCCACCCGTCGACGGATATCCGCATCGGCGGCATCCGGCGTCGAGTAGCGGCTTTGAATCTCGAACGCAACTTCGTTGGCGCCGCCGTGCTTGGGTCCGCGCAGCGCACCGATGGCGCCCGTGATGCACGAGTACAGATCCGAGCCCGTACCCGCAATCACCCTGGCCGTGAAGGTCGAGGCGTTGAACTCGTGCTCGGCGTAGAGATTGAGCGAGGTGTGCATCGCGCGCACCCAGGACGCCGAGGGCTTGCGCCCGTGCAGCAGATGTAAAAAATGCGCACCGATCGAATCGTCGTCGGTTTGCACTTCGATACGCCGCCCATCGCGCGAATAATGGTGCCAATAGCACAGCATCGAGCCCAAGGACGCCAAGAGCCGATCGGCGATGTCGCGTGCGCCCGCACTCTGGTGATCGCTGGCCTCCGGCATGCAGCAGCCGAGCGCCGAGACACCCGTGCGCAGCACGTCCATTGGGTGGCTCCCCGCCGGCAGCTGTTCGAGCACGGTGGCGACGGCAGCGGGCAGAAGCCGCAGCGCTTTCAACTTGGCCTTGTAGGCGGCAAGTTCCGCCCGATTCGGCAGTTTCTCGTGAACCAAGAGATGCGCGATCTCTTCGAATTCGCATTCCGTGGCGATGTCCAGAATGTCGTAGCCGCGGTAGTGCAGGTCATTGCCGGTCTTGCCGACGGTGCAGAGCGCCGTGTTGCCCGCCGTCACCCCCGACAATGCCACGGACTTCTTGGGCTTGAACGCTTCGGCTTGGGACTGCGATTGGGCCATGTTCATCTCCTTAGATCCGTCACTTTTCCTTCCCTTCGGCGAATAACTCGTCCAGCTTGGCCTCGTAGGCGTAGTAGTCCAAGTACTTGTACAAATCGGCGCGGGTTTGCATGAGGTCCAGCACGTTCTTCTGCGTTCCATCGCGGCGAATCGCCTGATAAGTCGCCAGCGCCGCCGCATTCATTGCCCGATAGGCCGAACAGCAATGCAGCACGATATCGACGCCCACCGAGCCCAACTCCTCGCGTGTGTACAAGGGGGTGTGGCCGAATTCCGTGATATTGGCGAGTATCGGCACGCCGACCGCGTCCTTGAAGCGCCGATACATGGCGAGCTCGGTGATCGCCTCCGGGAAAATCATGTCGGCGCCCGCCTCCACGCAGGCGACCGCGCGCTCGATGGCCGCATCGATGCCTTCCACGGCCAGGGCATCGGTGCGCGCCATGATGACGAATTCGGACTGCGTACGCGCGTCCACGGCCGCCTTGACCCGATCCACCATTTCCTGCTTCGAAACGATCTCCTTGCCGGGCCGATGACCGCAACGCTTGGCCTGAACTTGATCTTCGATGTGCAATCCGGCGGCGCCGAACTTGATGAAGGATTTGACCGTGCGCGCGATATTGAACGCCCCACCCCACCCCGTGTCGGCATCGACCAGGAGCGGCAGGGGACAGGCATCGGTAATGCGGCGTATGTCGATCAGCACATCGTCCATGGTGCTGATGCCGAGATCCGGAACGCCCAGTGAATTGGCGGCGACGCCGCCGCCTGATATATACAGCGCCTTGAATCCGCAGGCCGCCGCCATTCTTGCCGCATAGGCGTTGATGGCGCCGACGACCTGCAAGGGGCGCTCCTCGGCAACGGCTGCGCGAAAGCGCGCACCGGGCGATGCACTGGGTGCCGCCGTCATACCCGCCCCACGACCGGAATCAGTGCACCGGTGACCGCGCGCGCCTCATCCGAGACTAGGAACGCAATCACTTCGGCGGCCTCGACCGGAGTCACCCAGCGGCTGAAGTCTGCCTGCGGCATGTCGGCACGATTCTTCGGCGTGTCGAGGATGCTCGGCAATATGGCATTGACCGTGATGCCGCGATCCTTCAATTCGTCGGCCAGCGCCTCGGTCAATTTCGCGACACCCGCCTTGGATGCCGCGTAGGCGCCCATTCCGGTCGACGCCTTGGCGGCACCCATGGCGCCGACATTGACGATGCGCCCGCCGCTCCCCTGCAGGAGGTAGGGCAGCGCCGCCTGACAAGAAACCACGGCTGTGCGCAGATTGACTCGGTACATGGAATCCCAGCTATCGAGCGTACCGCCGGCGAGTTTTTCCCAATGGAAACCGCCGGCGACATTGATCAGCCCGTCGAGGCGTCCCGCCTCTTTCACCACCCGTTCCATCGCCGAGTGGGCGGCGTCCGCCTGCGTCAAATCGATGCCGCCATAATGCAGCGCTCCGGCCGGCGGTGCCGCCGACGGGGTCTTTCCATGATCGAGCAGCGCCAGCCTGGCACCGTAGCGGCTCAAGGTCGCGGCCACGGCCTGACCCAGGGCGCCGTTACTCCCGGTTATCACCAGAACCTTACCCGACAGATTCATGTTCAAATTATCCTCGATTCAAGAACGTCGTCAGAGTGACCGATCCGCTCAAAATACCTGAGCGGAAATGCAACATCTCGTCAGGCTTGCAAGGTGCGGCGAAATTCGCCCGGGCTGGCGCCGGTCCATTTTCTAAAGGCGCGATGAAAGGCGCTGCGTTCCGAGAATCCCAATTCCAAGGCGATGTCCATGACGCTGCGGCTCGAATGACTCAGGAAACTGATGGCGAGATCGCGCCGCAGCTGGTCCTTGATCGATTGATAAGACTCCCCTTCCTCGTGCAATCGCCGCCGCATCGTCGCGGGCGTCATATTCAATTCGTCAGCCAGCCGCTCGAAATCCGGAACCTCGCCCGGCAGGAACTGACGGAGCCGCCGCCGAACCCTGGCGGCGAGACTGCTGCCGTTTTTGTACTTCACCAAGATACTCTCCGGCGCCGTCCGCAGAAACTCCTTGATCGAGCGCTCGTTCTGCACCACGGGCAGATCGAGGTAGCTCGCCTCGAAGGCGATCACGGTGTTCGGTCTGTCGAAGCCCAGCTCCGCGCAATACATGAGCCGGTACTCGGCGCTGTGTGCGGGCTCCGGATAGCTGAATTCGGTCCGCAGGATGGGAATGCGCCGCCCCACCAGCCAGCACGACACCCCGTAGAGCAGCATCAGCAAGAGTTCGTGAGCAAACACGCGTTGGTTCGCGCCCGCGGCTCGCTCGTGCAGAACGATTCTTGCCTCCTGACCGTCCCGCACCAGGGTGCCCGAGAAATCATCCAAGATCAGCCCGTAGAAACGCAAGCTGCGGTCGAGTGCCTGGCCCAGGGTCTTGCAGTTCACGACCGAGTGGCAAAGCATGGCGAAACTCCCCGCCTTCATGCGGCGGGAATCCTGGCCGAAGAACTCGTCGTCGAGGGCCAGCGCGATCGTTCGCCACAGGGCGCCGTAGTGCTTCGCCGACACGCGCGCCTGGGGCACTTGCAGCAGGCTCGGGGATAGCCCCACATTCGCCAGCATCTCGTCCGCATTCAAGCCGCGGGCGCGGACGCTCTCCAGTGCCGCGGCAACGAAGCAAATGGCGATGGTTCCCGGCTCCGCGGAGCGCGTGGCCGCGCCTGCCATCCCTCGGCTCGCGGGGACAGGAAAATTGTTGCCATTTTGCCTACGCCTTTTGAACGAATTGGGCACCAGGGTGGTCGACATAAGGCCTCATAGTCTAACGCGATACGAGGGCGGGATCGCGTATCCGCTTGGCTGCCGGGAGCCGGTACAGGCTAAACTATGGGGTCCGCTGATTGCGCGACCGTTAACGACCGAGGAAAAACCATGACGACCCAACCTGCAGTGCTGGCCAATCACATACCCGCCGTCAAATTGCTGCTCGACGGCAAATTCATCGACTCTCGCACCAGCGAATGGCACGACGTGGTCAACCCGGCAACCCAAGAGGTGCTGGCACAGGTCCCGTTTTCCACCGACGAGGAAATCAACGCCGCGGTGGCCTCCGCGAAGCAAGCCTACAAGACCTGGAAGAACACGCCGCTCGCGACCCGGGCGCGGATCATGCTGAAGCTTCAAGCGCTGGTGCGGGAACACATGAGCCGCATCGCGCGCACCTTGAGCGCGGAACAGGGCAAGACCCTGGCGGATGCAGAAGGCGACGTGTTCCGCGGGCTCGAGGTGGTCGAACACGCCTGCTCGATCGGGAGCCTCCAATTGGGCGAATTTGCCGAGAACGTCGCCGGCGGCGTCGACACCTACACCCTGCGTCAGCCCATCGGCGTGTGCGCGGGCATCACACCCTTCAACTTTCCGGCCATGATCCCGCTGTGGATGTTTCCCATGGCCATCGTCTGCGGCAATACCTTCGTGCTCAAACCCTCGGAGCAGGACCCGCTGACGCCCATGCTCTTGGCCGAACTGGCGCTGGAGGCCGGTGTGCCGCCCGGCGTATTGAACATCATCCATGGCGGCAAACGCGCCGTCGACGCGATCTGCACTCACCCCGACATCGCCGCCGTCTCCTTCGTGGGATCAACTGCCGTGGGCACGCATGTCTATGGCCTGGCCTCGCAGCACGGCAAACGCGTGCAATGCATGATGGGTGCCAAAAATCACGCGGTCGTAATGCCGGATGCCAACAAGGAGCAATCGCTCAATTCCCTGGTCGGATCGACCTTTGGCGCGGCGGGACAGCGTTGCATGGCCACCTCCGTCACCGTGCTGGTGGGCGAGGCACGGAAATGGATACCCGATATCGTCGCCAAGGCGAAGTCGCTCAAAGTCAACGCGGGCGTGGAAAAAGGCGCCGATCTGGGGCCCGTGGTTTCCAAGAACGCGAAACATCGCATCCTTGGGCTGGTGGAAGACGGGATCAAGGAAGGCGCCAAGCTCGAGTTGGACGGCCGCGGCGTCAAAGTACCGGGCTATGAGAAGGGCAACTTCATCGGACCCACGATTTTCTCCGGAGTGACGCCGGAGATGAAAATCTACACCACGGAGATTTTCGGACCCGTGATGGTCATCGTCGGCGTCGATACCTTGGACGATGCGATCACCCTCATCAACGACAATCCCTTCGGCAACGGCACCGGCATCTTTACCCAAAGCGGCGCCGTCGCCCGCAGATTTCAGAACGAGATCGACGTGGGTCAGGTGGGGATCAACGTGCCGATTCCGGTGCCCGTGCCGATCTTCAGCTTTACGGGATCGCGCGGCTCCAAGCTCGGCGATCTCGGCCCCTATGGCAAGCAGGTGGTGCAGTTCTACACACAGACCAAAACCGTGACGACGCGCTGGTTCGACGACAGCAGCGCCTCTACCGGCGTGAACACGACTATCAGTCTCAAGTGAAAATCGCGTGCAATTAAAAGAATCGCATGCCGTCGTCACGGGCGGCGCATCCGGCCTCGGCCTTGCCGTGGCGAACCGGATCGTCATGGCCGGCGGGAAAGTCACGCTTCTCGATGTGAACGAGGCGCAAGGCACCGCGGCAGCCGCGGAGCTCGGCGCCCGCGCTTCTTTCATCGCGACCGACGTGACCGACGAATCTGCGGTTAACGGCGCAATCGATCACGCTCGAGAGCGCATGGGCTCCATCGATGCGGCGGTCAATTGCGCCGGCATCGGCATGCCCGCCCGCTTCGTCGGCAAACAAGGCGCTATGGCCGGCGCATTTTTCCGCAAGATGATTGAAATCAATCTGGTCGGCACGGTCCTGATTTCAAAAGCTGCGGCCGTAGCCATGCAGCGCAATGCGCCCAATGCCGCAGGCGAGCGCGGCGTGATCGTCATGACGGCATCGGTCGCCGCTTTCGACGGTCAGATCGGGCAAGTGGCGTATTCGGCCTCGAAAGGCGGCATTGTGGCGATGACGCTGCCCATGGCAAGGGAACTCGCGTCTTCCGGAATTCGCGTCATGACGATTGCGCCCGGACTGTTTGCCACGCCCATGCTGAAGGCCCTGCCGCAGGAGGCACAGGACTCCCTCGGCAGGCAAACGCCGTTTCCGCCCCGGCTGGGCGAGCCCGATGAGTACGCCGCCATGGTGGAACACATCATCGAGAACACCATGCTGAACGGCGAAACCATTCGCCTGGACGGCGCCATCCGGATGCAGCCGCGCTAGCGGCTACTGCGTCGGGAGAGTCGCGGGCGGCGACACCGCTTCCGTCGGCTTCAACGCCACCAGATTGATGCTCCGGCACGTAAACACGGTGTCATTGCGCTGATTGAGCAAAGTATATCGATACTCGACGATGCCGCGCCTCGGATCCTTGCCGCTCGGCCGCTTCGCCAGCGCTTCGGCGCGCGCACGCAAACAGTCTCCCGCCCGTACCGGATTCGGCCAGCGCACGTCCTCCCACGCCACGCCGCAAATCCAATGGATGTCGCCGCTGATTTCATGGTCGAGCGCGCGCCACAGGGCGGCGCTGTGGATCCCGGATGCGATCACCTCGCCGAAAATCGACTGCTTGGCTGCGATGGGGTCGGCGTGAAAATACTGCGGATCGTAACGCGCGGCAAATTCGACCAGCTCTTCGAGAGTGACCGTACGGGTGCTCGACTCGCGTACCTCGCCGATGACGAGGTCTTCGTAATAGCGGCCCCCGGCAGGCATCATGGAGTTCATCCGAATGAACGAGCCGCGACGCTTGCGAGGGCGTCCGCAACGGCCGTCACTTTAGCCGCCATCATTCGTCCTTGAGCGCGCTGCGGATGGCCGCCTCTATGCGTGGCGGCCCGGGTACGTAGGCGCGCTCGAGGGCGGGAGCGAAGGGGATGGGCGTGTGCGGGGCCGTGACCTGGATGATGGGCCGCTTGAGAGCGCGGAATGCCTTCTCAGCGACCATGGCCGCGATGTCGGAGGCGACACTGCAGCGTGGGGGCGATTCATCGACGATCACCAGCCGGCCGGTGACTTCCACGCTTTCGACGATGGTCTCGATGTCGAGGGGTGAGGTGGTGCGCGGATCGATCAGATCGCAGGTCACTCCTTCCTTCGCAAGCGCATCGATCGCGCGCTCGGCGAAGGGCACCATGCGGGCGATCGCCACTACCGTGACATGCTCTCCCTCGCGCAATAGATTCGCCTCGCCGAACGGCACCGTGTAGGCATGCTCGGGCACTTCACCCTTGCGCGGGTAAAGCGCCTTGTGCTCAAAGAAAATGACCGGGTCGTCGTCGCGAATCGCCTGGATCAACAAACCCTTGGCATCATAGGCATTGGAGGGAATCACCACTTTGAGGCCGGGCACCGCCGTCAAGAACGGATAAATCGCCTGCGAATGCTGCGGTCCCATATTCATGCCGGCGCCCATCGCCATCCGAATGACTACCGGGCAGGTGCTCTTGCCGCCGAACATGTAGCGGAACTTCGCGATCTGGTTGTACACCTGATCCATGCATACGCCGATGAAGTCGGCGAACATGATCTCCGCCACCGGACGCAGGCCCGCGAGGGCGGCGCCGGCAGCGGCGCCGACGATGGCGGATTCGGAAATCGGCGTATCGAGCACTCTCCCCTCGCCGAACTTGGGGAGCAGCCCCTTGGTGACGCCGAAGATGCCGCCGGACGCCTCGCGCTGCCCCGAGGTGCCGCCGGCCCCTCCCGACACATCCTCGCCGAGCACGATGACGCGTTCGTCGCGGGCCATTTCCTGGTGCAGGGCTTGGTTGAGCGCATCGCGCATGGATAGTTGCGGCATGGTGGAATCCGTCGCGTCGGGTCAGTACTGGATGTATACGTCGGAGTAGAGGTCGGCCTCTACCGGAGGTGCGGCCGCCTTTGCCTCCGTGACGGCCCGATCGATCAGTGTCAGCACTTCGCCGTCGATCGCATCGAGATCGGATTGCGCCACCGTGCGATCCGCCTCGGTGCGCGCGCGGAAGCGCTTCAGGCAATCCATCGACACCCTGAGCCTCGCGACCTCGTCCTTGGCACGGTAGTTTTGCGGATCCCCTTCGAAGTGTCCGTAGTAGCGGGTGATGGCGGCCTCGATGGTACTCGGGCCTTCGCCGTTCTTGGCCCGGGCCACGGCGCGTCCCATGGCGTCATACATCGCGTGGAAATCGGCGCCGTCGACGCATTCGGCGGGCATGCCGAAGGCGCGCGCACGGCCCGCCAGATCGCGCGAGCCGACCGCGTAGGCGGCTCCCGTGTGCTCGCTGTAGCCGTTGTTCTCGAGAATAAAAATCGCCGGAACCCGCAGCACCACCGCCATGTTCATCGCCTCGAACACCGTGCCCTGATTGGCGCTGCCGTCGCCGCCGAACGCGACGCTCACGCACCGGTTGCCGCGCAATTTGCAGGCAATGGCGGCTCCGACCGCCAACGGCGGTCCGCCGCCGACGATGGCATTGGCGCCCAACATCCCCTTGGTCATGTCGGCAATATGCATCGAACCGCCCTTGCCGTGGCATAGGCCGTCGCGCCGTCCGTAGATCTCCTTCATCATGCCGACGACGTCGCAACCCTTGGCGATGCAGTGCCCGTGGCCGCGGTGGGTACTGACGATGTAGTCCGCGTCGCTGAGCTGCTCACAGACTCCGACCGCGACGGCCTCTTGCCCGGCGTACAGATGAGTGAAGCCCGGAATCTCGCCGGTCGCGATCTCGACGTGCAAACGCTCCTCGAACTCACGGATGATTTTCATCTGCCGGTACGCCCGCAGCAGCCGCTCACCCGGCAAATTCACACTGTCGCTCATGTACCGCTCCGTCGATGTGCGTCGGGAAACAGATATTCGTCGAGCACTTTATGAAAGTGACGTATGCGCAGTTCCTGCCGCCCCAGCCACAGGCCGCGGAAGCCGCGCGAGTGCATGCCCGCCTGGACATTCGGGAGATTGGCCGCGTCCTGGTCCAGCACCAGGCCGATCGATTTCTCACCGTGCTTCCAACTCTGGTGCTTGGCGCGCGCCGGCCATTCCTGGCCCTGCGGCACGAGCTCGTAGGTCCAGATGTCGTAGTACATCTTGTTCGGATCGGCAGCGTGCGGCCGCTGGCGGAACACCCAGAAATCGTCCGCGTGCACGTTCAGCGAAAGATTCGGAAATATCAGGTAGTGATAATCATCGGTGAGCTGATCGTCGTTCAGCTCCGAATAATCCTTCCCCTGTGCGGCACTGGCCGCACGCTTGTGCTTCTGCACGTCGCGGCGGATGTTGGCGATGGGCTCGTCGTAGTCCGCCGGGTCCATGCCGGCGCCTTTCATGATCGATTTGATCGGTTCGGGAATGCCCGGCGGCTTGCGAACCCGCGGTGAGACCGTGCCGAAGGGGATCAGGTAGCGATTGTGCCGCTCATAGCAGTCGATCTGGATATCGAGGTCGTGCAAATACCAGAGAAGTTGCGGGTGGATACCCTGCACGTGATAGCTCTCGTTGAATGCGTCGACCGAGGTCTTCCAGTTGCAGTCCCACTCGACGGTGATGTCGCGGGTCTGCACCATGCGCTCGAAATGATAAGGATTCAGATGCTCGGGAATGGGGCGCAGATAGTCCTCGATCGGCTCCGCGTCGGGATTCATGGAGAACCACACGAAGGAGCCCCAGATTGCGCACTTGATTTCCGTGAGCCCGCGGGGCGGAGCGCCCTGAGGAAACGTATCGACGTCGGGGATGCGCCGGTAAGAACCGTCGAGGTTGTACTCCCAGTGGTGGTACATGCACTTGAAGGTTCGCGAAGCGCCCGTCGAACCGATTCCGCACGGACGCAGGCGGTTCCCGCGATGCTGGCAGACGTTGTAGAACGCGCGCGCGCCGCCGTCGGCTTGGCGCACGACGATGATCGACTCGATACCGATTTCGGTCACGAGGTAGTCGCCGGGTTGCGGGATATCGAGCGCTCGGCCGGCCAAGAGCCAAACCTTGGTCCACATCCGTTCCCACTCGAGCGCCATGAATTCAGCCGAGGTGTAGCGGCGCTGGTCGATGACTTCATGGCCCAGCTCAGGGTCGGGTGCCTTGCCGGCCGGCGTGCCCGGCAGCACGCCCGTGCGGCCGTCGGCGCCGGGCTTGACCCGCGCCACCGGGGTGTAGTTCGGCGATTTCGATCGCGACAAGAGATCGGCGGCGGCATCGGTAACGGCGCCTGTCGAGTCCAGTTTGGTAAGGTCGCTCGCCATCGATATCCTTTAGTTGGGCAGCGCCGCCGCCCAACGAATTCCCCGGCGCAGCAGCTCGTAGTACACCGGCAGCTTCCAACTGCCGCGTTCCACCGCCGGATATTCGTCGATCATCGGGCGCATGTCGTACTTGCCTCGGCAATGGCCGAGCGTGCAATACAGCACCTCGCCGTCGCCGTGCGCGCGCAAATAGAGAACCAGCTGCCGATCGTCCGCCTGATCCGCCAGCGGCCAATCCCTCGCCACGAAACCGGGCGCCTCGCCGCGATAGTGGGTGTGCAGCAGCGCGTGCTGCGAGCCATGATACTCGCAGAGGTACAACTCATCGTCGGCCTCGAATGGTTCGATGCCGGCGACCAGCGGATGCGAACTGTCGCTCACCTCGACGCGGTACGGTTCGACGGCCGGGTGGGCCAGAAACCGGCTTCCCAGCATCGCCGTGAACCGCGCAGGCTGTGGCGGCGCGTCCCAACCGCGGCCTTTGAGATACCGCAGCACCGAATTCGTTCCGTGCAGCGCAAACCAGCGCCGGCCGGCCGCCAGGAATGTCTGTAGCGCATCCAGCTCCTCGTCCCCGGGGATGACGTCGCAGGTGTACGTCACCAGAAAATCCGCGGCGGCGATGGCGCCGCGGTCGCTGTAGTCTTCCCCCACCCGCATGCGAATCTGCTCGTGCTCACCGAGCAGCTTGAGCAGCTCCAGGCGGGCGTAGTCCATGTCGTGATACAGGCCGCCGCAAATCAAGTAGCCGTTGACGGGAGCGGTTGCCATCTCGCTATCGCCGCCGCGCCGCTGAAATGCGCACGTTCACAATTGCACGCGCTTGGTGAAGCCATTGTCGGCAATGATGTTCGCGCCGGTGATGAGGCTCGCCGCCGGACTGGCCACGAAGACGATGACCCGCGCAATTTCCTCCACGGATCCCATGCGGCCATTGGGGAGCTGCTTCATCGCCCAATCGAAGAACTTTGCCTGCGTGCCCTTGATCATTTCCCAGGCGCCGCCCTCGAAGTAGATGGGACCCGGCGATACCGTGTTGACGCGCACGGATTTCTTGCCGACGTACTGCGACAGTTGTTTGGAATAGGTGATCAAGCCCGCCTTGATGGCGTTGTAGGCCATGGGTGCGGCAAAAGTCTCCACGGCGTTGGTCGACCCGATGATGACCACCGATCCGCTGCCGGACTTCTCCAGGTGCGGCATGAGTGTCTCGCAGCCGCGCACGGTGTGCAGCATGTCGATTTCGAAGTTGCGAACCCAATTTTTCTCGCTGTCCATGCCCCCGCCGCCGCTGACGCCGGGTATGAAGATGTCGCAGCCGCCGAGTGCGGCGGCGGTTCGCTCCAGCCATGCCTTGTAGGCTTCGCCGTCGCGCACATTGACCGCCTCGCCCATCACCGCACTGCCGGGACGTTTCAGCATCTCGACCGCTTCCGCCACTTCGTCCGCGGTGCGTGCGCAGAACCCTACCTCCGCGCCCTCGGTCAGCAACAATTCGATCACTCCGCGCCCGATGCCTTTGGTCGCCCCGGTAACGATCGCCCTCTTGCCGCGAAGCCCAAGATCCATTGCGTCACTCCCCTGAAGGCCGGAACCACTCTCACGTCAGCCGGCGCCCCATCAGCGCCGGGCCCGTCCAAATTTCAGGCCGCAAGCGCCGCCGAGCGTGCCCTGCGCGCATGAGTATAGGCGCCCTTCCAGCATAAAACAAACAGTCTAGACTGTTTTTTATAGATTTGCTTGAAAATTGATGTCATTCAGTTGGTTATTACTTTCAGTTGGTTATTACTGTCAGTTGGTTATTACTGTCAATTGGTTACTACTGACTGATGAGGCCGTTGTCGATCACGATTTCCGCCGCGTTGACGAAGCGCGATTCGTCGGAGGCCAGATACAGGACCAGGTTCGCGACGTCTTCCGGCTTGCCGAGACCGACCGGCGACTGTTCATACATCGACATCTGCATGCCGATATCGCGCGTGGCCTTGACCACCATCGGCGTCTCGATCGCACCGGCGTGGATGGAATTGCAGCGGATGTTGTAGCGATTCATTTGGCAGTGCACCGCGATCGATTTGGTCATCGAGCGTACCGCGCCTTTCGCGGCGCTGTAGGCATAGAACACCGGGTAGCCCAGGTGCGTCGCGGTCGAACACATGTTGATGATCGATCCGCCGCCGGAGTCCTTCATCAGCGGGATCCCGTATTTGCAGGCAAGAAACACGCTGTCGGTCATCACCCGGAGGTGCGCCTGGAATTGGTCCAGCGTGGCCGACTCCGGTGTGCCGATCACCACCATGCCCGCATTGTTGACGAGCACGTGCAGACCGCCGAAGCGACGGCGGATCTCCGCGAATACGTCCTGCCAGCGGCTCTCGCTCGACACGTCTTGCCCCATGAAATACGCGCTGCCGGGATGATCCGCGTTGAGCGCATGCTCGAGTTCATGGCCGGCGGTTTCGTTGATGTCGGTGATGACGACCCTCGCCCCCTCCCTCACCAGCAACAAAGCGTCCGCCTTACCCAGGCCGGACGCGGCTCCCGTTACCAAGGCTACCTTTCCCTCTATTCGTCCCATGTTATGCTCCGAACCGCCAAGCGATGGTGCAAGGACGCCAAAATTAACAGTCAATGCTTCCGGTTTCAATCAACTTTGACTTTTTCAAGCAAGTGATACATCTTTGGCATATAAAAGGTTTTTGAGATTTCTCCCCGCACAGGAAGCGATTGGCGCATGGCAGCAAATGACCGCGAGTTAGGACGCCCAGCCGAAGCGATCATACCCACCGGCTGGCAAGCTCAAAAGAGCGCATCCACCCGAACGTTGATCATCGAAGCGGCGATCAAATGCCTAGTCGAGTTGGGATACGCACGCACCACCACCACGGTCATTGCGGAGCGTGCCGGCCTGTCGCGAGGCGCCATGCTGCACCACTTCCCCTCGAAGATGGGCATCGTGCGGGCGGCGGTAGACTACCTGCACGCCAAGCGACTGCGGGCGTTCCGCAAGGCCATGGCCAAGGAACCGGCTGACGGCGACCACGTGCGTCAGGGCGTGGAGAGTTATTGGGCGCACGTGAAGCACCCTTGGTTCGTCGCCTTCTTCGAGATGGCGGTGGCAGCGCGCACCGACAAGGAATTGGCCGCGATCCTGTTTCCGGCTCAAGAAGCCTTCGAGCGCGAGTGGTACGAGACCAGCCTGGAGCTGTTCCCCGAGTGGAAGCGCAAGGGCGAGAACTTCGGGCTGGGTTTCGATCTCAGCCGCTATGTGATGGAGGGCATGGCTATCAGCTTCCTGACTCACAAAGAAACGGAACGGGACAAGCGCGTACTGCGCTATCTCGAAGAGAAGCTCAAGGAACTCGCCGGCAAAGATCGATAGCGCCACGGAGCGGC
>Ga0210406_10004252_pt1 | contig 15433 bp, 18 predicted proteins | sample IncBWC30MmetaG_FD_155454 | JGI IMG/M metagenome (GOLD analysis project Ga0210406, IMG submission 155454) | Forest soil microbial communities from Barre Woods Harvard Forest LTER site, Petersham, Massachusetts, United States - Inc-BW-C-30-M | ecosystem: Environmental > Terrestrial > Soil >... | reverse complement strand
TGATCGCGGCCAATCTGAGCCAGCGCCAGGCCTTCTGGAAGTTGCGCGACGAGATGTCGGCGGCGCAGAAGCCGGAAGGCGGCTCGATCAAGCACGACATCTCCGTCCCCGTGGCCGCCGTGCCCGACTTCATCGCGGAAGCGGATGCCGCGGTCGTAAAATTGATTCCGGGCTCGCGGCCGGTCTCCTTCGGTCATCTCGGTGACGGAAATATTCATTACAATGTCAGCCAGCCGGTGGGCGGCAGTGCTTCGGATTTCCTCGATCGCTGGCATGAAGTGAACAAAGTCGTGTTCGACATTGTGATTCGCATGTGTGGCTCGATCTCGGCCGAGCACGGCATTGGCGTGCTCAAGCGCGACGAATTGCCCGATGTGAAGGACAAGACCGCGATCGAATTGATGCGTGCGTTCAAGGCCATGCTTGATCCGCACGGAATCATGAATCCCGGCAAGGTGCTGTAATTCCAGGGTTTGAAATCATGATTGCCGGGCTTGCCATCACCGCCATCGAGGATGCGGACGTGACCAGCGTTGTCTCGTTGTGGGAGCGCTGCGGCCTGACGCGGCCCTGGAACGATCCGGTTGCCGACATCGCGCTGGCGCGCAAGGGGCCGAACTCCACCATCCTGCTCGGCCGCGAGGACGAGAAGGTCGTGGCGTCCGCCATGGTCGGCCATGATGGTCATCGCGGCTGGGTCTATTATGTCGCCACCGATCCCGACCGGCGCGGGCAAGGCCTCGGCCGCGCCATCATGAGCGCCGCCGAGGACTGGCTGCGCCTGGCCGGCATCGCCAAGCTGCAATTGCTGGTGCGGCAGGACAACGCCAAGGCGAGCGCGTTCTACGAGACGATCGGCTATGACGAGGCCGCCGTCACCGTATTCGCAAAGTGGCTCGACGGCCGCGAACAGGCGCCCCAGCTCGCCCCACCCGAAGGCCAAACATAAGGGTGAGCATGAGCATCTCCGACCGTATCAGGGTCAAGGACGTCCGCCTGCTTTCCGACAATTGGTACACGCTGAAGACGACGACGTTCGAATGGCGCCGCCGCGACGGCACTTGGCAGACGCAGCAGCGCGAGACCTATGACCGCGGCAATGCCGCCGTCATCCTGCCCTACAATCCAAAGCGCCGTACCGTCGTGCTGATCAAGCAGTTCCGCTATCCCGCTTTTGTCAACGGCTACGACGACCTGATGATCGAAGCCGCCGCCGGGCTGCTTGACGACGAATCGCCGGAAAACCGCATCCGCGCCGAGGCCGAGGAAGAAGCCGGCTATCGCCTGCGCGATGTCCGCAAGATCTTCGAGTCGTTCATGAGCCCGGGCTCGGTGACGGAGAAGTTGCACTTCTTCGTCGCCGAATATGAGCCGGACATGAAGGTCGGCGACGGCGGCGGGCTTCAGGATGAAGGCGAGGACATCGAGGTGATCGAGCCCACCATCGACGAAGCGCTCGCCATGATCGCCGATGGGCGCATCGTGGACGGCAAGACCATCATGCTGCTGCAATACGCCGCGCTGAATATCTTCAGATGAGTGCTTTCGCAGGGACGACACCGGAGAATCTAGATCGCTTTCGCCGCGACATTGGCAGCCGCGAGGATATCGCGCCTGACGGCCTCGTTCTTCACGGCGCGCGCCATCGAGGCCGCGCCGGAGAGGATCGCCAGCAGCGCCAGCGCGCGCTCCCTCGCGTGCGCGCCGCGCAAACCGCCGGCGATCGCGTCCAACAGGCGTTCCAGCTCGGCCTCATAGACCGCGCGCGTCGCGTCATCGGCGCGCGCCACATCGGAGGAAAAGCTCGGCAGACCGCAGGCCTCGTCCAGCGCGACCTGCATGCGTTGGCCGAGATAGAAATCGATGAACGGCTCACGCCAGTTGCGGCCATGGCTCTCCTGGAATTTCAGCACGCCGCCGCGCAGGAACGACAGTCCGTCGGCAACCGCAAGGCGGAACGCTTCCGCCTTGGAATCGAAATGGGCGTAGAACGCGCCCGAGGTGAGGCCCGCCCCCTTCGCCAGCGCATCGACGCCGGCGCCGCCAAAACCGCCGGTGCGGAAACCGCGTCCGGCGGCATCCAGCAACCGCGCCCGCGCATCGCCTTCGTCCTTTTTCGGCCGCGCCATTAGGGACCTCGTCAGGAGTAGATAATGACCAATTGATAACGACCGTTATATTATCGTTGACAAGATAACGACCGTTATGTTTCATGAATAACGATCGTTATCTAACGATCGCTGCTCCCGTTCACAACGGGCAGTCAAACCGTCGATGGAGATCCCCCATGCCGATCCAGATCATCGTTCCCGAAGGCGCGCTGACGCCTGCCGCCGAAGCCGAAGCCTTCCGCAAGCTCACCGAATTGCTGCTGCGGCTGCACGGGCTGACCGGCAACCGCTTCATGACGCCGAATGTCATCGGCGAAGTCACGGTGGTGCCGAAGGGCCGCACCTTCTCCGGCGGCAAGCCTGCCGACATCGCCGTGTTCGAACTGAAGGTGCCGTCCTTCGTGCTGCCGACGCAGGAACTGAAAGACGCCTGGATCTCCGAAGGCACCACCATCATCGAACAGGCCGCTAGCGGCCGCATCAAGCGCGAGCATATCTACGCCAACGTCAATTACGCCGTCGAAGGCGCCTGGGGCATCGGCGGCAAGGCGTTCAGCAATGAAGCACTGGGATCAGCCGTGGCCGCGGCGTGAGTGGAGAGGACAGTATGTAGCCCGGATGAGCGAAGCGACATCCGGGATCGTGAGGCCCCGCATGTCGCTGACGCTCATGCGGGCTACAAGGAGAACGATGAGTAACTTAAAACAAACTCCCCTGCCCGTCATCGGCCGAAGGCGGCGCCGTCTTGCGCGGCGCGGCCTTCGCACGTCTAGGCGCGTCATCGATGGCACGCTGCTCGTCGGTGATCGGCAGCACAAGTTGCGCGTCGTCATTGTCGGCGTGATTGACCCGCGTCGACACCTCATGCCAGATGAACTCGCCCGGCAGCGGCCCCTTCAACAAGGCCATGACGGGCGCGGCATCGTCGCTGCTGCAATCGAGCCAGCGCGCAAAATCACCCGCGGTCAGCGTCACCGGCACGCGGTGATGCAACACCGCGAGGTCTGCGCTCGCCGCCGCGGTGACGATCGCGACCGTTTCCATCTCCTCGCCGTTCGGGCCGATCCAGTTCTCCGCAAGGGCTGCCAGTCCAAACATCGCGCCGTCGCGGCGGTGGATGAAAAAGGGCCGCTTGCGCCCGCCGGACACCTGCCATTCGTAATAGCCGTCGGCCGGAATCAGGCAGCGGCGGCGGCGCATGGCGTTCTTGAACGCGGGCTTGTCGTTGACCGTCTCCGAGCGCGCATTGATCAGGAGGGTGATTTTACGGGGATCCTTGACCCAGGATGGCACAAGCCCCCAGCGCATCAATTTGAAATGACGGGAACCATTTTCAATAATTACTACAGGTATTGGTTGTGTCGGCGCGATGTTATGCCTTGGCGGGAAATTTGGCTGCTCCGAATAGCCAAATACCTGCCGCACGGCGGCCGGAGGTGAGGTAATGACAAAGCGTCCGCACATTCTGTAACCTAAGTGGTCATCCGTTCAGCACCTTTTAACCCCGAACCGGAACACTGCGACCGATGAGCGCAACGGCCCAAACATCCGCGCGTGAAGACCACACGACGTCACTACTCGCTGGGCTGAGTGCGGAGGCGCGCGCCGCCAAGCTACGCGCCGCCAACATCAATCCGCAGACCGGACTTGCTACCGACTATCTCAATCATTTCAACGAAGCCATCATGCTGCTTGAAATGATTCCCGATATCCCGGAATGCGCCGAGGATTTTCTCGCCTGGTCGCCCTTGTCCTATGCCGAGCATTTTTGGGCTTCCAATTTCAAGGCGCGTGATCTTGCGATCGAGGCCTATGAATCCGCCTCCGCCGATATTCGCGCGGATTTCGACCAGATGACCGAGACCATGACCTCGATCCTGCACGAGGTAAGCTCGGCGATGCGCGAGGCCGTGCAGGACTCGACCAAAGCCAAGCTCGCCGAGCAGGCGATCGGCTGGCTGAAGCCTCTCGTGGCAGCGGCCGGCGGCGTCATCAACGGCGGCTCGGAAGCCGACGTCGAGACCATCATGGCGGCCTGATCGCGGTGGCCCAATCTCTTGCTAAGCCCATTGGCGATCCCGCATCCCGTCCCCAATTAGCCGTCAGTGCGGTGATCTTCCGCGACGGCAAGGTGCTGCTGGTGCGGCGCGCGCGCTCGCCGGGCAAGGGGTTTTATTCGCTGCCGGGCGGACGGGTCGAATATGGCGAAAGCCTGCATATGGCGCTTACCCGCGAGGTCGATGAGGAAACCGGGCTGAAAATCGAGATTCTGGGGCTGGCCGGCTGGCGCGAGGTACTGCCGGACTCGTCCGCCACCGGCGGCCACTACGTCATCATGTCGTTTGCGGCATGCTGGGTGGGCCGGGAACCGGTCCTGAACGAGGAGCATGACGATTTCAAATGGCTGCAACCGGGCCATTTCGGCGATCTGAAGCTGACCGACGGTCTCTTGGAGGTCGTCGAGGCCGCCCGTCTTGTGGCCCAAGGGCAACAAGGGTGAGCTTCGCGCCTTGCTTCCGGCGCGACTAAAGGGCTATCACGCAGCCCTCTGGAACCTCATTCATGCCGAAGCGCCTCTTTGCCATTCTTGCCATCGTTCTTGCCTGCGCTCTCGCCCCGGCGCGGGCCGAGGATGCCGCGGCGCCGTTCGACGGCGATCTGCAGCGGCTCGCCGAAATCCTCGGCACGCTGCATTATCTCCGGGGCATTTGCGGCAGCAATGAAGGCCCCAAATGGCGCAACCAGATGCAGGCCCTGATCGACGCCGAGACGCCGTCCGGCGACCGCCGCGCCCGCATGATCGCTGGCTTCAACCGCGGCTATAACGGCTTCCAGCAGACCTATCGGACCTGCACGCCGGCCGCGATGGTCGCGATCCGCCGCTATATCGACGAGGGCTCGAAAATCTCGCGTGACCTGACGGCGCGCTATGCCAACTGAGGTCACGCTCTTCTTCGATCTCGACGGCACGCTGACGGATCCCAAACCCGGCATCACCGGCTCGATCCAGTACGCGCTGGAGAAGCTCGGTCGCGAGGTGCCGTCGCAGGATGAACTCGCCTGGTGCATCGGCCCGCCCTTGCGCGCGAGCTTTGTGATGCTGCTTGGCGGAGAAGAATATGCGGACCGCGCAGTTGCGCTGTACCGCGAGCGATTCGGCGATGTCGGATTGTTCGAGAACAGCGTCTATCCCGAGATCGAAGGCGTGCTGGCGAAGCTCAGCCAGTCGGGCTTTCGCATGTTTGTCGCGACCAGCAAGCCGCATGTGTTCGCGCGCAGGATCATCGATCATTTCGGCCTCAACCCTCATTTCGAGCATGTGTTCGGCTCGGAACTCGACGGCACGCGCGTTCACAAGGCTGATCTTCTGGCCTACGCGTTGGAACAGACCGGTGTCGTTCCCTCGCGTTCCCTGATGATCGGCGATCGTAGTCACGACGTGCTCGGCGCGAAAGCCAACGGCATCGACGCGATCGGCGTCACTTACGGCTATGGCAGTGCCGAGGAACTGATTGCGGCGGGCGCGCGGCATCTTTGCGTCTCGCCGCGGGCGGTTCTCGATGTGATTTTGGGTGCACCGGCAAATGCCGCGAGCGCCGTTAACCCTTCTTAAAGAACTGGTCTAGGCGGTGCGAGCGGGCATGCTACACCACTCTCGTCCGACGCGTCCCGCAACGGCGATGCGCAACTTTGTCTGTTGAATTTCATGCGCCCCTTCTCGTCCTTTGCCTTCGCCCGCGACCCGCTGCCCGACCACGAGCAGAAGCAGGCCGCGCTCAGCTATCTCAACGAGGCCTGGGCGGAAGCGCGCCATGAGGGCGTCGACGGCGATTGCCTCGCGCAGGCGAGCTTGTTTGCGGCTCTCGCCGAGCTGGTCGGCACCTATGGCGAGGACGCGGTCGCGAAATTCGTCGAGGGATTGTCGGCGCGCGTGCGCAACGGCGAGTTCTCGCTGGCGCTGGCCAAGCAGTAAGGCTCAAAGCCTTCCACATCCCTTCCATCACGCGGCTCGCCAGACCGGCCAGCCGCGCTTCTGTCATCAGTTGGCAGCGTCAATTCCAGGGAAACTTGAGCCGCGCAGGCCTTGTTCCCGGCGCGCGAGCGACTTAACTTGTTGTGTGAAAAGCCGCATTCCTTGCGGCTCAACAAGAACTTCAAGAGCAGTCGACTGATGAAGGCAGCGTTTCTTCCCGACCGCGGCGTGGTCAAGGTGGCCGGCGAGGACGCGCGCAATTTTCTCAATGGCTTGGTCACGACAGATGTGACGCAGCTTGCACCTAGCCTTGGCCGCTTCGGCGCGCTGCTCACGCCGCAGGGCAAGATCACCGTCGACTTTCTCATCACCGAGGCGCCGGAGGGGCACGGCGGCGGCTTCCTGCTCGATTGCCCGCGGCCGCTCGCGCCAGCGCTTGCCACCAAACTCGGTTTCTACAAGCTCCGCGCCAAGGTCACGGTCGAGAATCTCTCCGACAATCTCGGCGTGATCGCCGCCTGGGGCGGCGAGCTTGCGATGAAGCCGGACCTCACCTTTGCCGATCCGCGCGATGCTGGGCTCGGCTGGCGCATTCTTGCGCCGCAAGAGCTCGCGCAGAAGGTTGCCGACCTGATCGGCGCCGACCTCGTCGACAGCGCGGCCTATGAGGCGCATCGCATCGCCGCCGGCGTGCCGCGCGGCGGGCTCGACTTCATCTATGGCGACGCCTTCCCGCACGAGACCAACATGGACCGCCTGCATGGCGTCGATTTCGACAAGGGCTGCTATGTCGGCCAGGAAGTTGTCTCGCGGATGCAGCATCGCGGCACCGCACGCACCCGAACCGTGCGCGTGACGCTCGAGAGCGCACCGCCGGAGGCCGGCACCGCGATCCTCGCCGGCGACAAGCCGGTCGGCACCATGGGCTCGACGTCGGGCGATAGCGGCCTGGCACTGATCCGTACCGATCGCGTCACCGATGCGCTCGATGCCGGTGTGAAACTGACCGCCGGCGGCCTCGGCATTCGCCTCGCCGATCCCGACTCTCTCCATTCGAGCAAACAAACTGTCGCATGAGCCGGTCCGCCCGCCTGCATCCCGACGGCAAGACACGTTGCCCCTGGCCGGGGGAAGACCCGTTTTATATCGCCTACCACGACACCGAATGGGGCGTACCGGAATATGACGACCGCGCGCTCTATGAGAAGCTGATCCTCGACGGCTTTCAGGCGGGCCTCTCCTGGATCACCATCCTGCGCAAGCGCGACAATTTCCGCAAAGCTTTCGACGATTTCCAGCCCGAGAAGATCGCGCGCTACAACGCGAAAAAAGTCCATGCGCTGATGAACGATGTCGGCATCGTCCGCAACCGCGCCAAGATCGACGGGACCATCGCGAGCGCGAAGTCGTATCTGAAGATCATGGAAGAAGGCCCGGGCTTCTCGAAGCTTTTGTGGGATTTCGTCGACGGCAAGCCGAAGGTGAACCAGTTCAAGACCACGGCGAGCGTGCCGGCCTCGACGCCGGTTTCGATCAAGATATCGAAGGAGCTTGCCTCGCGCGGCTTCAAGTTCGTCGGCCCCACCATCGTCTACGCGTTCATGCAGGCGACCGGCATGGTCAACGACCATCTCGTCACCTGCTTCTGCCATGAAAATTGCGGCGCCAAGCCGCGCGCGCCGCGCCTGAAAGCCAAATGACCGCGACCAAACACGCCGCGGCCGACACCCGTGTCTGGCAGCGGATGCTGTCGGGCCGCCGGCTCGACCTGATCGATCCCTCGCCGCTCGACATCGAGATCGCCGATATTGCGCACGGGCTCGCGCGGGTCGCGCGCTGGAACGGCCAGACTTCGGGCGCGCATATCTTCTCGGTCGCCCAGCATACGTTGCTGGTCGAAGCGGTTATGCGCGCGCAGACGCCGCGGATCGATGAAAAACTCCGCCTCGCGGCACTGCTTCATGACGCGCCCGAATATGTGATCGGCGATATGATCTCGCCGTTCAAGGCGGTGCTCGGCGGTGACTACAAACTGGTTGAAAAGCGCCTGTTATCTGCGATCCACATCCGCTTCGGATTGCCGGCAGAATTGAGCCCTTCGGTAACGGCGCAGATCAAGAATGCCGACCGTGGCGCGGCCTATCTCGAAGCCACGATGCTGGCCGGATTTTCGCCAACCGAAGCCAAGCGGCTGTTCGGCCGCGATCCTGGCCTACCCGAAAGCATGCGCGAGGATTACCTGACGCCCTGGAACGCGGCCAAGGCCGAGAAGCGATTCCTCGCAAGATTCAACTCGTTACAGGCTTGAATGCAGGCTTTGAACCTGCTTTCACCGCTGTCGTCGCGGCCCTATATTCGCGGGAAGAACAGGAACTGACATGATTCACGTCTGCTCGCTCGCAGCATTGCCGGAAATCGTCCGCATGACCGGCGCCAGCCATGTGCTGACGGTCATGGGCAATGTCGATCAGGTGATGCGACCGGCATCGGTGCTCGCCGCCAACCATCTCAAGGTTTCGATGGACGACATCACCGAACCGATGGACGGCTATACGACGCCATCCGAAACGCATGTCGACCAGGTCCTGAACTTCGTGCGCGGCTGGGACCGCAAGGCGCCCATGGTGATCCATTGCTATGCCGGCGTCAGCCGCTCGACCGCGAGCGCCTTCGCTGCCGCCTGCATGCTCAACCCGCATCGCGACGAGATGGAGATTGCGAAGAAGCTCCGCGCCGCCTCCCCGATCGCCTCGCCCAACCGGCTGATCGTGAGCCTCGCCGACAGGGCGCTCGGCCGCGACGGGCGGATGATCCGCGCGCTCGAGAGCATCGGTCCGGCGACCATGATGGTCGAGGGAAAACCGTTCCTCGTCGAGCTCGAATAATCCCATGATTGCCGGCAGATGAGCGACAAGCTTCTGACGCCGATCGAGATCGGCCTGACCGCGGCGATCGTCGCGATCGAGGACAATGAACCTCTGATCCTCACCGCCTCCGGCAGCGACGGCGACAGGCTGACCGGCCTGCCCTTCGGCCCCTTCGATCCGGTCGCGCACCGCACCTTCGAGATCGGCCTGCGCGCCTGGGTCGAGGAGCAGACCGGGCTTCGGCTCGGCTATGTCGAGCAGCTCTACACCTTCGGCGACCGCGGCCGGCACACCCAGCCCGGCGACACCGACGTCCATGTCGCCTCCATCGGCTATCTCGCGCTGACCCGCACCACCGATTCCAACGGCGCGCGCGTGCCGAGTGCGAGCTTCGCGGCGTGGTACCGATTCTTTCCCTGGGAGGACTGGCGGGGTGACCAGCCCGAGATCATCCGCCGCCACATCCTTCCTGAGCTCTCCAAATGGGCCGAACAAGGCGACGCGCCGGAAACGACGCGCGCGCTGCCGCGCAAGGACCGGGTGCGGCATTATTTCGGCACCGAAGGCGCGCATTGGGACGAGGAGCACGTGCTCGACCGCTACGAGCTGCTCTATGAAGCGGGACTGGTCGAGGAAGCGCGGCGCGACGGACGTCCTGCGGCGCTGCAACGCGGCACGCTTCCGCCGCTCGGCGTCTCCATGCGCTTCGACCACCGCCGCATTCTCGCCACCGGCATTGCGCGGCTGCGCAGCAAATTGAAGTATCGTCCGGTCGTGTTTGAACTTTTGCCGTCGGAATTTACACTCACGGAATTGCAGCGGACCGTGGAAGCGATCTCCGGCAGGCATCTGCACAAGCAGAACTTCCGCCGGCTCGTGGAAGCGGGCGCGCTGGTCGAACCGACCGGCGAGATGTCGACACAGACAGGGGGGCGTCCCGCCGCACTGTTTCGCTTCCGCCGCGAGGTGTTGCAGGAGCGGCCCGCGCCGGGCCTACGCGTTCGCGGACGGCGCTGAAAGACGTGACGTGGTAAGCCCAGCGCTTCGGGCTGACGCCTGGAGATGAAATGTTCGACTGGCCGTTTGATTTCCTCTCGGTACTGATCGCGATCGTTGCCCTGCTCGTTGCGCGCAAGGCGCTGAACCGGGTCGACGAATTGCGCACACGGCTGGAGGCGATGCAGAGCTTTGCGGCCACGGCACGGCCGCTGCCGCCGCCCGTACCACCGACAGTGGCCGAGCGAGCGCCGCCGCTGGTTGTCGAACCACCGATCGCTCATCAGCCCACAGCCCCCGTTGCGGAAGCCATCCAGCCTTCCACTACCCCGCCGCCGCTGCCTCCTCCGCCACCGGCCAATCCGGGCTTCGAGGAACGGCTCGGCACACGCTGGGTAGTATGGATCGGCGGCCTGACGCTTGCACTCGGCGGCTTCTTCCTGGTGCGCTATTCCATCGAGGCGGGCCTGCTCGGCCCGCGCGTGCGCATCATGCTCGGTGGCCTGTTCGCGCTCGCGTTGCTTGGCGCAGGCGAGTGGACGCGCCGCAAGGAAAGCATTTCGGACATCGTCGCGCTGCCGATTGCCAATATTCCGGCCATCCTCACCGCGGCCGGCACGGCAGTGGCATTCGCAACCGTCTATGCCGCCTACGCGCTCTACGCCTTCCTCGGACCGGCCGCCGCCTTCCTCCTGCTCGGTCTCGTCGCGCTCGGCACGCTTGCGGCTGCGCTGCTGCATGGCCCGGCGCTTGCCGGGCTCGGCGTGGTCGGCGCCTTTGTCACGCCGATCCTGGTCTCCTCGGAACAGCCCGACTATTGGGCACTCTACGTCTATCTCGCCATTGTCACCGCGGCCTCGCTCGGGCTGGCGCGCATCCGGCTGTGGCGTTGGCTTGCGGTCACGACGATTGCATTTGCGCTATTCTGGACCCTGCCCTGCCTTGACTGCGGCGCGCCAATGGTCGCTCCGCACGTCTTCCACGCCATTGTCGGCTTCGCCCTCGCCGCACTGCTCGTGGTCTGTGGCTTCCTGTTCGGGCCTGCCATCGAGGGCGACCAGATCGAGCCGGTCTCGTCGGGATCGCTTGCGGCCTACCTGTTCGCCGCGATGTTGATCGTGCTGGCGAGCGCCCATGCCGACACCGCGATGATTGCGTTTGCGCTTCTCGTCGCCGGCACGCTTGCGATTGCCTGGCGCGCGCCCGCGGCAACCGGCGCCATCGCCGCCGCCGCCCTGTTCGTCTTCATCGTCTTTGCGGAATGGGCGGTGCGCGGTAATCCGGACATGCTGGTGCTGCCGGGTGGCGCGCTTCCCGGCATCGGGCCGAGCCCAACGGACCAGTCGGTCACGCTGCATCTGATCACCGCCGCGCTCTTTGCCGCCGGCTTCGGCCTTGCCGGCTTCTTCGCGCAGGGTCGCTTTGCCAACGCCATCGTGCCCGTGGTGTGGTCGGCCGTGGCGACCTTCATCCCGCTGACGCTATTGATCGCGCTCTATGCGCGCATCGCCCATCTCGACCGTTCGATCCCGTTTGCGATCCTCGCCGTGATCCTGGCAGCGGCCTTCGGCGGCGCCACCGAAATCCTTGCGCGGCGCGAGAGCCGGCCGGGCGTAATGGTCTCCATCGCACTGTTTGCGACCGGCACGCTCGGCGCGCTCGCGCTGGCGCTAACGTTTGCGCTGGAGAAGGGCTGGCTGACCATTGCGCTGGCGCTGATGTCGATGGGAACGGCCTGGATTTCCATGCAGCGGCCGGTCCCGTTCCTGCGCTCGCTGGCGGCGATCCTGGCAGCCATCGTCGTGCTCCGCGTCGGCTACGAGCCGCGCATCGCGGGCAATGATGTCGGCACCACGCCGATCTTCAACTGGCTGCTCTGGGGCTACGGCATTCCCGCCGCGTCGTTCTGGATCGGTAGCATCTTCCTGCGCCGCCGCGTGGACGACGCACCGCTGCGCACGGTGGAATCGGCGGCAATCCTGTTCACGGTGCTGCTGGTATTCCTGGAAATCCGCCATGCCATTTATGGCGGCGACGTCTATTACACCATTCCGTCGCTGGCGGAGTTTGCGCTGGAGGTTTGCGCAGCGCTCGCCATGGCGATCGGGCTCGAACGGCTGCGGCTGCGCACCAACAGCATTATACACGACGTCAGTGCGGTACTGCTGACCATATTCGCCGGTCTGGTCAGTGTGTTCGGCCTGCTGCTCTTCGAAAATCCCCTGCTCAACACCATCGAAGTCGGCGGCAGTTTCGTCAACCTGCTGTTGCTCGCCTATGCGCTACCGGCGATCCTGATGCTGCTATTGTCCTATGCGGTCGTGGGCCGCCGCGGCACGACTTACGCCAACACCATTGCGGCGGGTGCGCTGATCTTCGCATTGGCTTATGTGACCCTGGAAATCCGCCGGCTCTATCACAGCCCGTATATGAACTGGGACGCGGTCGGCAGCGCCGAGCAATATACCTATTCGATCGCCTGGCTCGCCTTTGGCGTGGTGCTGCTTGGCATCGGCATCCTCGTCAATTCGCAGCGTGCGCGGCTCGCTTCGGCCGTCGTGATTGCGCTGACGATCGCCAAAGCGTTCCTGGTCGACATGTCGGCATTGACGGGCGTCTATCGCGCCCTGTCGTTCATCTGCCTCGGCCTCGTGCTGGTCGCGATCGGCTGGCTGTACCAGCGCGTCCTGTTCCGCAGGCGGCCGGCGGCTCCGCCGGCCGTTCCTGCGCCATCATCAGGCAGCGCGAACTGAGTCAAGGAACTTGCCGACCTCGAGCTTGAGGCGGTTGGAATCCGAGGACAGCGTCTGTGCGGCGGACAGCACTTGCGAGGAGGCCGATCCCGTTTCGGTGGCGCCACGCTGGACATCCGTGACGTTGGACGAAACCTGCTGCGTGCCCATCGCGGCCTGCTGGACATTGCGGGAGATTTCCTGGGTCGCGGCACCCTGCTCTTCGACGGCAGCGGCGATCGTTGAGGAAATCTCCGACAGTCTTTCGATGGTGCCGGAAATTTCCTTGATCGCGCCGACCGAGTCCTGGGTTGCGGCCTGGATACCTGCAATCTGCTGACCGATCTCGCCGGTTGCCTTCGCCGTCTGTTCTGCCAGCGCCTTCACTTCGGAAGCGACGACTGCGAAGCCGCGGCCGGCTTCGCCCGCGCGCGCCGCCTCGATGGTGGCGTTGAGCGCGAGCAGATTGGTCTGTCCTGCGATGGTGTTGATGAGTTCGACGACGTCGCCGATCCGGGTCGCAGCCTTCGACAGCTCGCTGACCCGCTCCGTGGTGGAACGCGCCTGGCCGACGGCATCTCCCGCCATGCGCGCCGATTCCTGCACCTGTCGGCTGATCTCGTTGACCGAGGACGTCAGCTCTTCCGTCGCGGAGGCAACCGATTGCACGTTGGTCGAGGCTTCCTCGGAAGCTGCGGCAACCGTGGTCGCCAGCTCCTGTGAACGTTCCGCCGTCGAGGTCAGGGTGTTCGCGGAAGCTTCGAGCTGGGTCGAGGCTGACGACACGGTTGCGACGATCTGACCGACCGCGCTTTCGAAATCATCCGCCATCCGCGCCATCTCGGCCTTGCGCTGACGCGCGAGCACCTCGTCCTGCTTGATCTTGGTCTCGGCCTCCTCGCGCGCCTTGTCCTCCGCCTTGACCTTGAAGGTCTCGACGGCCTGGGCCATGTCGCCGACTTCATCCTTGCGGTCGAGCCCCGGCAGGATCACACCGAAATTGCCGCCGGCGAGTTCCTTCATGCCGGCCGTGAGACCTGCGAGCGGACGAATGATGCCGCGCGCGATCAGGAAGGCGATCGCGAGACCCAACAGCACCGCAAGACCCGCAACCAGCTCCTGCATGGTTATCGTCGAGGAGATAAGATCCCTGGTTTCCGTGTTCGTCTTGTCGAAGGCCTTGCCGATCGCTTCCTTCGTCTTGTCCATCTCCCCAGTGGCGTCCACGATCACGGGCGTAACGCTCTTGTAGTAAAGCTCGTCGCCGCGCACGAGATTGGGTCCGGTCTTATCAAAAGCCTCGGCGTATTTGACGATACCGGACTTGACCGTCGCCAGGATCGACGCGAGTTCAGGAGAGAGATCCAAGTTTTCGAGCACCGCAATCTGTGCCTGTGCCTTGCTTACGTTCGCCTTGAACGTGGCAAAGCCCTTGGCATCTCGCGTCGCCAGCATCCGCCAGTTCGCAACGCGAACCAGCAGGACCTTGGACTCCAGCATATTGGCGTCGTGGGCGAACGGCGTACCCGCCGCGGCGTCGACGAACTTCTGCACGTCCGCGGCCATCTTGTCGCCTTCGACAAAAAGCAGGTTGCGACCTGCGAGCATCTGCTTGACGGCATCGCCGAGTTCGGCGCGCTTGTTCTTCAAGTCCGCGATGTCCTTCACCGCAATCCGATAGGCGGCCCTTCGCTCCTCGCTCCTGGTCGTGGCGACCGCCTGGTCGAGCAATTCGGCGACATGCGCCAGGCGCTTGTCGGACTCCGCAAAGGACGCTTCGTCCTGATCGAAGGTATAGCGCAGGATCCCGCGGCGGATCGCCTGCAATTCGGTCGCGATCTCGCTGGCGCGGATCGCGTTGCTCGACTGCAGGCCAAGCAGGTCGACTTGATCGCGAAGAGCCGTCAATTGCATGACGGCAAAGCCGGCAAGGCCCGCGCAAAACACCAGCAGAATGGCGAAGCCGCCGTAGAGCCGGCCACGAATCCGAAAATTCAAAAATGACATGAGCACTCTCCTTGCAGGGGTTGCGAACGCAAGAAGCAGGCAAGAAAATCAGACTTCGCCCCAGTCGACCCCGGTCGCGAGAACTCATTCCGAGCTGCGCCTATGCTTAAGGAATAGGCTCGAGTTACCAAGCAAAGATAAATTCCGGCGCCGGTAGAATTACGGGCTTCGCCAAAGAAGCCCTTGAAACGCCGATCTAAACTCGCCGTGCGGAAGCGCTGCATTCGAAGGTTGTGGAAGCGGCAAGATCAAATCTGGCCGACCAGCATTTAATCCAGTGTCTCGCCGACCAGTCGAATGCGGAACAGTGGCTTCTTGGCCTCGTCGAGCAGCTCCATGCGCCACTCGGCGCCCTGCTTCAGGCCTCGCGAGATCCCGCCGAGCAGATTTGAGCACACGGCCTTCATCTCGGACCACGCGGCATCGCGGTCCTCGAACTCGTAAGGCTGATCGGCAGCGCCGGAATAGCGGCCCTGACTGATGCGGAAGAAATAGAGCGGCATTCACAAATCCAGCTGTCAACCCCGTCCCTTTTTCCGCACACTGGATCGGGAACGCTACCAACGCATGAAATTGTGGCCCCGTAGGACTACGGCGGGGCGACGTCTTACGTACCGTTAGCGATATTTTCGGCGGGGCGCAGAGTTAACCGAGCGTCACTCCGTCGAGCGACGCAGCTCCGGCGTGCTCTCAACCTTGGTGTCGGCTTTGGGCTCCGACTTCACCGGCTCGAGCTTGGCGCTGTCG
>Ga0210406_10004251_pt1 | contig 15433 bp, 8 predicted proteins | sample IncBWC30MmetaG_FD_155454 | JGI IMG/M metagenome (GOLD analysis project Ga0210406, IMG submission 155454) | Forest soil microbial communities from Barre Woods Harvard Forest LTER site, Petersham, Massachusetts, United States - Inc-BW-C-30-M | ecosystem: Environmental > Terrestrial > Soil >... | reverse complement strand
GATGGAGCTTGCGCTCACCTTCCATCTCGCGCTTATCGGCGCCGGGACGCTGGCGCTGCGTGGGACGGCGGGTATAGAGCGGCTTGCCGGGCTCGGCGCGCGACGGCATTTTGTCCGGTGGCGGAGCGGGAAGCATGCCGGGCCGGCCGGGTTGGCGCGGGCCAGGACGCGTGCCGGACGGAACGGCGCCCGGGCGCTGGCCGTAGGGCCGATTTTGTGGACCGCCGGGACCGCCGGGGCCTGTGGGACGAGGAGAATACGGGCGACCTTGCCCGCCGGGTCCACCTTGCTGCGGACGCATGGGCTGATTCGGCCGCATGGGCTGACCGGGACGTGGGCCGCTCGGACGATCGCCAGAAGGCAGCGGGCCGCGGTTACCGGTTGGCAGCGGGCCGCGGTTTCCAGTGGGAAGAGGGCCGCGATTGCCAGTGGGCAAAGGACGTTGCGGCTGCGTGCCGGGTCGCGCGGACGCGCCAGCCGCAGGCCGAGCGCTTCCAGGCTGACCCGGCCGGGTTTGGCCGGGCGAGACGGGGCGCTGCGAGGGCGCAACGCCGGGTGTACCTTGGGCGGCTGGTCGTAAAGGCTGACCGTGCGGAGCTGGCTGTACTGGCTTCGGTCCGGATGGTGGTTGAGTCTGAGGCGCAGCCGGAGCGGAAGGACGTTGAACTGCTGGAGCTGCAGGCCGAGCCGCAACCGGAGCAGCAGGGGTCTGGGCTGAAGGGGCGAGCGGCGCAGTCGCCGGTTTTGGCGGCGCGGCTGGCGCGGCAGCGGCCGGAGCAGCCGGAGTTTGACTCGCCGGAGCTTGTGGTATGGCCGCTGGTGCGGCGGGAGTAGCGGGCTTCGCTGCAGTTGGTTGCGCAGGAGCCGCGGGTGCGGCAACGTGGGCCGGGGCGGCTGGCGCGGCGGGTGGTGCAGCAGCGGCCGGAGCAACGGCAAGCCGCTGACGGGCAGCTTTTGCGGCCGCGTCGCGCGCTTGCTTCTCAGACACTGCGGCGGACTCGGCGGCTGCGTCAGCTTGCGCTTGTCCTTGAATGGCGCTGCGAACTTTTTCAGCAACGTCGACCGGTATCGAGCTGGAGTGAGTCTTTTTCTCCGTAACACCGAAGCCTGGCAGAAGGTCAATAATGGCCTTTGCTTTGACTTCGAGCTCACGGGCCAGCTCGTTAATTCGAACTTGGTTGGCGTCGGTCATTAGTTCCGTTTGGGTCACCTGTTACTCTGAACTCTTCTCTTCGTGTTTTTCTGAAACCGTGTTCGCGTCCGGGGCTTCAGCTGCGTCGGGAGCCGGCACCGATTCCACCGCTGGTTTGCCGGCTGCCTCCGGAGGCAATTCGGTCTGTACTTCTTCGCCCGCGGAGGCTTTTTCCGGTTGCGGAGCTTCTTCCGATTGAGAAACCGGGGATTCGGCGCCAGCGGTTTCCGATGTTTCTGCTTCGGCTGATTCGCCTGGTGTTTCGCGAACAGTGATCTCTGACTCCGCTTCGGCCGCAGCCTCGCCCTCAGCGGCTTCGCCAGTTTCGCTGGAGCCTTCTGCCGCAGTTCCGCCACTTTCGTAGAACTGATTGACGGCCTGGTAGATTTTGTCCACCATTTTTTCCCCGATGCCGGGAATTTCCATGAGCTGTTCGGGCGTCATGCCAGCAAGTTGTTCGAGCGAAGTGATGCCGGCAGCTTCGATTTTTTCGATGGTCTTGGGGCCGACGCCAGCCAGAGCGGTGAGCGGAGTGGTCGGCGCGGTCAGAGCGGTCATTTGCTCTTCGATTTCGCGGCGCTTCTCTTCTTCGCTCTTGATGTCGATGTCCCAGCCGATCAGTTTGCTGGCGAGGCGGACGTTCTGTCCCTTTTTTCCTATGGCCAGCGAAAGCTGCGAATCTTCGACGATCACTTCCAGCTTGTGAGCTTCGGGATCGGTGATTTGAACGCGCGTGACTTTAGCCGGGCTCAAAGCTTTTTGCGCGAAGGCAACGGTCTCTTCGCTGTACGGAATGATATCGATTTTTTCGCCGCGCAGCTCGCGGATGATGGATTGCACGCGCATGCCCTTCATGCCGACACATGCGCCAACCGGATCAACGTCTTTGTCGCGGCTGAACACGGCGACCTTGGTGCGTTCGCCGGATTCACGCGCGGCGGCGCGGATTTGCACCGTGCCGTCGTAAATTTCCGGGACTTCCATTTCAAACAGGCGTTGTACTAAAGCCGCATCCGCCCGGGAGACGATCACTTGCGGGCCTTTGGCGGCGCGATCGACCATGCGAATCACCACACGGAGGCGCTCGCCGATATTGTAAGTTTCCAGCTTCGATTGTTCGCGCTTGGGTAGACGCGCTTCGGTGCGACCCATGTCCACGATGAGGTCGGGGCCTTCGGCCCGTTTCACAATCACAGTCACCAGTTCGCCAACACGATTGTGGTATTCGTTGAAAATGGTGTCGCGTTCGGCTTCGCGCACTTTCTGCAAGATGACCTGCTTGGCGGTCTGCGCGGCGATGCGGCCCAGCACATCGGTGGGCTTGCTGGTCAGAATTTCCGTGCCGACTTCAGCAGCGGGGTTCTTGCGACGGGCGTCGGTGACGCTGATTTCGCGAGTAGGGTCGGCGACTTCTTCGACTACGGTCAGAACGGAGAAAACATCCACTTGACCGGTTTCCGAGTTGAATTTGCCGCGCAGGTCTTCTTCGGTCTTGTAATACTTGCGAGCCGCGACGACCATCGCATCCTCAATCGCCGACACCACGATTTCAGGCTCGATGTGCTTCTCGCGGCTGAGCATTTCAATCTGTTGATAGAGCAAATTCGCCATAACGCATTCCCGGACTGAGAAATTCTCCTAACTGCTGCCGGGCTGAAACCCGGCACTGCGAAACCACAAAAACACAAACCTTAAGTCCGCCGCGGTAGAAATTTCCGCAACTACCGCGCAAGCGCGCCGAAGAAACAAGCGCCGCCACGACTACCTGTCTCAAGGCCGTAACAACGGGCCCTGAAACCCTGACGCAGAGTGTGGACTAAAACTCGACGACGAGGTGCGCCTTACGAATGAGGGCTAGCGGCACGGCCACCGTGCGCGGAGTCTTGCCTTTCAGCTCCAGCTGGACGCTCTGGTTCGCAACGCCCGCGAGACGGCCCTCAAAAAACTTCATATCGTCCACCGGTTCATCCGTCCAGACCTTGGCCGCGCGCCCGGTGAATCTCACGTAATCGGCGGCCTTTTTTAGAGCGCGGTCCATGCCGGGAGAACTGACTTCCAGGACGTACCCTGGCCCGGGGACCAATTCCTCGACATCGAGGATGACGCTCAATTGCTTGCTGACCCGCTCACAATCCGCGTGAGAGATCTTCGGATACGGATCGGGCGCCGGGTAGCCGCTCTCGTGGCCGTTCTCATCTCCATCGGGGGAATCCGTGAAGCGCGATTCACCGACCGCAGCGGGAAGACGATCGATGTACACCCGCAGAAAGCGCTGCTTGCCGATTTTCCACTCGACGTCAACGACTTCCAGTCCTTCCGAACGCGCCACCCGCTCGGCAGCTTCGCGAATTTTTTCCAACTGCAAGCAGAGACTCCCCGACCTAGACCGGTTTTACGCCCACTAACTTCGTGCCAGGGCAGCTACAAACCCTGAAAGCGTTTCCCCAATCAGGGTTTGCAAGTACAAACCCTGAAACCCAGCCGGCCCAACAAAAAAGTGGGCTTGCGCCCACCCCGTCGTGCGACCCGATACAGAGCGAAACCAGAGTATATGCCCAGGACAAGACAAAAGCAAGGCATAGGGCCCGTCGCCAATTCGAACCCCCTAAGCGAAATCGCGTCCCGTCCGAACATTCGAACGAGACGCGAAGAAAGCCGGGCTATTACGGTTTTGGCGGCGCGGGAGTGGAAGCCGGCTTCGCTGTGGTCGAAGCAGGCTTGCTCGCCGCGGGTTTGGCAGTGGTAGCGGATGCCTTGGCTGGATAAGCCTGATCGTAAAGCTTGACGATGTCGGCGGTAACGTCGATGCCGTTCGAAACATAAATCGGAGCGCCCTGAGCCGAGGAATCAAAAATGGCGACGTAAGCGTTCTCTCTGGCGTAGCGATCCAGAACATCCATCATTTTGCGGCCGATGCGATCGATCACTTCCTGCTGCGAGGAGTTGACGTCTTCCTGATAATCTTCCTTCTTGCGTGTCAATTGCTTTTGCAGCGCTTCGCCCTGGCGTTGCAGCCGGCTGGCTTCTTCCGGGCTCAGCTTGTCCCCGTTGGCTTGCAGCCGCTGGCTGATGTCGGCCAGCTGCTTATTCAGGTTTTCCAGTTCGGTCTGACGCGAAGTAAACTGACCCTGCAGCTCGGCTGACGCTTGTTTGCCTTCCGAGGTGGCAACGATGGCCTGGCGAACATTCAGGACTCCGACTTTGCCGGTGCTACTTGCGGTTCCCGCTGATGACGGCGCCGACTGCGCGACGATAGATGCCGCACCAATCAGGCTGGCCGCTGCGAGGGCGGCGGAAAGATACATCTTATTCACTGTAGTCTCCTTGTGAGGAAGCGCTGAGCGCTTCCTTTTGCGCCAATCGGAATTGGCAAAAAATTATGCAAGACTCTTCTTCACGCGTCCCTGCGGGGATTCGCGGGCCCCGTACAAACCGAAAAGTATAGCCGAGGCTAACCTTCCCAAGCAACGGCAAAGCGCATGTGTAGCGGCAGACGAAGCAGGAAAAGCTCTGCCTTATGCGATGCGCAGACCGGCGGCTCGCGTTGTACTCAAGCCTCCGCGTTTTGCCCTGGTTTTCCATCCCGTGATTTTCCGCGGGATGTGGAAGTGTTTTCCGCGACGTTCGCGATCAGTTCGGCACAGGGAAAATCAAAACGCGATTTTTCGCCTGATCGGCAAGCACAGCCAGATTTGTGAACTGGTCGATGGCGACGCCGAATTGCGCCGAACCACCCAGGCCGAAGGAGCTGCGAGTCTTAAACGGACTTGAAAGTGTGTCAATGATCGAAACGGTCCCGCCGGCAGAGTTGACGGTCATGATACCCCCGGTTTGCGGATTAATCGCCAGAGAAGTCGGATTGATTCCGACGTGTACAGAAGTGCTGGCGCCGGTATCCGGATTGAACGTGGTGACCACGTTGCCGCCGCTCGAGGTGGCGTAGAACAACGTTGGAGAGACGCTGGGATTGAAAACGATTCCGGTGGGGGTTGAAGTCACCGAGCCGACAGCAGCAGTGGTGCTCTTTGCCGGTGACTGGCCGCCCAGATCGATGGCATCGAGAACGCCAACGGGCGACGTACCGCTGATCAATTGCAATGCCGTCACCACGGCCAAGCCGTTGTTGTTGGTGCCGCGATCGGGGTCAATAGCGACAGCGATGGGCGATGTGTCAATGGCGATCGAGAGGGAACTAAGCGTGGTTGGCGGTGTGGGGTTGGCAGTTGTTGGCACCAGCAGCGCAAGATTGAGTTCGGAAACAGTGCCGCTGCCGTTGTTGGCAACCAGTGCGGTGCCGGTTCCTTCATCGATGGCAACGCCGATTGGAGAAGTGCCGACGGTTACTGCGGGCACTTTCTGTGTGCCGTTAAGCAGATTCAAGACCGAAGCAGTGCCATCGCTATTGTTGGCTACGACTGCGACGCCGAATCGTGGACTTACGGCGACTCCCAGAGGATCGCCACCGGTTGGAATCGAGGACTTGATGGAGCCGAAAGTTGGGCTCTGCGGATTTATATCGATGACAGAAATATTGTTGCAGCCGCTGTTGCTAACCACCGCAATGGGCGAAAAAGCCTGGCCCGGCAACTGGTCGGCAATGGCCACAGAGCTTGGCTGCGGTGTGGCGCACACCTTAGTCAGGTCGACGGCCATGATGACGAAGAAGTCGGTGGCGTTGGATTGCACGCCGTTGCTGACCACATCCACGGCGTAGCGATGCGGGGCGGACAGGAAAGATGCCGGAATCGTGAAATCAATCTCGCGGCCGTTGGCAGCGATGTTGGTGATACTTCCGCCTCGCGAAGTGATATCCACGCCATCGAGCCGGACGGAGCTATTGTTCACGAAACCGGAGCCGAAGATTTTCACACCGGCAAGGTCGGCGGTTGAAGTGAGCGTTCCTTGCGGCATCGCCGCGCCGGAAATTCCGCCAATCAACGTGCCAGAAACGGTAGGCACCTGAAGTTCGGTGATTTCAACCGGCTTCAAAACCGTGGCCGAGGTCGGCCCGAGGTTTACGATTTGGATTTTCCCTGCAGTGGGGTCCACGACGAATGCCTGATTGGTGGCCGGATCCACTGCAACGCCACCGAAGACAGTCAGGTTTTGCGGGGCGCCGCCGACAGTCACTGGAACAAGGGGCAAGGTCTGCGGGGTTCCCGTCGAAATAATCGCATAACGGGCTTGCGTGACCGGATTCGAAACGGAAAGTTGATTCAGCTGGGGGTTGTACGATACCAGTGAATTCGAGTAGGGCTGGAAGGCGACCGAAGAAGTTCCCAGCAATTCCGGAGCATTGGCACAGGTGGCCGTGAAAACCGTGCATCCTTGGGGTCCGGAGGTGTTGCCATTTCCAGAATGGAAAGTGATGGAGGAAATGGATTGATCGAGTGAATTAAGCAAGTCAATCTGGGGACCATTGACGCCGGTGGCGTTGGCATCGGCGATGGCGGCAGTACGGGTGACAGGATTGATGGTAATCCCTTGCACGGTTTGACTGATGGCGATGGTGATGTTCGGTGCGCCGAAAAAGGCAAAGGCGGTGTCGGGACTTTGCGGCGGGATAACAGAATCGTTCACCGTCGAGTTCACCGCGTAGGTGAAGCTGTTGCTGTTCAGAACGCTTTGGATGCTGAATACGCCATTGAAATTGGTGCCGTTTGTCGTGCCAGGGGGAACATTTTGAATCAAGACCGATCCGGGATTTCCGGGATTCAGTGAAAGTATCTGGCCGGAGGGAATGTTCAGCGTAACCGTCACCAAGCCAGAACTTAAAGTCACGTTGCCAATGGAAAAGGCAGACGAACCCTGCGTGACATCAACAGCCTGAATAAAACCCTGGCCGCCGGGAGTAACCAACGCCTGGTGCTGGTGCGGAATCATCGCAACTTGCGGGAATTGCCCGGTGTTGAGAGTGACCTGCGCGTGAATACAAGGCGGCGTGGCACTGGTCAGGCTGGGCAAGCATGGCAGCGAGTCCTTGTTGAGATCCAGGAGGAAGCCGATTTTCGCGGTGGTTGGGTTCGCGGTGGAAGAGTAAGCGACGATTGCGTTGTTGGTGTCGGAATCTACTCCGACCGAGTAAATCAGAGGTGCAGGCGTGAAGTCGGGCGGGAGCAAAGAGCCAAACGAAATGGTGAGCGGGTAAGTGACTCCTGGCGCGCCTGAACCTGCGGGAACATTGCCCGTGGAGTCCGGAATCTGGAACACCTTTACGACTTGATCCTGAAAACTGACCACGGCAACGGTGTGATTGGCTTGATTGATCGAGAGGCTGGACGGCTTGGTTACCGAGGCGGTGCCAAGTGCGCCGGGAACCGCAGTGAGCGAGCCACTGCCGATGCTGAAAAACTGCACCTGGTCTGAAGCAGTTTCCGCCACTGCTAGAACTCCCAACCGGGTATCAATGTCGACTGCGCTGGGATTGGCGCCCGCGGAGGTTCCCGACCCAACCAGGACTGGAGGAGTGACGGAGTAATCCGGGAAAACGGCGATGTTGGTCACCGAAGGATTGTTCTGCGCCGGAAGCGGCGGAGTCGTTCGCGACACGGAAAGAGGATAAAGGCCGGGCGCGGAACTTATCGCGCTTGGCGGAAAAGTAAGATTAAGCTGGCGCGAAAAATTGGGCAGATTGGAGTTCTGGACCAGGGCGTTGCCGTTGAAGGTGGTGAGGGCGAGAAGGCCGTTATTGCCAAAATAGCCGCCGTCCACGGCAAGATTCAATTCGTTTCCAGTACCATTTTGCGGAAAGCTGTCTGGAAGCGTGGCGACGCTGGTCGGGCGGACGGGAACCACGGTGACGGTAAACGGACCGGCGCCTTTCGTTACCGGCTGTGCTGGATCTTGGACGGATACGGTATAGGTGTCCGCTGTGGCAAGATTTGCTGCCGTTAATTGTATGCGCGCTCCGGTCGACGCTGGGCTGGTCACGGTGGTGGTGGGAATAGGGAAAAGAATCTTCATTTGTCCTGTGCCGGAATTAATGAGGATATTGTTTCCGGGAATTGCGCCGGTCAGCGTGATGGAGGATGAAGAAGAAATAAACGGTGCGTCCAGATAGATGTTATACAGCGATGCTCCCTGCGGCGCGATGGTCGGCGAAACATTATTAAAGGTAATGGGGCCACCCTGAATTATGGTGATAGTACCGACCGTGAAGCGTGTGGTGTCCGCTTTAGACGTGGCCACGATGGTAAGCGCCGCGGTGGCCGGAACCGTCGCTGGCGCCGTGTAGGTGGCGGAGGTGTTGGTGGTACCAGTCGTCGTAATTGTGCCGCACCCGGGGCTGCAAGTGGTCAGCGAAGGAAAAGGAATTGTGGTCGAGGGAGTACCTTGAGTGATCAGGAAGGTGACGCCCAGGTTCTGCAAATCGTTGGTGAGATTGACGGTGAAATTTTGTTGTTCGCCGGTTGGAACGGTGGCGGTGGCCGGGGTAAGAGTAACCGAAATGCCGGAATCGAGCGTCAATGTCGCGCTACCGGTTTTCTTGGTGTCCTCAACCGAAGTCGCGGTGATGATCACCTGAAGGCCAGGAAATTTTGTCGGATCCGGAACTTTGCTAGGCGCGGTGAACGTGACTGTGGTGTTGGTCGAATTGGCAGGAATGTTGCCGGTGTCCGAGGTGCAAGGAAGTGCAGCCGCGGTGGTGGGCTTGCCCGTCGAATCTACCGTTGTGGTGGTGAAGGTGCATGCCCAGGTAACGTTGAGGTTGGTCGCGCCGCTGACCACGGAGGTCAGCGTAATCGACTGGGACACGATGACGGTTGCCGATGCGGGGCTGACGCTAACCGTGACCACGTTGGTGTTGCTACTGCCGCCGCAGCCAGCGATGGCCAGTACCAAGATTGTGCTGAGGCTCAGCCACAGCCTGAAATAAGAATCTCTAGCCTTCATCACCACAAGAACCCCCAAATTTTCCGTTCCAGCCGCTGCAGCGGCTCGAACGGTTACTAACATTTCTCAGGGCAACTGCCCGGTAGTTCGGAACCCTTGAGAATTTCCCCTGCACTGACTTCAGAACGTTCGGCTGACGGTGAAGCGGAACGTCGTTGCCGGTTCGAAATAATTCAAGCTGCCCGGATTGTTCTGAATCAAGTTAATCTGCGGTTCGACCTGAAACTTGAAAACCGTGGGGTCAAGATTGGCCCGCAAAAAGTCTATTTCGTTTTTCTCGATAAATGGCGGCTGCGCCACAATGGTTTGGTGCAAGCGGTGAACGTTGTAAGCATAATAAATTCGGAAAGGAGCCTGCACGATTGGCAATCTGACCACAAATTCGATGCCCGCCGAACCGCGGAAGCGGAAATTGGTTCCCGATTCAATCGGCAATTGGGCACTGATCTTGGCGTCCGGGAACTGGCAAACCAGGCTCGGTGGCGGCAATCCTGTGCAGCCATTTTGCCCGGACAGCGCCGAAGGATCGAGTTTCAGCCCGCTGCGGTTCAATATCCCGTTGGTGCCGCCGTCAAAGAACAGCGCCGCCTGAACCGGCCCGACGATGGGAATGCGGTATTCGATGTTTCCGAAGCCCTGCAAGTCGCCGCCGGGAAGCGTGGCGGTATACGTCAAGACCGGAATAGTGAAGGTGCGCAGCGCGCCACCAGAAGCGGGATCGTTATAGAAAATCGTCTGCGCGCTGGCGGTCGGGATAAAGGTAACCGGCGATATGGACCGGATGTCGTAACCGCGAATGTCGTTTTCGCCGCCCATGTAGAAGCGGTTGAACGGCGGTATTTCCTTGCCGCCATAACCGGTGATATAAGCGACCTGCGCATGCAATCCCAAAACATTGCGGCGCTTCTGTATCGGCTTGAATTTCTTGAATTCCAGGACGTTGGTAATCGTGTTTACGTTGCCGCCGATGGGGCCGCCCGTAAACGCCAGCGAATAGAAAAGGCTCTTCCCTTTGGTCGGCTCCTGCGGATTATCTATGTTGTTATAGGAAATCGTCGGCGTAATGGTGCTGGAGATAATACCGTTGAGTGCGCTGGGTCCAGCGAAGCTACGGAATTGAATCGACTGAAACAGCAGTTGCGAGGCGTTGTTGAATGCCGTGATGTTGGTTCGCGTCAGGCCGTACGTCAAGCCGAGGCGCAGGAAAGAGTAGCGCTTTACCGGGTAGCTGGCGAACGCCGTGAAGCCGGTACTGTCCTGATTATAATTTTGAATAAATTGCGGATTGATGCTGACGGACTGACCTAGCAGCAACGCTTCCTGCTTGGCCTGGTTGAAACTATAGCGGCTGGAGAAAATGGTGAAACCGGTGGAAATCGGGCGATCAAACAAATAGGGCTCGGTGAAGCCGAACTGCAGGCTCCTCTGCAAGCTGCCAAATTGTGCGGAGAAGGTCAGCGTTTCGCCAAGTCCCAGAAAATTGTTGGTCTGATAGGTTAGCCCAATGAAGCCGCCAGCGAGCCCGCTGACGCCGCCGTTCAACCCGATGGACTGCTTGCCTTTTTCGTGGACCTTGAGGTTCAGGTCGACTGTGCCTTCCTTGGTGTTGCGCTTGATTTCGACGGCTTTGTCTTCCTCGATCTTGTCGAAAAAGTTCAGTTGATTGAGGCGCAGAATGCTGATTTCCCAGGCCCGTTTATTGAACAGCTGGCCTTCGTCAATCAACAGTTCGCGGCGAATCACTTTATCGCGAGTGGTGGTGTTGCCGCTGAAATCGATACGACGCACGTAATATTGCTTTTGTTCGTCGAACTTCAGAGTCAGGTCCACGATCTTGGTGTCGTCGTGGATATCGAAATCGGGCTCGGGCGTGAAGTCGATGAAACCATACTCGCCATAAATGCTGGTGTAGTCCTTCATGGCCTTGCGCAGCTTAGACACGTTGAAAATTTCGCCCTGCTTGACCGGGAAAGCGTTTTTGAGGGCTTCCACTTTCAGCGAGAGTGCTTTATCGGGGTCGGCGCTGACAATTTTCAGCGTCCCCATGCGGAATTGCGGACCTTCCTCGATCGGAATGGTAATGTTCACCGCTTTGCCGGCGGATTTTCCCAAAATGGGCACCGGCATACCGAGCTTGTTATTTTGCGTGTCGATATTTTCGAGGATGGGTTCCTTGACCAGCACGTGAAAGTAGCCGTTGTCCTGATAGAGTCCGCGAATCCCGACTTCCAGGTCTTCGTTCAGTTTGTCGCGGTCGTAGGTCTTTGAGAGCACATTGATTTCTGTGATGTACAGCGGAATCTGGTACGGCCGGTTATGGTGCATGGCGCGGATCAGCTTGCGATCGCTGAAGGCGTGGTTGCCGGTAAATTTGATTTTGCCGACCTTGACCTTGGGCCCTTCATCCACCTTGAAAATCAGAATAACCGCGTTACTGGAGGCGATGCGTTCGTACTGCGGGCTGACTTTGGCAAACTGGCGTCCGTGTTCGCCCAACAGTTCTTTGATGACAACTTCCGCTTTCTTGATTTTGGTTGGGTCGAACTGGCTTTCCACGCTAAGGCCGACCTTGCGCTCCTTGAAGCGGTCCAGAATGTCCGATTCGGAAACGGAATGAATATTGTCGTAGCGAATTCGCCGGATGATCGGACGTTCCTTCACTTCAAACACAATGATTTTGGCATTTTCGCGGTCGGGAGAGTCTTCGACGCGCAGCTTCACGTCCTCGAAGAATTGCGTATTCCAGAGCGCCTGAAAATCGCGCCGCAGCGTTTCTTCGTTATAGGCGTCGTTTTCGCGGCTGAAGATGCGCGCTTTCAGCGTGTCGTTGCGCACCCGGCGGTTGCCGATGAAATCAATGCGTTCGATAATCGCGGGTTTTTGTTGCTGCTGCGCTTCCTGCGGCTCCGCGGCGCGGCCCGGATGAGTTTCGCGTATAACCACTTCGCCGGTCAGCAAATCCAATGAGGAGGTAATCAGGAACGAAAGGGCGCCAGGCGAGGAGGGCGATGAGCCGTCCGAAGACGGCAATGCTCCCGGACGGGAATCATCTTCCGCAGCGAGAGGCCGGGCGTCCGCAAGACACAAGAATATCGCGGCAAGCCCCAAACCCAAGATTGGAAAAATCCCAAACGGAGAACAAACTTTTCTAAAAGCGGCCATTGACACGATCAAGGCCGCGCCCCCAAACCCAAGTTGTTTTTCTCCTGCCAGTCCGCGATTGACCAAGCTTATAGTCACGCGTGAAAAACCGGTTCGCGGTTATCCACGCTGCGGGCCAGCCCGTGCGTAGCTGAAGAACAGCCACGCGTGTTGGTGTCAGATTCGTTAGTGAATGACCGGGGTTGCCTCAACCACCGGACGGAACGCAAGGCCTTCCCCTGCGACATAAATCTGCAGCGTCGCAGGCCTTTGAATTCCACCCTGGATCAGCGCTTCGGAGAGCGGGTCCTCCACATATTTCTGAAGGGCCCTGCGCAGCGGCCGCGCACCGTAGCTGCGGTCTCCGCACGTTTTCTCCAAAATCCACTGACTTGCTTCCGGTGATAGTACAACCTGCACCTGCCTATGAATCAGCGTGTCGTTCAGCTGGCCCACAAGCAAGTCGATGATGCGGAGCAAATCGTCATCACCTAGCGGGTTGAAGATGATCACTTCGTCCAGCCGGTTTAGAAACTCCGGATTGAACGCCCGCTTCACTTCGTTCATCACCATGTCTTCCATAGACTTTGCACCCGCTTCGTCGGTGCCGCTCTGGAAGCCAATCCCGGTGCGCTTTTGCAGATGCCGCGCGCCGAGGTTCGACGTCATGATAATGATCGTATTCCGGAAATCCACCGTGTTGCCCAAACCATCCGATAACTGTCCGTCTTCGAAGACTTGAAGCAGGATGTTGAAAACGTCTGGATGAGCCTTTTCGATTTCGTCCAAGAGGATAACCGAATATGGCGTCCGGCGCACGCGTTCTGTGAGCTGGCCACCTTCTTCGTAGCCGACATAGCCTGGAGGCGCGCCGATCAGCTTGGAGACGGAATGTTTTTCCATGAATTCCGACATATCGAATCGCACCAGAGATTTGTCGGAGCCAAACAGGAACTCAGCGAGACGGCGGGCAACTTCGGTTTTGCCAACGCCAGTGGGGCCGAGGAAAACGAAAGAACCAACCGGGCGCGCTGGCGATTTCAGTCCGGCGCGGCTGCGGCGAATGGCGCGTGCCAATGCGGTGATGGCCTTGTCCTGACTAATGACGCGCTTGTGCAGTTCCGGTTCGATGCGCAACAGTTTCTGCTGTTCGTCTTCTTTGATGGAAGTGACGGCAACGCCGGTCCAGCGAGAAACTACTTCTTCGATGTCTTCGCGAGTGACCACGCCGGTGGCCGCGTCATCGAGTTTGTACCGGTCGCGCAGACCGCGCAGCGTTTCCTTTTCCTTGCGCTCTTCTTCGGAGTAGAAACGCGCCTTTTCGAATTCGTGCGCGGCGATCGCGCTTTCCATGCGATGGGTGATGAACTTTACGCGCTTCTGTACTTCGCTGACTTCGTCCGGCACAGTGGCCTGGCGCAATTTCACGCGCGCGCCGGCTTCGTCCATCAGGTCAATGGCTTTGTCCGGCAGAAAACGGTCGGGAATATAGCGGTTGGAAAGGTAAACGGCATAGCGCATCGCTTCTTCGGTGTAGCTGACAGCGTGGAACTTTTCGTAACGTTCGCGCACGCCGCTCAATACCAGGATGGCTTCTTCTTCGTTGGGAGCGGGGACTTTCACGGACTGGAAACGGCGCTCGAGCGAACGATCTTTTTCCACCGACTTGCGATATTCGCCGGGCGTTGTTGCGCCGATGCACTGAATTTCGCCGCGCGAAAGAGCCGGCTTCAAAATATTGGCGGCATCCAGCGAACCTTCCGCGGAACCCGCGCCCACCAGTGTGTGCAGTTCGTCTATAAAGATGATGGAGTTCTGGCTCTCCATCAATTCCTTCATGATGGTCTTAAGCCGTTCTTCAAATTGACCGCGATATTTGGTGCCGGCGACAATCAGCGAGAGATCAAGAGAAAGAATTCTCTTGTCAGCCAGGAATGGCGGCACGTCGCCGTCGGAAATCCGTTGCGCCAGCCCCTCGACAATGGCGGTTTTTCCGACGCCCGGCTCGCCAATCAACACCGGGTTGTTTTTGGTGCGGCGGCATAATATCTGGATGACCCGGTCTACCTCGCCTTCGCGGCCCACCAGCGGGTCCAGCGCGCCTTCCGTGGCTGCCTGGGTAAGATCGCGACTGAATTCGGAGAGCAACGAAGTCTCTTTGGGACGCTGGGCTGCCGGTTTTTCGCCGGAAGTCCGTGCAAGTTCTTCGCGCAAAGCGGAAAGACGCAGCCCGCGCTCCATTAGGATTTCCGCGCCGAAACATTTTTCTTCGCGCAGAATTCCCAGCAGCAGGTGTTCGGTGGCGACGTGCTTTACGCCGAGCCGTTCCGCTTCTTCCGCCGCCATGTTCAGGATGCGTTTGCATTCCGCGCTCAGCGGAACTTCCACTGAAGTGGAGATGCGTTCGCGAATGGTGATTCGCGCTTCGATCTCCTTGCGGATGGATTCAATCGAGCCCTGCTGCCGCAGAAAACGATTGGCCAGGGCTTTGTCTTCGCGCATCAAGCCGAGCAAGAGGTGCTCGGTCTCGATGTATGGACTTCCGTACTGGCTCGCTTCATACCGCGCAAAAAAGATTACGCGACGCGCTTTTTCCGTGTAGCGTTCAAACACTTTAGCTCGTTTCTCCCAGTGGGTCCCTGCTCGCTAAAGACGGCGCCGGCTGAGATCCGGCAAAGTCCTTGCGAGTCTGCAGAACGCCGCTTTCCAGTCCCAGAATTCGATCGCAGCGTTGCGCAAGGGCAAGATTGTGCGTCGCAATCAACGACGTCAATCCATGCGCGCGGTGCAACCGCTCCAACAACTCGAAAACGGCCCAAGCATTCCGCTCGTCCAAGTCTCCGGTAGGTTCATCCGCCAGCAGCACGCGCGGCCTAGTGACGAGGGCCCGGGCGATCGCCACGCGCTGCTGTTCCCCTCCAGAAAGCCGTCCCGCGAGGTGTCCGGCGCGCTCCGCCAGCCCCACTTCCGCGAGCCAATTCCGCGCCTTTTCCAGGCCCCTCGAAATAGACTCCCCCCGCAGCAGCAGCGGCATCGCCACGTTCTCTTCCGCAGTAAAATCCGGCAGCAACTGATGCCTCTGCCACAAAAATCCCACGACGCAATTGCGAAAATTCGAAAGCGCCGCTTCATCATTTGTTTCAATGTGTTTCGATTCGAAGTATATAGCACCGCTTGTTGGCGTGTCCAGAGTTGCCAGCAGATGCA
>Ga0210406_10004250_pt1 | contig 15435 bp, 15 predicted proteins | sample IncBWC30MmetaG_FD_155454 | JGI IMG/M metagenome (GOLD analysis project Ga0210406, IMG submission 155454) | Forest soil microbial communities from Barre Woods Harvard Forest LTER site, Petersham, Massachusetts, United States - Inc-BW-C-30-M | ecosystem: Environmental > Terrestrial > Soil >... | reverse complement strand
GAAGTACGACCATCCGGTTACCATGCTTTATGTGGATAGCGGCCGCCTCACGCTGGTTCATTATTGCGATGCCGGAAACCGCCCGCGCATGGCCGGCAAAGTCTCGCCGGACGGAAAGACGGTGGAGTTCGAATTTGTCGATCTTTCCGGTGGCAATGACTATGGGCACATGTACCACGCCGTGTTCACGACGGTTGACGCCGACCACCACACCGAAGATTGGACATATATGATGCCAGGGGACAAACCGCTGCACGCGCATATGGACTTGACGCGGACCAAATGACCTGGAGTGGATTTCCCTCGAGAGGGCTGTCTGGAAAACAGGATGAATCGTGAGTGGAATGACAATCAGCCGATTTACCGCCAGCTTCGCGATCGTGTCGTCGCCATGATCCTCGACGAGGTGCTCAAAGAAGGTGACGTGCTGCCGTCGGTGCGCAATGTCGCGGCCGAATATCGCGTCAATCCGCTCACGGTTCTGAAAGGCTATCAACAGTTGGCCGACGAGGGGCTCGTCGAAACCAGGCGAGGCCTCGGCTTTTTCATCAATGCGGGGGCGCGTAATCTGCTGCTGCAAAGCGAACGCCAGAAATTTCTCGCCGAAGAATGGCCCAGGGTCTCCGCGAGCATTCAGCGCCTCGGCCTCAAGCCCGAAGAACTACTCGACGGAGCCGCAAAGCGTCGGTCAAAACCGACAACCCCGGTTAAACCAGACAAAGAGGAGGAACCTTGAAGCCATGACAGTGATTGAAGCACGTGGCCTCCGCAAGGCCTTCGGCACAAACATCGCTTTGCATGGCGTCGATTTGCATGTCGAAGAGGGCCGCATCCTCGGACTGATCGGCGCCAACGGCGCGGGCAAGACCACCGCGCTCAACGCCATTGTCGGCCTCACTTCCTACCAGGGCGAACTGAAGGTTCTCGGACGCAATCCTTGGACCGAGCGCGATCAGCTCATGCGCGACGTCTGCTTCATTACCGATGTCGCGGTGCTGCCGCGATGGATCAAAGTTTCGCAGGCCCTCGATTACGTGGCCGGCGTGCATCCCCGCTTCGATCGAGCCAAGGCGGAAAATTTCCTCCTCAAGACCACCGTTCCGCCCGCCGGCAAGGTCAAGGATTTGTCCAAAGGCATGGTGGCGCAGTTGCACCTCGCTCTGGTGATGGCCATAGACGCAAAATTATTGGTCCTTGACGAACCGACGCTCGGTCTGGACATCCTCTATCGCAAACAATTTTACGATTCGCTGTTGAACGACTACTTCGATGGCAAACGCACCATCGTCGTAACCACGCATCAGGTCGAAGAAATGCAGAACGTCCTCACCGACGTCATGTTCATCAATCGTGGCCGCATCGTAGTGAATTGCAGCATGGAAGAATTCGAGTCGCGCTACACGGAAGTGATGGTTCATCCCCACCAGCTCGCCGCGGCACGCGCGCTCATGCCAATTCACGAACGCCAGATATTCGGTCAGAGCATTCTCCTGTTCGATCGCGTTGATCGCAACCAACTTGCCGCCTTTGGCGAAGTGCGCACACCCACCATCGCCGACCTGTTCGTTGCCGTCATAGGCAATCAAAGTGTCGCGGCCCAAGGAGCGGCCCGATGAATCCTCCGATGAACACTTCATCGAACGTCATGCCGGAATCGGTCGAATCGCAAGCCATTGCGTCCACCCACATCCGAGCGACTCGGCGCCTCTACTGGTCGATTCGTCGTGAACTCTGGGAGCACCGCTCGATCTATGTTGCGCCGCTCGCCGCGGCCGCGATCTTCCTGTTCGGCTTCTTGGTCGGTCTCCCGCACCACCTGCGTGCCGTACGAACCGAGGATCAAGCGCACCAGGCGCTCGACATACCCTACCAATTAGCAGCCGCTCTGATCATGGGGACAGCCTTTATCGTCGGGATTTTCTACTCTCTTGACGCTCTCTACGGGGAGCGCCGCGATCGCAGCATCCTCTTCTGGAAGTCGCTGCCTGTTTCCGACCTCACCACCGTGCTCTCGAAGCTCACGGTTCCCCTGGTCATTTTGCCAGTGCTCAGTTTCGCCATCGCCGTTGTCACGCAGTTTCTCATGCTGCTGTTGAGCAGCGTAGTCCTGCTGGGCAGCGGCCTGAATCTCGGGATGTACTGGGCACACTCATCCTTCTTCCACTTGTCGGTGATCCTGCTCTACCACATTCTGACCGTTCATGGCCTATGGTACGCACCCATCTACGGCTGGTTGCTGCTGGTCTCAGCTTGCGCGCCACGCGCTCCGTTTATTTGGGCGTTCCTGCCTCCGTTCGTAGTCTGGGGACTCGAGAAGATTGCGTTCAACTCTTCGCATTTCCTGGCCATGGTGAACTACCGGTTGATCGGACCGCAGCCAACCACCACAGCACCCGACAGCCAGCTAATGGACATGTTGTCGGCGCTAAGTCCGGCACAATTTTTCAGCACGCCGGGTCTGTGGACCGGCCTCTTAATCGCCGCGGCATTTCTCTTCGCAGCAGTCCGGCTGCGTCGCTATCGCGGCCCGATTTGATTGGCGCGAGCGAACTTGTTCTAACCGCGCGTGTACGGATTCTTGATGAAACTCTTTTGCTTTGCCGAGAGTACTCTATAAAAGGACTGCCCATGTCCATCTCACCTCTGCTCCCAGTTCACGTCGCCGGCGGAATCGTCGGCATGCTCTCAGGAACCGCTGCCCTGATCTTTCGCAAAGGCGGGCGCCGGCACGTCTTGGCTGGAAAAATCTTTGTCGCTTCGATGCTCGTCATGGCCGCATTCGCGGTATACCTGGCAGTTCTTAAACAGCAACCCGGTAATATCGGAGGCGGCATTCTCACCTTCTATCTGGTTCTCACGGCCTGGCTTACCGCTCGCCGCGGAGACGGCCAAACCAGCGCTTACGATTGGGCCCTGGTGCTGATTCCCGTGGCGCTCGGCATCCTCACTTGGCTAAGCGGGCTGCAAAAGATGCACAGCCCGGCTCCGCCGGAGGATGGTGTTCCCGCGGGGATGAACTTCTTTATGGGCACGGTCATGCTCCTTGCCGGCGTTGGCGATCTTCGCATGCTCCTGGGCGGCGGTGTCGCAGGAGCAAAGCGCGTCGTGCGCCATCTCTGGCGCATGTGCTTTGGCCTGTTCATCGCAGCAGGTTCTTTTTTCCTGGGACCCTCAAACCGCCCATTGCGTTTGCTTTCAGCCCTGGGGATCGGCCAACACCTATCCCCGGCTATATTCGGCACCGCCCTTTATATTTTTCTCAGTGTACTTCCGCTGATTTTGCTGATTTTCTGGGTGTTCCGCGTCTGGTTTTCCTCTGCCTATCGAAGAAGACCAACTGCTCCCCAGCCGAGCGCCTCCTGATGTAGCGAGGGTTACGCCGTGATTCAGCGGAGCGCAGCGACGAGGAATCTCTCTGCTCTTCGATTTATGAAGTAAGGCAGGTCCAGCAAGTCCAGCAAGGAGGAACCGTGTTCCGAGAACGCGCGCTAAAAGTGGTCTTAATCACCGCAGGCATGCTCTTCGCAGCCACCATTTACCCGTTGTTGTTTCTGGTGCGTAACGACGAAACCCTGCAAATGATGCTCTCCCTCTACGTCACGCTGGGAGTTTTCTTGCTGCTCGCGTCGCGCAACCCATCCGCGCATCGCAGCCTCATCGCCTTCGCCGCATGGTCGAGTTTCGCCCACGCCGGCGTGATGGCCGTACAATCCATCTATGACATACCCGAACGCGTCCACCTCCTGGTGGGCGTAGCTGTGTTTGTGATCATCGGTCTGTCATTGATCGTAGTTTCTCCAGCAAAACTGGCGAAAGTAACTGCTGCTGCCGTTTCTTCCTGACGTTGTGCAGGGCGGGATTTGTCCCGCCGGATGGAGAACTCTGCTCCGCGGTCGAACGTCAATGAAAGCCGCTGTCTACAGACAATACGGCCCGCCCGACATCGTCGTGCAAATCAGCGACATCGAAAAGCCCGTCCCCAAGGACGATGAACTCTTAATCAAAGTCCGCGCGGCAAGCGTCAATCCGCTTGATTCGCACCTCATGAAAGGCGGACCGTACATCGTTCGCGTACTGCTCGGCCTCGGCAAAGCAAAAATCAAACGGCCCGGCGTTGATGTAGCCGGCCAGGTCGAAGCGGTCGGCAAGAATGTAACCCAGTTCAAGCCAGGCGACGCGGTCTTCGGGCTGTGCAAAGGAACTTTTGCCCAGTATGTGTGCGCTCCTGAGTCGGCTGTCGTCCTCAAGCCAGAAAAGGTTACGTTCGAACAAGCCGCGGCCGTACCCGTAGCCGCACTCACCGCGTTGCAAGGCCTTCGCGATAAGGCCAAGATCCGACCGGGGCAAAAAGTTTTGATTAACGGCGCCGCCGGAGGCGTCGGAACCTTCGCCGTGCAAATCGCCAAATCCTTCGGCGCACAGGTAACTGGTGTATGCAGCACCAGAAATGTGGACCTGGTCCGCTCCATCGGCGCGGATCAGGTCATTGATTACACCCAGCAAGACTTCCTCAACGCGAATAAACGTTACGACATAATTTTCGACAACGTCGGCAACCATTCGCTCTCAGCCTGCAGACGCCTCTTACATCGCAAGGGAATAAACCTCATGGTCGGAATCCTGGGCGATCGTGGGATCTTCAGTCTTCTGGCCCGCTTGGTCACCGCGCTGGTATGGTCGCCCTTCATAAGCCAGAAGTTCATCGTTTTTATCGCGAAACTGAATAAACAGGACTTGACCCTCTTGGGCGAACTCATGGCCACCGGAAAAGTAACCCCAGTCATCGACAAGTGTTACAGCTTGAACCAAGTCGCCGAAGCCATCCGCTACCTGTCCGAACATCACGCCCGCGGAAAAGTCGTCATCACTCTGCAATAGCGGCCAGCATCTCCTGAAGACCGCTTCCTCTTCGCTTGCCCGGTGTCCCAGCTCGGTGCCAACGCCACCCACGTTATCTTCTTGCTGACCTTCGCCGCCTCATGATCCACAACGAGCTCAACAACAAAAGGAATTACGAAACGCTTGCTAACGACCGCCGGCCCTAAGATGGAGTAACATCAACCAGTGCGGCTCTCGATCCCCACCGAATTCGCCGGCATTCCCGTCTGGCTTATTCTCTTCACCATCGCCGGATTTATGCTTTTCCTTTTCAAGGTCGCCGGCAATCCGCAAGATCGCCCACAAAATAGCGAAGAAATATCCAGCCTCCGCATCTTCTTTCTGATCGCCACTCTGCTGTTCGCCGTAGCCGGCATCGCCGATTTCGTCGTCTGGGCCACGCCCCGCTAACCGGCCGCGGCCGCAGCGCGACGTGTTGCTCGGCCCACATGTTCGTAGTCGGCCGAACCTAGCAGGCGGTAATTTGTCTGCGAATTATTTTCGGGACATTGCAACGAGAAGCGAGACGAAATTTATTGAAATTGGCGCATCCATCTCACTTCGGTACGCCTTTCCTTGTGGCGTTCAGTTTTACCGTTCCGCCTTCGCCCTCTCCACCATCACCTGCCCACCCTTCATCACCCACCTAACCTTGTCGATCAGCACTCCAACATCGGCCGTAGGATCCCCCTCCACCGCCACCAAATCCGCGAAGTATCCCGGCGCCACCGCACCTAATTCATTCGCCTTCCCCAACAGATCCGCCGCATTCGTCGTCGCCGTCTTCAACGCCTCTTCCGGAGTCATTCCCGCCTTCACAAACCAACCCAGCTCCCGCGTGTTCTGCCCGAACATCGTATAAATCGCATCCGACCCCATCGCAAACTTCACCCCCGCGCGATGCGCCCTTCGCGCGGTCTCCAGGTTCCGCGCGATAAACGCCTGCGACCGCGGCTCAAACCCCGGCGTATATCCAATCTTGCTTCCGTTCTCGATGTAGTACCGGTTGTGGTCGATGGTCGGCACATAATACGTACCGCGCTTCGCCATCTCCGCAATCGTCGCATCGTCCATGTCCGTCGCATGCTCCAGCGAATCCGTTCCTGCCCGCACCGCGTCGCGCGCTCCATCCGGCCCATAGGAATGAATCGCAATCTTCTTGCCAAACTGATGCGCGGCGTCCACCGCCGCTTTAATCTCATCATAACCGTAGGTTTGATATCCACTTGTGTCGTCATCGGTTCCCGTGGACGCGAACATTTTGATCAAGTCCACTCCCGCCGCCACCTGTTGCCGCACCACTCGCAACACTTCCGGAACACCGTCCGCAATTCCTCCCGCCGGCAAATTCAGTCCCGGCTTGTAGGGAGTGCTTGTAACTGTTAATCCATACCCCACCACGAACATTCGCGGTCCAATCATTTCGCCACGATTGATCAGATCTCGCATCGCAATGTCCTCATACTGGTCCGAGCCCAGATCGCGCACCGTCGTCACGCCCGCTTCGAGAGTCCGCAGCGCTCCCTTGCGCGCCAAAAACACTTCCACCGCCGCGGAATTGTTCACAAGCTGCTTCAGCATCGGCACACCTGGCGTCTCGTCCGTGTACTGCGTCATATGCGTATGCACGTCAATCAATCCCGGCAGCCCGTAGTATTTCGTCAGGTCGACGACCTCCGCCTGCGCCGGAATCCGCTTCGCGTCCGTGGTCACTTCCCGCACTCGCTCCCCATCCACAACCACAATCGCATTAGTCCACACCTTCCCTTTCCCATCCCACAACCTGCCAAACTTCACCGCCTTCACCGCATGCAGGCTGTTTTCTGCAGGTTTTCCCGGCCCAGACGCCTCTTGCCCAAACACTCTCCCACTTGACAGTACCGACACCAGCCCGCACACCAGCACCAACGCCCAATTCGCCCGGTTCCTCTTCGTCCGCATTTTCACCCCATAACCTCGCAAAGAAAGATCACTCCCGACAACGCCCTGTCGCTGACCGCATTATGTCTTGTCCACGCCTTCTCCGCGAGCCATTGCGTACTCTACTTGGAGCCCGCTCGGAAAAAGCCGAGCAATCGCTTCTTGCTTTGCCCGTCTCCTTCTCCATGGTCTCTATCTCCGTAACTCTGTGGCATTCCTTCTTCTCATTATGCGTTTAAATTATCGACCTTCGGGCAATCGTCCGCTTCGGACTATTGTGGCTTAGCTTTTCGAATTCTGTGGTTCCCTGATAAATTCCCCGGCCCCTAAGTCCCGCAGAATCAATACGAGCGCAATCCTCCACAAGTTAATGATTTCAAAGGCACTTTAAGCCAATTAGAATTAGGTACTTACAGAAAGCCTCCTCTCGATCTCATACTTACGAAAAAAACGGCGGGAGGGTGGGATCCCCCGTGGCTGCGATACGGGTTACCGACACAACTGGTAACACCCTAAGCGCTAGAAACACGAGCCTCTGTGTCCCACAAGTGACATGTCGTCATTCTTTGTGAACACGGCCAACTATGGAAATCGGGAAATAGTTTTCCGTTCTTTGCAAGATCTTCCTGGAGTTTCTACATGAAAGACCTGAACAGGGGCAAAACGTTTCTCCCGGGCCCCTTTTTCGCTCGTTTTAGGCGCGGAGGACTTCGAACCTTGGCGACTTTAGCGGACTTGCGTTCGGTACCAGAATTGCCTCTTAGTACGCTGAGGAAACGTACTCTTGCCCGCACCCGGCCCCGTGAAGTCTAGGTTCTCGCATCTCCCACGCATCTTCGCACGAACCGCAATGCTGCTTGTTCCCGCGGCTCTGCTGTTCGCATTCTTGACGATTAAGCTTCTGCGCTACAGCGCTGCCCAACAGAGACACGCGCTTGTCTACTCGCAGGCCGTGAATTCACAGGACGATTCACAAGACAATGGCGCGCCCAACGAGAACGGTCAGCTGAGCTTTTCTGCCTCATCCCAGCCGCGCCGCCCGATTTTCCCGTACTCCATCGTGCCGGGCGGCGTTCGCGATGCCCGCGAACTGCAGTCCGCCGCTTCCCACGACCCCGTGGTGGCAAAGCATTATTCCGATTTTCGCATCGCTGCGGCGCGGACCGTTCGCCTGGAAAAACCGCTCGAAATGTACGTTTCTTATCGCCGCAACAATCAGGTTTATTGGACCAGAAATCGCATGCTCGTACCGGCAGGCGAAACTCTAATTTCAGATGGCGAAAATCTTGCCCGTGTGCGCTGCGGCAATCGCCTCTCGGCCATCGCCGCAAAACCCGTTTCGGTCTCCGAACCAACCAAGGAAGAATTGAACGCGCCTGAATTTGTTCCGCCGCTCATGGCGGACCTGCTTCCCGGCGAAGGTGTCGACTTTTTCCCCGGCGTAGCGGACGGCGCAATTCCCGCTCTGCCCCTGGGTCCCACGCGAGGTTCCAAGACGGCCGCTCCCGGCCTGTTTCCGCCGCTGCTTCCTCCGGGAGTTTCCCCATTCATCCCGAATACTCCGGTGATCCCCCCGCTGTCCACCCCGGAGCCGGGTGGCTTCACTTTTCTCTTCGCCGGCGCGGCTTTCGTCATTCTTTTTGTGGGCCTGGCGCTGCGGCGCAGCGCTTCCTAGCATCTCCCGTAAACCTGCTTCATCCTTCCTGGCGCCAGATTCGCAAAGGAATCAGGAGAGAAACGCTTGTTTCGCTGCGGCGCATTGCGCTGTATACTCTCGGCAACTTTCAAGACGGAACCCAACCAATGCCAGAACCGCCGATCGCTACGCCCGGGGGCGCGCAGGCCAAAGAGCGCCGTCTCGAGTCCTGGGGCGAAATCGCTTCGTACTTGCGGCGCGAAATTCGCACTGTGCAGCGCTGGGAGAAAAATCTCGCGTTGCCGATTCATCGTCTCGCGGTCGGTAAGCTAAGTTCGGTTTACGCGTACCCTTCTGAACTCGACAAGTGGTATCACGAGCGCGAGCCGAGTGACGTCAAAGACGACGACGCGTCCGACGATCCGTCATCTTCCGGAATTGCGCGGCCCAACGGTTTGACCCTTCCAGCACCCGCGTCCACCGCGCCCGTTTCGAATGGCGAAGCCGGCGGCGGCGCGCAGTTGGAAAAATCTTTTTACAAACCAACAGTGATCTGGGCGGCGTTTGCGTCCCTGGCCGTTCTCGGCGTCTTGATCGCTCTTGCAATTCGCTGGTATCCGTCGGTGATCGTTCTGCCGCGTGGCACCATGCCTGTGGACGCGAAAATACGTCTTTTCGTCCGGCCGTTTCAGAACATCACCGGCGACCCCGGGCAGGCGGAATTCACAGAAGGGCTGACGAACGAGCTGAACACGCGCCTGGGGCGGCTCGATCCGAAACACCTGGGCGTGATCGCTCCGACTTCCTCGAAACAGCTTGGCGGAAAATCCATAGCTGAACTGGAACCGCTGCTCAAGCTGAACTACGTTCTGGAAGGCAGCGTACGGCGAGCGAGCAATCAGGTGCGCATCGACGTCTCGCTGATTTCCGCGAAAGAACAAACCCCGCTATGGTCGGATTCCTATACAGAAAATCTGGCCGACATTCTGAAGGTACAGGACGAAGTCGCCGAAACCGTAGCGCAAAAACTGTTGCTGAATCTACCTCCCGTGTCGGCCGCAGCTTCAGCTGCCACCGTCGACCCGGAAGGTTACAATTCGTATTTGCGTGGACGCCGTGCCTGGACCACTCGCGACCTTGAGCGCAGCGTATCGGCTTTCGAAGACGCGGTTAAGAAAATGCCGAAGTATGTTCCAGCTCATTCCGGGCTAGCCGCTTCTTACGCCGTGATCGGGCAAGCTCCGAACGATGCGATGCCGCCTGGCGTCGCCTCCAGCAAAGCAAAGGCGGAAGTGCAACGAGCACTGGATTTAGATCCGACAAGCGCTGAAGCACATTACGTGCGCGGAAATATTCTGATGTATTACGACTGGGATTTTCCGGCGGCGGAAAAAGAGTTGCGCGAGGCCATTCGGCTCGAACCCGGCAACGCCACGGCCCATCAATGGCTGGCGCAATACTTCATGATTGAAAAGCGCCTAGGCGAAGCTCAGGCCGAAACCGACATCGCGCTGGAGCTCGACCCGGTTTCGCCCATCTTTACGACAACCCGGGCCGAGGCCTTCTATTACGGCCACGATTTCGACGCCGCGATCGCGCAAGCCAAACTAACCCTGGAGCAATATCCGAATTCGGTCCTGGGCGAATTTTGGCTGGCTTCCGCCTATCGCGAAAAGAAGATGTATCCCGAGGCAATGCAACATTTTCGCAGGGCCGGCACCCTGGCACCGAATAATCCAGCGCTGCTGATGGAGTTGGGCCACGCCCTGGCAGTTTCCGGCGACAAAGCCGCCGCGCTGGCTGTTCTGGCGGACTTGCAGGCTTTGTCCACGCATCGCTATGTCCCGGTCGCTTATTACGCCGGCATCTACCTCGGGCTGGATGACAAAAATCAGACTTTCCTGTGGTTGGATCGTGCGGTAAGCGAACGCGACGACCGCGTGATTTATCTGGCAGTGGAGCCTATGGCGGACCCGCTGCGCTCAGATCCCCGCTTCCAGGCGCTTCTCGCTCGCATTCACTTGGACAAACCGCAACACTAGACTGTCGCGTTATCCACCGTATCTTCCTGTACTTGCAGCGGATCCTGTCCGCCTGCGCTCCATCCTAGGAGCCACCTAGACAACACGTTTATCCGCGACATCGCGCGTCACCGACCCGGTGACGTTGCTTGTCGCTTGAGTGTCGTTTTTCCTTCGACGTAACGTCCTCTTATCGGAGCTTGTTTGAATAGGAGAGAGTCTCATGGTAGCCCCCGGCCAAAGTTCACCGCTGATCGGAATTCCGATCACGCTATTGACCTCATGCCTGCTGGCTGAGTTTTTTGGGTACTGGCTGCATCGCCTGCTGCACAGCGACAGAATTCCGCTGCTCAGCCGCGGCCATCTGATTCACCACTTTCTGATTTATGGACCGGGCCAGCCGATGCGCCTGGAGAAATACCACGACGCCACGGATCACCGGTTTTCTCTGGGCAATATCGGCCTGGAGTGGCTGGTTCCTTCGGCCATGATCCTCGCGGTGCTTTGGATTGCGATGAGGCTGGTACATCTTTCCGCGGTGTACCAAATCATCGCGCTCGGAACTCTCCTGGTGTGGCCGATCTTCATGTTCAGTTACCTACATGACCGCATGCATCTGGCGAACTTCTGGATGGAGCGTACTCCTCTTTTGCGTTTGTGGTTTCGAGCCGCGCGGCGAATGCATGACATCCATCACCACGCCGTGGACGACAACGGCCGCATGGAAGCCAATTTTGGAATCGGTTTTTTTCTGTTCGACCGCATCTTTCGCACCCTGGGGTCACGGCATCGGCCTTTCAACCGCGCGGGATATCACGCAGCGCGGCTGCGATACCGGCTCAAAGAACATGACGGCAGACTTGTAGCCGAAAACGGCGACACCGCTAGCGCGCGGTTTTCCTTGAGGTTTAGATGAAGGCCACCGACATCGCTGCCAGCACTAGCGCGCTCAAAGCACGATGGCCTGGCCGGGTTATACTCCTGGCATGTCTTAATTGTGTTCAAGCCATCGCGCCGGACTGGCCTTTGTTAATTCTTTGGCCCTGCATCAGGATTTCTCTTGCCAGCTCAATGGTTCGATGGGCGCGGCCCTTGGCTTGCGGGCGAAAGAATCGAATCCGCGCGCTTGTCGGTGCTCGAACCATGTTCAATCCATCGAACCTTCGTTCGATTCCCGAGACATTCACTTCTAAAGGCGGATTTTAGTGCCTACTTATAAACGCAATGAGTGCGCAATCGCCTTCGATTGCGTTCGATCTGCGCTGCCTGGTGCGTGAAAAGACGATCAAATTTCTGCAGGACAAGTATCGGCAATGCTTGCCTAGGCGTCCTGATGCGTTGAGGCTGAATGCCGCAACGTCGGCAAAGGGAGAGGCGATCCAAGGCCTTCGCAACACTCCACACCGGACTCTGTAAGCGGCAATCCATAAAGATAATTGCTTGGGTCGAATGCCCGGGCCAGCTGTGGCGCAGCTTGCTGCGCCACAGCGCGATGGAACCGGTTAGTATTTGCCGGTTTGCCACCATTGGCGGATTTCGTGTTCAACCGAGAAGCGAATGCCGGGTTGGGCCGCGAAGCGGGCGTCCAATCCGAAAGCGTGTGCTTTCATGGGTGCCAGAAAATAGCTGCGGGCCCGCAAAAACCCTCTTACGAACAACTCGGTGAATTCGCTCACGCCCAATACTTTCATCTGGGCCGCGTGAACCAACCCGTGGAAGAGATCGCGGCTGCCGATTCTTTCGTTAAACACGACTACGTCGAGAAAGGTGACGGCGGCCTTGTGAGTGATATCGGGCAAATGGTGCAAGCCTCTTTCACGGGCTTTTGGGTAGAACCAGGGATTGGCTACGCGCTCGTCCGCTAACTCCAGTACCCGCACCTGATCGAGTAACGCTGGTTCAAAATATCCATCCATTAGCCGGCGCCAATCGCCGTCGAGCGGCTCGCCGATCGCGTAGTATTCTTCACGCTCTGAACGGAGATACTCCGAAAACCACTTTATCGCCTTCTGGATGTCGCTTTCCTGACACGGTTGGAACTCCATCGGCCCGCCGATCGCGGTCTGGCGGTCCAGACCAGCAGGAAGCGAGGTTTTCTCAAATGACGGATTTTCTTGTGGCTTTTCCTGAAAACTGCGTTGTTGCTTTCCCCGGGAATGAACTGCGTTCAACTTGTGAGGCACACTACACTCCTATAAATTGACAGCACTCAGGCCATCTCTCTTGGTTTATTTAACTAATACTTATACAGCGTTAGCTTTACACTGTCAATATACAACTTGAAGCGCAGTGGGGCCGGTCCCAGGCGATTGAGGGCCGTATCGATTCGTGGGATAATTCGTAGAAGCTGACTGGATTGAGGGTTTGGCGAGGCCATCCATGAGTATTGTTGGCTTTCCTGCTTGCTTCGTGGTATTACTTGTACGTTGTGAATGCTACAAACTTCCGTCGTAAGCGGACAAGGATCCCCATGCCGCCCCATACAGATCAATTGTTGCAGGAACGAATCTTGAAAACAGCGCACAAGCTGTGGCGCACGCGGGGCGAGGCTGGCTTGACGCTACGCGCTGTAGCACGCGAAGCCGGCACCAGTACCCCTACCCTGTACAAGCGGTTCCGCAACAAGCAAGCCCTGCGGAGCGCATTGGCCGAGCGAATCCGGTTGCAATTGAATGAGTACCTGTTCGCTGCGAGCTCCCTCGAAGATGTCTGCCGCAGATATCTGATTTTTGCCGAAGAGCATCCACACGAATACCGGTTGCTATTGCATTCCTGGAGCGACATCTTTCATCCGGACTTCCCGCGTCCCGGGCGGCAGTGGTTAATGACGCAGTTTGCCAACCGTTTCGGAGGGGTCCCGGAAGACTATGCGCGGTGTTTTTACGCCTTATTTCTGCTTTCGCACGGCGCCGCTTCGCTGCTTAGCCTGCCCGCTGACGACGCTTCACGTGAGGAAGTCCATCGAAATTTTCTGGAGATTTCGGACGCGCTGATCCGGCACAACCATATCCTTCGCCCGTAATGGCGGCACAATTCGCTTGATCATCGTTCTTAGGGACGCATTGCGCAACATTTGTGTACACACTGTCCGGGCGTGCTTCTTTCGATTCTATTCATCAAAATTTTGCCTTTCCAGGACTGCGCATTTCTTTTCTATAATTTAAAATAATTGGCGGTACCGCTCCGCGGGCTGCCGCGGACGGCCAAATTCAAAATGAGGGCTTCGCTGGTAGTGTTGCCCTGCACTGAAAACCCTAAAGGAGTTGGAAGGAAAATGGCTAGAACACTGCAAGTCGCTCCCCGCGCAAGTCGCAAACCACGTACGAGCAAAGCTGCTCCGACGCCCGAACAAATCCAGGCCCGCGCTTATGAGATTTATCTTGAGCGCCGCGGCGCTCCTGGCACTCAAATCGAAGACTGGCTGCGAGCCGAGCAGGAATTGGTTTCTGAAGCGCCGAGCAGGGCCCGCAGGGCTCGCTCGACAAAATCCGAATCCGAAGCAGCCTGATCGCGAACCAATACGCCTTGCCCAGCCGAGGCGCCTCTCCTTGGGAGACTCAGTCCTACACAATCCGCTGCAAGAAAAATCTGCGATGTCTGTGATAGTCTCTGGAGCGTTGGCGGCACCTTCCTCGTCCGTCGTTTGGGACAACTGTTCGAGGACTCGAGACACGCGTGAGATGAGCTACGTACAATCGAATTTGGTTCCGGGCGAAACCGTCATTTACGAGACACGGCTGCACTGGATCGTCATGCTGGGACACCTGACGGTCGGATGCCTGCTGCTTCTGCTGCCTGGAGCGCTCTTGCTGTACTACGCTCATAACCAGACTGGAATTGACGCCAAAGAATTGCACGTCATCGAAGGCGGCGCGGCAGTATTGCTGATTTCCGGCATCATCGTGATTCTGGCAGGCATGGTGCGGCGCAACGCAACCGAAATGGCGGTGACTACTCGTCGCGTGGTGATCAAGACCGGACTTGCCAGCCGCAAAACCATCGAGATGTTGTTGAACAAGGTGGAGAGCATCGAAGTCAGCGAAACGACAGCGGGCAGAATGCTCGGTTACGGAACGATCGTAGTGATCGGGACGGGCGGCACTCCCGAGCCCTTTCACAAAGTTGCGCATCCACTGGAATTTCGCAGCCAGGTGCAGCAGCAGATCGAGAAGTTACGCTAGCGCCCCACTCCGTAATTTTACTTAGAGGCTAAGGTTTTTGAGTCTGGAGCTTTCGCGGCTAGAGTTTTCGAGAACAACCAAGTAAACAATTTTTCGTCGTCGTAGGCTTTGTCCCAGGAGACGTGCTTGATTCCGGGGAATTCGGTGTAGTGTGTTTCGGCGCCGATTTCCTTCATGGCGGCGTACATGCGGCGCGACTCCGTTACCGGAACGATGTCGTCATCCGCGCCGTGAAATATCCACACCGGAATCTTGCCTACTTTCGCGGCGGCGTCGGAATAACTTTTCGGTTCGTCAGCCGGAAACCATTTCGCCAGCTCCGGATGGGCCTTCAGCGTGGCAGCGGGCGGACGAATGCCTCCGCAGATCACCACCAGAGCGGCAAACTTGTGCGGATATTTTTCCGCCAGATGCCAGGTTCCATAGCCGCCCATCGAAAGGCCGGTCACATAAGTGCGGTCCGGGTCGCCATGAAATTCCTTGCTGGCGGCGTCCAAGGTGGCCATTGCCAGATCGTCCATGGGCGGCTGGGACCACCACAAATTTTTGAGGCATTGCGGCATCACTACGATCGCCGGAATACGTGCGCGGTCGCTGCGAATCTCGGAGCCAATCCCGATATCAGTTTGTTGCATGCCGTCGTTGCCGCGTTCACCGGCGCCGTGCAAAAACAGGATGATGGGCCATTTCTGATGAGGGGTCCAGGTTTCCGGAACGAAGACCTGATACTTGTAGGCAGTTCCCTGCAGAACAATCGAGCGGTCCAGGAAGCCGGTGTCATGGTTTCTGGCACGAGCCG
>Ga0210406_10004248_pt1 | contig 15436 bp, 18 predicted proteins | sample IncBWC30MmetaG_FD_155454 | JGI IMG/M metagenome (GOLD analysis project Ga0210406, IMG submission 155454) | Forest soil microbial communities from Barre Woods Harvard Forest LTER site, Petersham, Massachusetts, United States - Inc-BW-C-30-M | ecosystem: Environmental > Terrestrial > Soil >... | reverse complement strand
GTCGGGGACGGCAGTTTAGAGCTGGGCGGACTGCGCGAGGGGCGCAAACCGAGCTAGGCGTGGTCTGTAAAGCTTGAGGCGAGTGAGGGGCGGACGGCGTTCGGGCCAGCCGATGACGGCTTGCGCGTTGAGCGGCTCGCGGGCGCGCCGCCCATGTTCGGCAATGCAGGATCAACGCGGCGAAGCAGGCCGCAACAATGGGGTCGAAGGCGATGCGCATCGAACGGCACTACACCCAATCGGGCGTTTCGCCCTATGACCTCATCCCCTTCGCGACCACCAAGAGCGAAATCCGCAATCCCGACGGGTCGGTCGTGTTCTCGCTTCAAGGCGTCGAAGTGCCCGCCGCCTGGAGCCAGGTCGCGGCTGACGTGCTGGCGCAGAAATATTTCCGTAAAGCGGGCATCCCCGCGCGGGTGAAGCGCATCGAGGAGGAGAGCGTTCCCTCTTTCCTGTGGCGCTCGGTCGCCGACGAGACGGCGCTGAGCTCGCTGCCCAAGGAAGAGCGCGTGGGCTCCGAGACCTCGGCGAAACAGGTGTTCGACCGCCTCGCCGGCGCCTGGGCCTATTGGGGCTGGAAGGCCGGCTATTTCGACGGCGAAGAGGACGCGCGCGCCTATTACGATGAGATGCGGCTCATGCTCGCGCGCCAGATGGCGGCGCCCAATTCGCCGCAATGGTTCAACACCGGCCTCCATTGGGCCTATGGGGTCGATGGGCCGAGCCAGGGTCACTATTACGTCGACTTCGAGACGGCCAAGCTCGTCAAGTCGAAGTCGGCCTACGAGCATCCGCAGCCGCACGCCTGCTTCATCCAGTCGGTCGCCGACGATCTCGTCAACGAGGGCGGGATCATGGACCTCTGGGTGCGCGAGGCGCGCCTGTTCAAATATGGCTCCGGCACCGGCTCGAACTTCTCGCTTCTGCGGGGCGAGAACGAAAAACTCTCCGGCGGCGGCCGCTCGTCCGGCCTCATGTCGTTCTTGAAGATCGGCGACCGCGCCGCGGGCGCGATCAAGTCGGGCGGCACCACGCGCCGTGCGGCGAAGATGGTGGTCGTCGACGCCGATCATCCCGACATCGAATCCTTCATCGACTGGAAGGTGAGGGAGGAGCGCAAGGTTGCGGCGCTCGCCGCCGGCTCCAAGGTGGTCAAGCGGCACCTGAAGGCGATCCTGAAGGCCTGCCTCAATTGCGAGGGTTCGGGCGACGATTGCTTCACGATCGAGAAGAACCCGGTGCTGAAGCGTGAGGTGAAGGCCGCGCGCCGCGACGACGTGCCGGACGGCGTGATCAAGCAGGTCATCCAATACGCTCGCCAGGGCTATGCGAAGATCGACTTCGAGGAATACGACACCGACTGGGAGTCGGAGGCCTATCTCACCGTCTCGGGCCAGAACTCGAACAATTCGGTACGGCTGACCGACGCGTTCCTGCAGGCGGTCGAGAACGACGGCGAGTGGAACCTCACCCGCCGCCTCGACGGCAAAGTTGCGAAGACGCTCAAGGCGCGCGACTTGTGGGAGAAGATCGGCTACGCCGCATGGGCCTCCGCCGATCCCGGCCTGCAATATCACACCACCATCAACGACTGGCACACCTGCCCGGAATCGGGGCCGATCCGCGCCTCCAATCCGTGCTCCGAATACATGTTCCTCGACGACACGGCCTGCAATCTCGCGTCGCTCAACCTGCTGCAGTTCCGCGATTCGGAGACGAAGTCATTCGACGTCAAAGGCTACGAGCATGCGATTCGGCTGTGGACGCTGACGCTCGAAATTTCGGTCGCGATGGCGCAATTCCCTTCGCGGGAGATCGCGCGCCTTTCTTACGACTACCGGACGCTCGGCCTCGGCTACGCCAATATCGGCGGGCTGCTCATGTCGTCCGGCATTCCGTATGACAGTGACCACGGCCGAGCGATCTGCGCCGCGCTCTCTTCGATCCTCACCGGCCGCGCCTATGCGACTTCGGCGGAAATCGCCGCCAAGAGCGGCGCCTTCCCCGGTCACAAGGCGAACGCGCAAGCGATGCTGCGCGTGATCCGCAATCACAAGCGCGCCGCCGACGGCGAGGCGGCGGGCTACGAGAAGCTCTCGGTCGCGCCGACCCCGCTCGATCATGGCGAACTCGCCAATTCCGGCCCGGAATGGGCGGACTTGAGCGAAGCCGCGCGCGCATCCTGGCGCGACGCGCTGACGCTCGGCGAGGCCCACGGCTATCGCAACGCGCAGGTTTCTGTCATCGCGCCGACCGGCACCATCGGCCTCGTCATGGATTGCGACACGACCGGCATCGAGCCCGATTTCGCGCTCGTCAAATTCAAGAAGCTCGCCGGCGGGGGCTATTTCAAGATCATCAACCGCGCCGTGCCCGAGGCTCTGCGCACGCTTGGCTATGACGAGAAGCAGATCGGCGACATCGTCGCCTATGCGGTCGGCCGCGCGACGCTTGCGCATGCGCCGGGCGTCAATCACGCCGCGCTGAAAGCCAAGGGCCTGCCGCAGGAGTCGATCGACAAGGTCGAGGCGGCGCTTGGCGGCGCCTTCGACATCCGCTTCGTCTTCAATAAGTGGACGCTCGGCGTCGAGACCCTGGCGCAAGCGCTCAAGATCACGCCCGAGCGCTACGACGCGCCGGGCTTTGATCTTCTGACCGCGCTCGGCTTCACTAGGTCTGAGATCGAAGCCGCCAACGCTTATGCCTGCGGCGCGATGACGCTCGAGGGCGCGCCCTATCTCAAGCCCGAGCATCTCTCGGTGTTCGACTGCGCCAACCCCTGCGGGCGCATTGGCAAGCGCTATCTTTCGGTCGAGAGCCACATCCGCATGATGGCGGCGGCGCAGCCGTTCATCACCGGCGCGATCTCGAAGACCATCAACATGCCCAACGACGCAACGGTCGAGGATTGCAAGGACGCCTACATGCTCAGCTGGCGTCTCGGCCTCAAGGCGAACGCGCTCTACCGCGACGGCTCGAAACTGTCGCAGCCCCTGAACTCGCAATTGATCGAGAGCGACGAAGAGGAGGACGACGCGGTCGAGACGCTGATCGCGCTCAACGCGCCTCAGCGCGCGGCAGCGGTCGCCGAGCGAATCGTCGAGCGCGTGGTCGAGCGGGTCGAGCGCCTGCGCGAGCGCGAGCGGCTGCCCAACCGCCGCAAGAGCTACATCCAGAAGGCGGTTGTCGGCGGGCACAAGGTCTATCTGCACACCGGCGAATATGAGGACGGGCGGCTCGGCGAGATCTTCATCGACATGCACAAGGAGGGCGCGTCCTTCCGGAGTCTCATGAACAATTTCGCCATCGCCATCTCGCTCGGCCTGCAATATGGCGTGCCGCTCGAGGAATATGTCGAGGCCTTCACCTTCACCCGCTTCGAGCCGTCGGGCTTCGTCCAGGGCAATGACGCGATCAAGAATGCGACCTCGATCCTCGACTACGTGTTCCGCGAACTCGCCATCTCCTACCTCGGCCGCAACGACCTCGCCCATATCTCGCCCGACGAGATCGGCAACACGGTTCTTGGCGGCGGCGTCGATCAGGACAAGGCGCCGGGCTTCGGCGAAGGCGCGTCAAGCGCATCGCCCGCCGCCCCCGTGTCCTCCGTCGTGTCCAAGGGCCTCCTGCGCTCGCGGCCCGGCGACAAGCTGATGCTGGTGCGTAGCGGGGCGGGGGAGGCGGCCGCGATTCACGTCGGCGGCTCGGGCGCGCATGGCGGCTTCGTCCAGGGCGCAACCGCGCTCAAGGGCGAGCTTGCCGAGCGCACCGCGCCCGCCATCGGCTCGAGCCTCGCGCCCCAAGCCGAAACAGTCGCCGAGAAGCGTGCCGAAGCGCGGATGAAAGGCTATGTCGGCGAAGCCTGCCCCGAATGCGGCAACTTCACCATGGTCCGCAACGGCACCTGTCTCAAGTGCGACACCTGCGGCGCCACGACGGGGTGCAGCTGAGGCGAGGAGCTTGCTACTCAAGAGGCAGGATTCGCCATGGGCGTCACCGGACTTTGATCCGGGGATCGATCGGCCATCGACCGGCCCCAGACCGTCATGGCCGGGCTTGACCCGGCCACCCACGCGGTGAGGCGCGAATGTCCGGCGGCTGGGTCTACATCATGACCAACCGCCCCAATGGCGTTCTCTACACTGGCGTCACCTCCGACATCGGTCGACGCGCCTGCGAACATCGCGAAGGGCTGGCGCCGGGATTCACCAAACGATACGGGCTCAAGCGACTCGTCTACATGGAGTTTCACGAGCGAATCGCCGATGCCATTCAACGCGAGTCGAACATCAAGCATTGGCCTCGCGCCTGGAAGGCGAGACTGATCCTTGAAGCGAATCCGGGATGGCTGGATTTGTATGAGACGTTGAATCAATGATTGAATGGGGCGAGACGCGAGTCGCGTGGATGGCCGGGTCAAGCCCGGCCAGGACGCAAGGATTGCATCTGCCTCAAGTGCGACACCTGCGGCGGCACGACGGGGTGTTCGTGATCAATCAAGGTCCTGCGCTAGCGTTGGAGTTGGGGGGCTCAATTATCGGATGAAAAGGATTTTTAACGCACTAATCATTGTACCTTTGGCCGCCGGGTGTACCTCGGTGCCACCGGAAACCGGCTTCGTTCACACCGATGGAAGTCGCATTCCACAGAGCGGCTCGGAGCAGGAGAAGTTCTTGACGGATCGGACAGTTTGCGCCGGCGACACGAGCAAGGCGAACCTTGCCGGAACAGTCGTTACTGTCGGCGGCGATGCTATCGACGCGGGTATTCAGGGAGCACAGCGAGTATTAGACGAGCGTCGAATTATGCTCGGTTGTATGGCGGGCAAGGGCTATAAGCTGTTAGCCGGGGGCCAAGACGTGGTCGGCGTTCCAACATTCCCCGTGGGCACAGCGGCCTCGCTCAACTAAGGCCCGCAACGCCATGGTTCTCAAGTGCGACACCTGCGGCGCCACGACGGGGTGCTCGTGACGAGAGAGTTGATCGGCTGTGCCGACGGTCTTTCGGCGCAGCGGCTATCGATTCTTTTTCTTTTCGAACGAAGGCGACCCGCGCGAACCGCTCCACGTCCATGTGCGCCGAGGCGGTAATGAGGCTAAGTTCTGGCTTGTCCCAGAGGTTGCCGTCGCCGACAGCTTTGGGTTTACTGCCTCGGAGTTAAACGCTCTGCTCCGGATCGTGCGTGAGGAGAGGCCTCAGATCGTGAGGGTGTGGAATGGATATTTCGGCGAAGGCGGTTAGGTTTGATGACGATTCGATGTGGGTTGACCTGTCGGATGGCCGCACGATCGGCGTTCCCTATGCGTGGTTTCCGCGCCTCCTCAACGCCACGCCGAAGCAACGGGACGCAGTCGAGATCGGCCGCTTCGGGCTGCACTGGGAAGCGATCGACGAGGACATTTCGATCGCTGGATTGTTGGCTGGGCGCAGCGACCAGACAGCCAAACCGCCGCGAGCGGTCAAGCCGACTGCGACAAGGGCGAACGCGGGGGGTACGAGACGTCGAAAGCGCGCATGAAGGGCTATGTCGGCGAATCCTGCCCCGAATGCGGCAACTTCACCATGGTGCGCAACGGCACGTGCTTGAAGTGCGACACCTGCGGCGCCACGACGGGGTGCAGCTGAGGCGCGATGCTTTGGCCTCGAGGGCCGTGGATATCCCGGCCCCGCAACCGTCATGGCCGGGCTTGACCCGGCCATCCACGCGATAGCGCGCGAATGTCCGGCGGCTGGGTCTACATCATGACCAACCGCTCGAACGGCGTTCTCTACACTGGCGTCACCTCCGACATCGGTCGACGCGCCTACGAACATCGTGAAGGGCTGGCGCCGGGATTCACCAAGCGGTACGGGCTCAAGCGCCTCGTCTACATGGAATTCCACGAGCGAATCGCCGACGCCATTCAACGCGAGTCGAACATCAAGCATTGGCCTCGCGCCTCGAAGGCGAGACTGATCCTTGAAGCGAATCCGGGATGGCTGGATTTGTATGAGACGTTGAATCAATGATTGAATGGGGCGAGACGCGAGCCGCGTGGATGGCCGGGTCAAGCCCGGCCAGGACGAACCGAATGCCCTTAAGGACTGACTCCATGCGTTACGCTGTCGTGATCGAGAAGGGCGAGCGGAACTACTCGGCCTACGTTCCGGATTTGCCTGGCTGTGTGTCGGTCGGCGATTACGCTGGACGAAATAAAGGCCGAGATCCGCGATGCGATTGAATTTCATCTCGAAGGTATGCGGGAGGACGATTTGCCGATCCCAAAGCCGTCCAGCCGTGCCGAGTACGTAGAGGTTGGGGAGCAAGCCGCTTAAAGAGACGGCGGCGGTCGAGGGTAAGTTCGCCGAGTCGCGTTGAAGAACTCGCGAAGCCTGCCCCGAGGGCGACGCCTTCACCGTAGCGCCCCACGGCGCGACACCTGCCGGGCCACGAGGGGGTGCGGTTAACAAAAAAGAAGGCGCTGCAAAAGAGAGGCGTCTCTTCAACGTGACGGCAGGCATGACCGACCATTTCGACTTAGATCGCCTTCGAAACTTGATTGATACTCGGCAACGGATTTCCGACAAATCCAACGAGTATTTTAGGCCCTATGTTGACAAAAATGAAGCCCTCCAACGGCGCCTATTTCTTGGGGCGATGGATGCACTTCTCGATGCAACTGAGGCCGCGGCGAACTTCCAGCATGCAGTTGGGCAGAACAAATGGGCCAATCTGCTCGCCTGCTACGGGTTTTTGCAGGCTCTCTACGTCCAACAGGATGCTGTTTGGAATGTCAGCAAGGCGCTACGCCTGACCTGGACGCCGTTCGAAGAGGAACGCTTAGTCTATATTCGTGATCTTAGGAATCGCCTATGGTCACCCAGCGAATGCTGACCAACGACAAAATAGACTTCGTCCTTCATCCGCAATTATACCTGTACATCAGATCAAAGATGGAAGCTTCGAAGGGGCAATATATTACGATGATGGTTTTGAGTTGGTCACAGTTCCCGTGCGAGAAATACTTATGGACAATGAGGCTTTACTGGCAAAGCAATTGCTTAACGTTGAAGAGGAGATGGACAGAAACGAGAGGACTTTTCGCCTAGAACAATCGAAACGACCATTGAAGGACCACTTCGGCGTCAATTTTTCATATCTAGTTCAACGCCTGCATTGCGTCCTAACTGATTCTGGTAGAATTCCTCAAGCTCAGACGCACGCAAAGATGATTAGAGAGATATGCGTTAATCTAAAGGAGGATCTAACGCGAAGGGGATTCTGTGATAATTCTTGGGGCGACCAGTTCGAGCGGCTTAACACAGGCATCGAATTGCTTGAGCGAAAATTAGACGAATCTGTACACGAGCCGAGATCTCAGCATGTTTTTGATTAATTATTCTCAGGGATAGAAAAAGAACTGGATATTTTGTTCAAGAGATCATTGGAGTTAGATGAGGAATTCAGTATCCAGATTTAGTGTTATGCAACGAGCGATCCGCGACGGTTAAACCCATCCTTCGTGACCATCTCTCTTGCGCTCTTCGTTGCGACGGCGGGGAGTGTCGAGTCTCTTGCACTGTCGAATAGTTACGGGGAGTTCCGGTGACGGCGCCTTCGCACAGGTTGACGGAATCGTAACCTTGAAGTTGAGAACCATCGATGCCAGTGGCAACGGCTCGACGGCTTCGAAAATCGCGACGACGAGGGTCGGTTTCGGCGGCTCGAGACTAAGGTTCCACCCAAATGCATGCCGCCTACTCAGAACTTGTAGGCGATAGCGGCGCGGACAATGTTGAATTTGTTGTCGCGGCTCGACGTCTAATAGATTTGTGTGTCCACGGCGCGCTCTGTGGGTAGAGCGGCGCGGATCGAGACCGAGGAGGTCAGTGCATATTCAGCGCCGGCCCCGAGCATCCAACCACTCTCACGCCTGAATCGCTTCCCTGTGCCTCGGGAGGCATCAAATCGCTTGAAAATGCGGCTGTATTGTAGGTTTTCCGCGACCTCGCCGCGCCAAATCGCCAGTTTCGGCGACCCGCAAGCGCTGAAGCCCGTTGCTCGAGAACAGCATGAGGTGGACGCCACCTGCAGCTTATTCGTGCGGCCGCTCATGAAGGTGACGATGCTGACCGCGAGCGTCAGAATGAGAAGTGAGCTTGGCGTGCTCGATGGGGGTCGGGCGACAATTGATTGCTGACAATCAGAAATTGAAGGAAGCTTGCCCCATGAACAATCCCGCCCTTCCGAATGGCCTCGACCGCAGGAGCCCGTTCCGGCGCTTCCCACACCAAGACAGGGCTTGCGAAAAACTTTTCGCGGAAAATCCCGCGCAACCCATTGATAAGTCTCGATTCGGACGAGAGAATCCAAGGAAATCCAAGGAAATCCAACCCTCATAAACAGGGGTTTTCGCAGCCAAATGGGGCCGGCCCAAGAAAATCCAAACTGATCGATGCCTTCCGACAAAGGCTTCTCCGCCCCGTCCGGCAATCGCGCTCCCGGCTCTTATCGGCCGATCCCGACGTTGTTCTGCGCGTAGCTGGAGGGATTGTAAGGATTGCAGCTGGGATCGTTCGCGCAGAGGTTCGCCTGTCCGGAGGGATTGATCGCCTGATTGGCGTTGCAGCCGGAGAGCACGAGCGCCACAAAAGCCAGAATGATCGGGATCCGCATTCGCGTCCTCCAGTTCAATGGAGACGAGGCCGGCGCACAAGAGAGCTTGGTGTACTTGGCGATCAAGTTCAATAGTTCAAGACGAGGCGGCTTCCCCAGCTGGGCGGCGGAGGCTTCGTCGCGACCGTCCCGATCTTCGACGCTGGCGACTGGGCAGCGTGAGCCGTCGACCTCTTGCCAAGCTTCGTTTTCCGAGCCTTGAGCCCTGTCAGGGGCGCGCTAAAAGCGCGCCGCCGAAGGCGGGCTTCGCCCCTTGAGAGGTCTTGCCGTCTCGGAAGTCTGTCCCGCAAGAGGTCGACGCCGGGGAGCCGCCTCGCCTCAATTTTCGAGCATCGAGCGAATCTTAGCGGTGTCCGTCCCTTGCCGGAAATCGACGACTTTTCCATCCCGAAACGTGAGGAAATCGAAGACGTCGAATTTCTCCGTTCGCCCGTTTTGGGTGAAGGTGACATTCGCCCGCCAATGCAGCGCCGCTTTCTCCCCCTCGACGACAAACGAAACTTCCTGCCAGTCGCTGAAGCGGAAGTTGTCTATAAGCTCCTTGATGATCTGCTCCACCGCCGCTTTGCCGCGAGCTTCGCTCGCCATGCTGGGCAGACCGGTTCCTTGACCGTAGAACTCGTACGCGACGTCATCCGCGAAGGACGCCATTGTTCCGATAAGGTCGCCTCGGCTCCGGGCCTCATACGTTGATCGCACGATCTCCCGGATCTCCTCGCTGTTGGTCATCCTGTCCTCCCGTGGAGGCCCGTCGGCAGCCTGAGCCGTCGACCTCTTGCCGAGCAGCGTTTTCCGAGTGCTGGGCCCTGTCAAGGGCGCATGGCCCTGTTGCAAAGTCGGCCGGAGGGAGGGGAAAAGTCCGGCATGGTCTCCCGTCACGTTGCTCTCGCCCAGGTCACGGTACACACACTCGGCGCGGATCGAGATCGCCGACGTCAGCGCATATTCAGCCCCGGCCACAAGTTTCCAACCCCGCTCTGACGTCCGAATCGCTTCCTTGTCAGCCTCGGGACGCATGAAATCGCGTGAAAATACGGCTGTATTGTAGGTTTTCCGCGACCTCGCCGTGCGCCAAATCGCCAGTTTCGGCAACCAGCAAGCGCTGAAGGAAGCCGCGCTCGCGCCGAACCCATCGCGTCGGCTCCTGCGAGTGGGCCCTCCGGCTCCGACGCATGCAGTCCGCCAGTTCTTATGGCAACATTTGGGCCGATGGCGCGTTCAACTTCGAGCCTCCAGGAAAGAACCCTTCTATGCGACACGTGAATGTCTGTTCGGCATGTGGCAAACCGCAAAGTATCGCTAGCGTAACGTGCTTATGGTGCGGACAACCGAAGAAGTTGTTTTCAGGCCGCCTGGTGGCGATATTGAAGGCCGTGCTTTCCGGAATCGCGTTTCTGTTCAAGCGCGGGCGCACCGTTCGATCCTAACTAAACTTGGTCCACGCGAGCGCGGCGCCGCGGTTTGGCGCGCTGACTTTGTACGCGTGGCCAGCGCCCCTTTCACCGCCTGGACGGATGGAAGCGGGAATCCGAAAAGTCGTAAAGCGCTTGGCAAAAAGCGAAGGATGTGCTAATCTTTTCCTGTCACCGAAGGGAAACCGCGCGTCGGGTGTCCGCGAGGAGAGAGGTTTGGCAAAGCGCTTTTGAGACGATGGGCGCGAGACGAGACGTGGGGCCAATTTTTTTATTTGAATCGGCCGTAACCCATTGAAAAGTCCCGAATCGGCCAAAGGAATCCAAGGAAATCCAAGCGAGTTTCCTTGGATTTATTTGGTTTAACTAGCGCTAACGAGCGCTTATGGGCGCTTCCGCGAGCCTGCCTAGCCGGCCATGGACTCTGCCCCGCAGACGATGTCGGCCATTGTCCGGAAACTGACTGTATTTAATCAATTTGGCTGGGACGGATCACCGGCGGCGGGAAACCGGGCCATGCTGAGCTTCCTTCGGGCTAGCTGCGGTCTCTGCCACGGGCGCGACCGCCGTTTCGCAACCGCTATCCCTCCCTAGGCCTGAAAGATCAGCAACACGTAAGCCGCAAACAACACCAGATGGACGACGCCCTGCAGCATGTTCGTGCGTCCGCTGGTGAAGGTGATGATGCTGACCGCGAGCGTCAGAATGAGAAGCGCAAGGTCGGCGTGCTCAACGCCGAGGACGATCGGGCGGTCGATGAGGTGGTTGAGGATCAGCACGGCGGGGATCGTCAGTCCGATCGTCGCCAGCACAGAGCCGAGGAAAATGTTGACGGCTCTCTGCATCTGGTTCGCCAGCGCGGCCTTCACGGCCCCGATCGACTCGGGAGCGGCGACGAGGGTGGCGATGAAGACGCCGCCGAGCGGCGCGGGCGCCTGCAAGGTTTCGAGGAGATAGTCGACCGGCGGCCCGAATTGGTCGACGAGAAAGACGACGGCAGCCATGTAGGCGATCATCATGATGGTCGAGAACCAGAGCGGCGCCGCGAGCTCATGCGCCTCCGCCTCGCCCTCGGAGGCGGGGGCAAAGTACCCATGATAACGACCGGTCTGGAGAACGAGAAAGACGCCGTACAGCCCGAGCGAGCCGATCACCAGGACGAGCTGCTGGGCGACCGAATAAATCGGACCCGGAGTCGTTTCAGTGAAGTCCGGCATGATCAGAGCGAAGGTCGCCAGAGGCAGAACAACGCTGAGATAGGCGTTGGCTCCCTGCAGATTGAACGTCTGCTCGCGATGCTTGATGCCGCCGATAAGCAGGGTCGCCCCCACCATGCCGTTCATGATGATCATGACGACGGCGAGCAGCGTGTCGCGCACCAGAGTCGGATTGGGGCCGCCATGGCGCACCACCGCCGAGATCGCGACGACTTCGATGGCGGTGATGGTGAGCGTCAGCAGCAACGTTCCAAAAGGCTCGCCGAGACGCTCGGCGAGGTGTTCCGCGTGGCGAACGACCGAGAGGGAGGACCACAGCACGACGCTGAACAGCCAAGCAAGAATCGCAGTCAGGATCAGCGGATTGTCGAGCCGGGAAAAAAGCTGCGGTTCGAACAGCGCGAAGGCGGCGACAGAGGCTGCACTGACAAGGAAGAACCATTCCCCGCGCGCCAGCTTCCCCACGCCGTGTGGCGCCAGTCCTTCCGGAGCGGATATCAGCGGGTCGTTGTGCGAAGTCACGCTGCTTCACTTTTTAGAACGGATATTGCCCATGCCTCGAGCCGACAGGCCACCTACGCCTATGGACGCCAATGGGAAAGCGTCGGTCGGCGGTTACGAACGGAAATTGCTCTCGGGATTGCGGTGACGCGGATCGCGGCGACGCGCGCTGTCCCCTGGACGGGCTCGACCCTTTGTCCGCCGCGCCGCGTCGTATCGGCGCGCGGCCCCGTGTATGAGGGAGTCTCTGACTGGATGGCTCACGATGCTTCTCGCGCACGTCCTTCCGCTCTCTCTTCTTGTCCTCGCGACAGGCGCGCTCGCCGCCGATCCGCATCCGCCGCAGCTTGCGGTCTCGTTTCTCGCCGAGCCCGCGCCGATTGTGCAGGACGGGTCGACGCGCCTCGTCTACGAGATGCAGATCGTCAACTACACCAAATCCGCTTACATTCTTGATGCGGTCGAGGCGAAGGCGGGGGAGACGGCGGCGACCTTTCGGGGGCCCGCGCTCGAGGGGATGATCCGGCGTTTCGGCCTTCAGGGCGAGCCGGCCGGCGCGGCCAATCGCACGATCGAGCCGGGGCGCGGCGCGGTCGTTTTCCTCACGCTCGACCTCGGCAAGGCGCGGGCGCCCCCCACGATCGCGCACACGCTGCACATGCTCGACGACAAAGGCGAGTCGCACGAGGTTTCTCTCGCCCCGCTTGCAGTTTCGGGAGAACGGCCGATCGTGGTCGGGGCGCCCTTGCGCGGGCAATGGATCGCTGGCGATTCGGTGAGCAATGCGCCGGACGCCGCCCATCGCCGCGCCCTATTGATCCTCAATGGGCGTCCTTACATTTCGCAGCGCGCGCCATCGACTGCGTGCAGGTCCAAACGATTGGCGGCGTGACCACGACGTGGAAGGGTCCAGAGGACAAGAACGAGAGCTATTTCTGCTACGATCGGCCGATCTACAGCGTCGCCGACGGCAAGGTTGTCGCCATGTCGGACGGCGCGTCGGAGAACGCGCCGCACTCGGGACGTTACGCCATCCCGATCGACTTTAATAACGCCGCGGGCAATCATCTCATGGTCGAGATCGCGCCGCGCCGGTATGCGCTCTACGCGCACATACGCCCCGGGACCGTGGCGGTGAAAGCGGGCGACGTCGTCCGCGCCGGCCAGATCCTGGGTCATGTCGGCAACACCGGAAGCTCGGCCGAGCCCCATCTCCACATGCATATCGACGACGAGCCTTCGTTCCTGGCCGGCAACGGCCTGCCTTACGAATTCGCTTCCGGGGAGGAGAGCGGGCCGGTCTAGGCGAACGTGAGCTCGCCGACCGCAGTGAATTTCGGCCCGATCGGTGCTCAGCATCGGTTCACCGACGACTATCCGGCCGCCAATGCACTCGTGACGTTCCAATGACGACTCGCCAATGGCGACTCGCCAATGAGGGCGCGCCAATGAGGACTCGCCAATGAGGACCCGCGGCTTTTGCCTACACGCCGACCATCCTGGCTGAAAACAGAAAGCTGAACAATGTATTTCATAAAACAAGAATTCGTGCTATAGCTTTCCCTAGTCGACGAACCAATCCGCGCCTTCGTCGGCGCGGCTTGCGAGAAGCGCGCCAGGCGCTGTAGAGTTCCTTTTGAGAGGGGATTTTTTTTATTTGAATCGACCGTAACCCATTGAAAAGTCCCGATTCCGAAAAATAAACGCTAGTAAACGCTAGCTATTTTACTAGCGTTTACTAGCACTAACTGGCGTTTATTGGCGCTTAGTTTAATCGACTTGGCGCGCCAGCGGAGCCGCGCTTCAACGGCCACCGCTACTGCCGGAGTAGAAGCCGCTCGTCTGCGCGTATTTGGTGGGATCATACGCATTGTAGCCCGGAAAGTCGGGGCCGGCGACGACCCTGGGGGCCGTCCGCGACGAGGGATTGACCTCCTGATTGGCGTTGCAGCCGGCGAGCGCGAACGCCGCGACCGCGACGATGACGCGGAACCGCGTGGGCGGTTTCCAACGGATTGGAGACGACCAGGCGGACGATCGTTTGGTCGACGCGCAGGAGAAGTAAACCATCAGGTTCTCCTACTTTGCCGGACGGTTTGGCCAGCCGATCGGCGTCTGACGCTGCAAGGCCACCACAATATAGCGGGATCGCGGGTTTTCGCCTAGATTTCTTGGCCGCCGGCCAAGTCCGGGGTTCAGGCGGTAGCGGTTGCGTCTATCCTATCATCGATGGTCACCCCGGAGTTCCGATGACGGCGCCTTCAATCCCGAGGGCGCGCTGCTTGGTGTTGGCGGCCCTCGCACTCGGCGTCTCCGCCGCATCGGTAAGAGCCGTGGCCGACGAGCCGCCGCTGCCGCCTCCGCGACCCCCGGAGCTCGGCGCGTCTGAAAAGGCGCCGGCGGAGCCGTCCCCTCCAGCGCCGATAGGCGGCGCGGCTCCGGCCTGCCTCGCGAAGCTGACTGCGGACGGCGCGAGCGCAGAGGCGGCGACGGCGCCACCGGCGTCGGCCGAGGGATGCGGGATCGACGCGCCGGTACGGCTATCATCGATCATGGCGGACGGCGGCGCCGTGAGCCTGCCCGACCACCCCCTTGTCACTTGCGAATTCGCCGCCGTGCTCGCCGACTACGTGCGTCTCATCGTCGCGCCGCTTGGTCAATCGACGCTGCACGCCAAGGTCGCGGCGATCGAGACCGGTCCCGGCTATGATTGCCGCACTCAAGACCGCATCGCCGGCGCCAAGATCAGCGCTCACGCCAAAGGCCTGGCCGTCGATTTCGTTGCCATCACGCTCGCCGACAAGCGGCGTATCCTCGTTGAGCGACAGACCGGCGCGGACGAAGCGTCTTACTTTCGCGCGATCCGGACGGCCGCTTGCGGCTGGTTCACGACCGTTCTAGGTCCCGGCGCCGACGCGTTCCATGCCAACAACATGCATCTTGATATCGAACAGCACGGCTCAAGCGGGAGCTATCGCATTTGCCAGTAGCTCAGGCGTATTGCGCGACCCCATTGCCGAACGACCAGTTCTCACGCTTGGCCTCGACCAGGCTGATGAAGACGTCCTCTCGACGGAGACTGAGGGTGGCAGCGAGCCCGTCGGCGATCGTCTTGTAAAGCGTCTTCTTCTGCTCGACCGTCCGGCCCTCGTTCCAGGTGATCTGGATCATCACCAGGTCCTCTGTGCGGCGGATGTCGAGATAGTTCGGATCGAAGACGAAATTCTCAGAATCGTGCTCACTGATCACCTGAAAGCGGTCGTCCTTCGGCACGCCGACGCTGACCAGCGCTTCATGCACGATGCGGCTGATCGCCTCGCGATAAGCAGCCTGTTTGCCTTTGCGGAGATCGATGCGAACGAACGGCATGGGCTCTTCCCTGATTTTTGCGCCGGCCGCGAGGTCGGCCGACGATGATCTTCGTGCCTTCGATCCTAGGACGCGGCTTCGACGGGCGCCAGCGCTTGAACCGTTGAGAGGGCGTCGCCCGAATCTTGGGGTGGAGCCGAAAATCACTCGAAGCTGTCGATAGCGAATGAAGTTGTCCGGTTTTGGTAGCACATCATATGTCCGCTTCTTCTGGTTCTGTTCTCCTGTGGGGATGTGGGCGAGGCGAAGCGTCGTCCACATGTCCACAGGATCCGCGCGCC
>Ga0210406_10004247_pt1 | contig 15436 bp, 13 predicted proteins | sample IncBWC30MmetaG_FD_155454 | JGI IMG/M metagenome (GOLD analysis project Ga0210406, IMG submission 155454) | Forest soil microbial communities from Barre Woods Harvard Forest LTER site, Petersham, Massachusetts, United States - Inc-BW-C-30-M | ecosystem: Environmental > Terrestrial > Soil >... | reverse complement strand
TGGACCCCCCTTCCAAAGCAGCTATCCATAAGGCGGCGGGGTACGCCGTTTTCGACAACATGGGAGTGAACGTACTGCTATTGAGCACGGCACGCGGTTCAGGACTGGCCGTCAACAACAAGACCAAGCAAGAAACCTTCATGAAGATGGGTTCGGTCGGTGCCGGTCTGGGCATGGGAGTGAAAGACTATGTCGCGGTGTTCGTCTTCGAGAACGATAAGGCCCTGGCACAATTTCTGGACTCCGGCTGGTCCGGTTCGGGGCAAGCGGACGCTGCCGCCAAAGCGGGCGAGAAGGGCGGAGCTTACTCGGGAGCGGCTGAAGTTGCCCCGGGAGTATGGGTCTACCAGATCACCAAGAATGGCCTCGCTCTACAGGTGACTCTGCAGGGCACGAAATACTACAAGGACGACGACCTCAACAAAAAGTAAGAGCGGATCAAGAACGCGGCCAGGACAAGGCAACCAGAGTTCGCTAAGCCGAGTATGCGTTCTGCGCGAGCGCTGAACAAGCCAGGATGAGTTGTCCTTAGTGTCAAGAAGAAGTGCATACGCGCCGATTGCAACAGGCTGCGCTACGGGTTTTGTTTTTAGTGTTGCGCTCTCATCTCGCGTCTTTTGGCCGGGGTTCAAGTGTATCGTGGCGGCAAAAAAGGTTTGGGGATCTGACGGGCGGTCCGAATGGTCCTTGATCGGGGTTCCTATTGGCTCGGATATCTGCGGTAATCAGTTCCAAGGAGAGAGCAATGCAAAGAAAAGCGTAATAGCCGTTCTTACCGTGGCTGTCGGGTTGCTGCTGTCCAGCATACCGCTGTTTGCCCAGGACGCCAACGCCGGCCCGAACACTGCCATCGACAGAGACATCGAGCTGTTTCGGGAAGACTTCCGCTCGGAAAGGAAGCAGCTCGTTGCTGCCAATCTGCCGCTGACCGACACGGAAGCAACGAAGTTCTGGCCTATCTATGACCAATACGCAGCCGAAGTTTGGAAGATCGGCCATGCCCGCGTGGCGCTGATCAAGGAATATGTGCAGAGCTACGACACCATGACCGATGCCCAGGCGAATGATTTCATGAACCGCTCGGCGGCCATCGACCAACAGTTTTCGGCTCTGCTAACGAAATATGTGCCGATCTTCGAGAAGGTGATCTCGCCCCAAGAAGACTGCAAGGTGGTATCAAATCGACCGCCACCTGAATTTGCTGATCAACGTGCAGTTGGCCGCAAACATTCCGCTAGTGGATGCAAGCAAGTGAACGTGACGCAAACTTGTTACAGATCCGGCGTATCCGCAAGTGCGCTGTGATGAATCCAAACTGCGTCGGACAACCGCGTGCGAGCGCGAATTGCGTAGTGTTTACTGATTGCTCTTAGCAGGAGAATTTTCCAGGTATCGGACTCGAAGTCCCGATAAACGCCGTTACCGGAGATTGACAACGAGATCGGTGTTGAGAGCAGGCATTATCACTACCTATCTCAGTCTGAGATAGATGGTGGGAAGAGGATTTCTCGACATCTATCGGTTTGGGTCTTGCACCAGGCCCAAGTTCTGGGACAGTTATTGCAACTTCGCGTACACCGCCTTGGCTTCCTTCAGGATGGGTATGTCGGGACGCACCTACTGGGGCAACCCGATCCGACGCAACACTTCTTTGTAGCGCGGGTCAGAACGGACGCTGTCCAGTGCCGGATCGAGTGCGAAATAAGCGACCTGCTGGCCTGCATCGGCGGCTCGTTCAAGTGCCGTCAAAGCGGCGTCCTTCTCACCAAGCAAAGCGTAATCGCTGGCTGCGTCGTAGAAATTATCCGCGGCTTCTTTGTCTCTGGCGGCTCTTCTAAGGTAACCGGGATAGCCCGACTTCTCGAAAATCTCTCTCAACTCTTTGGCACGCCGTTCGTTGCCTTGTGCCTGTTCATTCTTGATCCATTGCTCAATCGCCCCATTGTAATTGCCGGTTACTTCAAATACCCATCCGATGAGCTGGATAGCTTCGGGGTACTTAGGGTCGATTTCCAGAATTCGGTTTGCTTCCTGCAATGCCTGACTATAGTCGCGCGCCAAGTAATAAGCAGACGCAAGATCAGAGCGGGCTCTCAAAGAAAGGGGATCAAGCTCGACAGCTTTGTGGCATTCAGCGATGGCCTCTGAACTCTTACCCAATGTGGCCGCTAACGAGCAAGACAGATCGTGCGCAAAGGTGGAATTGGGGTCTAGAGCTAAGGCTTCGTGGAGCGATGCCTGAGCTTCCGGGAGCTCGTGGAAAAAGAAAATGTCGGAAATAGCTAAAGAAATATGCGGCTCCGGAATCTCAGAATCCAATTCTAAGGATTTTCTCGCCGCTTGTCGGGACTTGTTGAACGCCTCACTACTCGGAACAGTGCCCAAGTAACCTTGCATGGCGAACGCATCCGCCAGCCCGGCATACGCAGCTGCATAATTCCCGTCGAGCGCGACCGCCTTTTCAAAAAAACCAGCCGCCAACTTAAAGTCTTCTGGCGTGTTTCTGTCAAATTGGAAACGCCCTTTGAGATACAGTTGATATGCTTCCGCGCTCTGCGTTCCGATCTTCGCCAAATGCTCCCGCTGATTTGCCACAACCTCTGGTCGCAGTTTGCTGACTACGTCCCGAGTGATCGCGGCTTGAAGCAAGGAAGCGTCATTGAAGCTCCGGGTGTATCGATTGCCCCAAAGCTGCGTACCGGTGGCGACATTGACCAGTTCGGTTTCAACGTCGAGCTCGCCGCCATGCTCAACCGCATGTCCAGTCAGCACCGCATCAACCTTTAAATCGCGCCCAACCCCTTGTGGATCATCCAGTCGAGACTTGTAATGAGCCACGGTGCTACGAGCCATTACCTGGAGATCGGGAAGTCGTGATAGTGAGTTGGTGACCTCCTCGGAAAATCCATCCCCGAGATAATCCAACTCGGGGTCTTTGCTCGCATTGGCAAACGGCAGCACGGCGATGGAATGGATGGTCGCAGCGGCCGAACTGTGCGAGCGAAGGTAGTGCCAAGCCAACAATCCGGCTCCGACTAACACGGCTATCGCTGCCAAACCCCAAAGGGGTCGGAGAGCACGTTTTCGAGGTTCGCCGATGAAATTCCTGGCGGCAATCACCCCGCTCTCGATGTCCCGTTTCAACCGTTGCAAATCTGTGCGCATCTCGGAGGCGTGCTGGTATCGCAGTTTTCGGTCTTTTTCCAGCGCCTTCGTGATGATCTTTTCCAACCCTGGTGGTGTTCCAGGGCTCACAGCGATGATTGGGGCCGGTGATCGATTTAGAACGGCATCATGAATGACTGCAGCTGTGTTGCCGGGAAATGCGAGCCGTCCTGTGGCCATTTCGTACAGCACAGCTCCGAAAGAAAACAAATCCGTGCGGGCATCGAGTTCTTCACCGCGTGCCTGCTCCGGCGACATGTAGACCATTGTGCCCATGGCGGTTCCCGGGCACGTGAGGTACTTCTCTTGCTCGTCCAGCGTCCCCTGTCTTCCGTCATCCGCCTCGCCCACCGTCTGCTTGGCCAGTCCGAAATCCAAAACCTTAGCGTGGCCATGCTCTGTGACAAAAATGTTCCCAGGCTTGATATCGCGGTGAATGATTCCTTTCCCGTGGGCGGCTTCGAGCGCCTCGGCAACCTCCGCTCCCAAAGGCAGTAATTGGTCAAGTGGAAGGGGGCGTCCGGCAATGATGTTGTTTAGCGTTTTGCCTTCGAGATATTCCATTACGAGGTAGGTCAAGTTGTTCTCTTGGCCGATACCGTAGATCGTCGCGATTTGCGGGTGGTTAAGCGCTGCTAGCAATTGCGCCTCGCGCTCAAAGCGCTGCAGCCGTTCTGGGTCATTGGAGAGAAACAAAGGAAGCACCTTAAGAGCCACATCCCGCCGCAGGCGAAGATCCCGAGCGCGATAGACTTCCCCCATGCCACCGGAGCCGATCAGGCTGTGTACCTCGTAGTCGCCCACCTTGGCGCCAGGCACTAAGGTCATTTGCATGGTGGAACTTCGGAGGAAACTCGAGCGCATCCCATCACTCGAGCGAATCAGGATTTCCACTTCCTGCCTCAGTTCGGCGTCTCCTGAACAGCGTTGCGCCAGGAATCCAGACCGCTCTTCTGGCTCGAGCTCCAGAGCTTCTTGGAGCACGCCTTTTACCTGCTGCCAGCGTTCCGGAGTCATGCCGTACCCTGCCGGTTCATTTCGTGATGTAGCCATAGCCGTGCAGTGGCCCAGTCCCGTTTCACCGTGGCCGGAGAGATCTCCATCACACGCGCGGTCTCTGCGATCGAAAGGCCCCCGAAGAATCGCAGTTCCACGACCCGGCTTTGCTGAGAATCCAGTTTGGCTAGCAAGTCGAGAGCGGCATCGAGGGTCATCAGATCCACGCTGCGGCCTCGAGCCAGCGCCATGCCATCCAGCAAGGTCTCTTTCTCGCCGCCGCCCCGTTTGGCTGCGCGGTGTCGGCGTGCGTACTCCACCAGAATCTGCCGCATCAACAGCGCGCATATGGCCAGAAAGTGTTCGCGATTCTCGATGTTTGCTCCGCCCTGCTTCACTAACCTCAGATAGGCTTCATGGACCAGCGCCATACTCTGGAACGTGTGGTCGGGTCTTTCTTTTTGCAGGTGGTAGTGCGCCACGCGGCGTAATTCGTTGTAGACGACGGGGAAAAGAGCGCGCAGTCCTTCCTCATCCCCAGCCTGCCACTTGGCCAGAAGACGGGTAACGACTTGCTGGGAAGATTCCACTTCGCATACCTCAACCAGCACGCCTGACGAGGGATATTGGCAGGCGAACATAGTCCAAAAATACCGCGAAATCAATGAGGATAGCTCGGCGTCCCATCCGAAATCGCTGCTCGGAAATAGGCCTGAATTTTCCTTCAAATCGTGAGCCAATTTCGTCCCCGATTTCACTTTATGGGATGAATGAGGCGGTGACTAAAAGACGGTGCGTGGACCTGAGGAACCAGACTTTGGGTCCCCGGCCAGGAGGCAAGTATCATGACAATCAACCAGAACACTGTGACCACCAGCAAGGCTCCAGCCCCGGTGAAGGCACAGGACAAGTCTCGCCGGACCAAGAAGCTGGGCCAAGCCGTCACGAAGTTGGCCCGAATCAGACTCTGCTCTGGATTTCCACTGGCGAACTCACCGGCATGAGCAAATTCGTGTGTGGAAGCAAAAAGAGAGGCCATAGAGCGGCTGCAAGGGTGGAACCAGAAGAGACATTCAATGCAAGGAAATCAAACGTTCGCGGAAGCGTCTAGTTTGTCGGCAGCGTTACCGAAGACCTTTGAATGGTTGCAGTGCTCCGAGGCAAGTCAACTAAGACGAACATTTGTGTACCAGCTTTGGCTCAACATGAAAGACAAAAAATCAGAGACGCCTAGATAGGTATCGATAACAGGGATTATCACCACCTATCTCAGTTTGAGATAGATGGTGGTAAGAGGATTTCTCGACAGTAATCGGAAAGGCTGTGCTAGACTGCGCGGCCCAACCGTGGATAAAGAAAGATCCCTTAGCCTCTTCGTAAAACACCAATTCGGAGAACTCTACTCGGCGAATCTGAAACACGCCGCACTTAGGTTGCGATTTTTTTCAATACCTGCAGGGGTCATCCTGGTCTTGTTAGGCTCCATCTTGATAATTGTTCACCTGCGTCGTTCGATTGAAACTGACTGGTCAAACCTTGCCGAGAACCTCGAACCCCTCTTTTTACTGATGGTCGCCTTCTTTGTTCTGATTCCTGTTCTGGCTCTTATAGGCACTCAAAGAACTCTGCGCGATCCACGGACGAAGAACGGATTCACGTACGATGTCTCAAATCATGGAATACGGTGCGAAGGGTCGGCGGGTCGATTCGATATGAACTGGACGGCCTTTACAAGGGCGAGGGAAGTGTCGGATGCATTTTTCCTTTACGTGACACGCGACAACTTCCATCTGTTTCCTAAGCGATGTTTTGCTCCGGGCGAAATTGATTTGTTTCGAGAGATCATACGTGCAAATCTCGCAGGTGCGAAGCTCCAGCCCGTCGTGGCGAAATCGTAGCGAATCGCAAAGCAATCCCGATCAATCGGATTACTAGTGATAAGAGGATTTATCAACATCTATCTGGACGACGGCGTGCCAGCGCACCTGCAAAGCGTAGTTTTCTATTATCCGACTTACAAAGCACTTGAGCCAAATCGTGATAGATTCGGCTTCTGGATGAGAGGCAAGCAGCTTGAAACCAGGACAGCGGATAGTCACGAAACTGCCTCTCGCTGAACTGTGGGACGAGAGCGGCACATTGACCGGCGACCGGCTCAGGAACCTCGACCAGAGCAATCTTGCGGAATTACTACGGACTGCCCCTGTGCAGTTCGTTGTGGCCGATTGTGGCTTGCAGCTCAGGTGGATACCGACTGAGCAGCGGTTTGAGTTCTGGAAAGCAATTCGGCTTCAGATTGCCGACCCTTCTAGACCCATGTACCTAAAACAATTTCCAAACGAAACAGCATACATAGCATCTGAGTGGCGCGGACGATCTGGCGAATCACTGATTCTGCTAGAAGCGCATCACTAATCGGAATTCACCGAGCAATATCGTAGGCTCGGTCAAGAGCCCACCGCACTGCGGCCATGACGAAGAGACAGACCGCAACCGCGCTGGACCACCACCAATGCAAAGGCCATCCTCGAACCACCGCAAAGTAATTCACGGCCATCGGAATGTCTCCAATTACACAGGTCGTGACGTAGAACGAACAAATACGCAAGGACTCGCGGAGACAAAATCTCAGAGTCCTCTGCTCCTCCAGCGACGGTTCCGAACTGAGATTACCCGTCTTGCCTTTTCCCTGTTGACATAAATACTCGATGACCAAGCAAACCAACTGCCACAAGGCGACGCCGAAGAAAAACAAGGCGGGAGCACAGAGAAGCAATTGCGACCAGTTGAATGCATCCCACCAACCGTCCCAGGCAGGATCGCGAACCAACCGAGAGGCGGCGCAGGTAGTGGCGAGAAGGGCTCCGGCAACCAACGCCTTCCGCAGTCGCCTGCCGAGCGGACCGACCGGAACGAGTTCACGATAGGTCATTTCATGATTGACACCACGAACCTAGGCATTGTGTCTGATCGGTGTGGCCATGAATAGGCGCAGTCAACTCCTGATTAACGCGGTCACCGGAGTGACACCCTGATGGGGGGTTGAGAACAGGGTTTATCACCACCTGATTTAGAATGGCACCATTCGGGAGTTGGGCTTAGGCGCGGCACCGGATGGCAAGCCTGTGACGGTCGCCCGTCATTACGGTAATTTAATATCATGAACAATGTAATCCGCCGGAGGCAGGTATTTCGTCACATCTGGTTCACTGCGAAGAATGTCTACCAACTCATCCGTGCTCGTTCCGCTACGTGGATCATCATTGGTTTCGAGAATCACGACCCTGAGTTCCTCGCAGTACCAACGCTCATGGACGACAACAATCGGCTGATTGTTGTGGTCCTGACCAGCTGGGACCGTATAGCTAGTCCGTGTGCCATCGGCGGAAACCGCTCCGAGCGTCTTAGTGCCAAGTTTCTCAATTACGGTACCCGCGGCGCTCATCGTGTCTTCATAGCACGCTGTTGCGCACTGAGTCTTGGAAGCGAGCTCTTCCGGCGCGCTTTCAGGCCAGTGGATCACCTTCACTTCGTTCGAGCTTGAATCCCACCTTGTATCGGTTTTCGCAACGGGATCGCTGATTCTGTATAACATTTCACTCTTGAGAACTCGCTTCTTGCCGTCCCAATAGGTCCACAGACGCTCGCCGGCGCTGTAGGTACACCCTGCGGAATCGCGGGCCTCGCTGCCGCCCGTTTCCGTGCGATCGATTGTGCCATCGCCCGACTTCTTAACATTTGTGAAGCGACGGCGCGCCGAATACGGAGCTTTCAGAACCCGATCGTTGACCGAGGAGCTCCCTGAATGTGTGGCGACAGTTTGAGCTAATGCGACCGAAGGGAGTACCGTGAATAAAGCGAATAGCGACGCGCGGATCTGTAGCATGGCGCGCGTAGTTTGCCGTTATTCAATTACTCAGGCAAGAATAAACGAGGCCCCTTGGTTACGGTGAGCAGATACGTCGTTATCGGAAAGTGAGAGATTTTTTCCGGATAACTGTTGATAACAGGGATTATCACCACCTATCTCAGACTGAGATTAATGGTGGGGGCGTCTTGCTGATTTTTCCAAACGTCGATTTTGGACCGCGTTATTCGGAAATTACACTTCGCCGATGTGGATTAAGCAGCTCTGTGATTCCGGCCGCGTTCAGTCTTTCATTCAACGCATCGGCACCAAATTCGAGTTTGAATGTCAGTTCTTCTTTCAGAAGTGGAATAATCGCAAGATATTGAATTTCACGCCCATCTGCGACAGTGATTTGTTGGGCTTCCTCTGAAAAACTCCGAGGTTTGACAAGGATTAGCCCGACAAAACGGTTCTCGGGGTCTAGAGCCATCGGTTGCTGACTACTTCCGATCGTGTGCCCCGCCGCCAGCCAAGTCTCATGAACATGCGGATACCGAGCAACATTTTTAAGAACGACGATTGGCCAAAAAAACTCTGGCGTTGCCCATTCCATATCTTTCTGCCCTATGGGCCATTCTTTCGGCAGGCACAAACAGACTTCGGCCAGAGCTGACTTCGCCGCTGAACGCAGCCCACGCATCGCCCGATCGCTCATACCCGAAGTCAGAAGCGTGTAATAGGGCCGCGGAGCCGACGGGAGAACGACGTGGACATCGAGGTGTACAACAGTAGATTTCTCTTCGTGAAGCGTGAAGAAATTCAAACCGAAGTACTTCTGGATGTGATCCGTGACTACGCGCAAATTCTGAATCGGCGCAGGCGGACTCTTCTGACGCTCAACGAGGGCACGCGCTTTATCCTTAAACCTTGAAAACGCGGATCCCCGCCGTTGCCCTCGCATGTCGCATGAACTCTAGCATTAGGACGTTCTTGATTCCTGACAAACTCGCCCAATTGAACACCGCGCCTAAATAGATGTCGAGAACAGGGATTATCACCACCTATCTCAGATTGCGACAGTTTCGGTAGGAGCGAATTGACGAAGTCTTCGATTCCCTAGATTCAGGCCGATCAAAGCGACAATCGGATAGCCCGTCAGCAAATTCACTGTGATGCCCAGGTTTCCGACGCCCGTTGCACCGGCGATGCTAGAGTTGCTCCACAACGAGATACAGACAAAATAAACAATTTCGGCAACAAATAGGATGTTGCAGACCTTCACGGCACTTCTTCGAAGCTGAAGTAACCGTACTCCGGTGAACCCCAACACAGGTAGAAATATTAGATTCATCGCGGTCATTGTCCAAAATGCACGAAGGAAATAGGGTTGATCCGGGGAATTCCCCATCCGCCCGGCTGCGACGACAGCAGCGGTGTAGCTCATTGCCCATAAGCCGATGGCAGCGAAAATGAGGTTAGCGATTCCAAATGCTCGAAAAGCCATCGAGGTCCACTTATCAGCTCTCATGAAGGCACCTTGCATACCTAGCTCGGAGTGTCAGCGGAAAGCTATCGGGAGCATCATCCTATCATTCCCGGTTTGTTTTGAACTTCGATAACTGGCGATAACAGGGATTATCACTAGCTATCTCAGTTTGAGATAGATGGTGCGAAGCGGATTTATCAACATCTATCGCGTCTCTAATCGTTGCATAATCTGAGAAGCCGTCAGTTGGGTTGGACTATGAAGAAAACCGCATTGCTCCTCGCGTTTGTCGGTTACTTTACGGCGGCGCTAGTGGCCGACTGCGAGTCGCGCGGCAGATACAGCCCCGGTATCAGCAAAGACCACCTGGCCGCCGAGATTGGCGAATTCAACTGTGAAGGGACCCTGAAAAGTTCCGTCAGGCTGGACCGTGAGGACTGCGTTAACGGTCTCAAAGCCGACGTGTTGTCCGGGAAAAAACGGACCGTAGAGAGCAGCAGGGGTATTGGGGCCTGCGAAAAGAAGACGCTTGAGAGTGATTTCGAACTGGTTGGAGTCATTTAGCCGCCGCCAGCTTCCATACGCATCGCTGGAGTCAACGGCAACGGGCGGAGGAGCAAACGGGTTTTCGGAGTTGTGGGCGATGGCGTGCGTGTCCGACCAAGTGCCACCTGCGTTGAAGGTGGCCAGCTCCGCGAATACGATGGGTGGAGTGCCTGGAGGCGTGGCCGCCGATGTCGTAACCATCCACGCGCCGATTAGGAGCTCGCCCTCCGCCTTCACTCTGGTGGTCGGCCGGGAAACCCATAAAGCGGTCAACACGATAAAACCTGCGGCTAAACACAGTCCTTGCTTCTTCACAGTTTCCTCCTTCGCACCTCAGCCGTGGGACATCGGGCGGAGAGGGTGCCTGTCCCGTCCAGCGCCGCTGACTTACTCGTCCCTGGAGCAGCGCTTCCCTACTTTGCTAAAGCGGAAATCTGGCCGAAAAACAGTAATCTCAAACCGTGAAATTTTTTGCTTGAGCGAAACGAGCCAAGTGGCAAGCGCCCAGCAGGTATGGTAGTTTTGCCGGAACCAGGGCTGGACCTAGCGCCCTACAGGCGGCGATGTCTGCTTCGTCCTCTCACGAAATCACCCAATTACTCCAGGCATGGTGCGACGGCCAGGACGGCGCGCTTGAACGGCTGATGCCCCTAGTCTATGAAGAATTGCACCGAGCGGCGCGACGGCATATGGCACGTGAGAACTCGGGTCAAACCCTGCAAACTACTGCTCTCGTCAACGAACTCTACTTGCGGTTGGTGGATTTTCCAGAGATTACCTGGCAAAGCCGCGCGCACTTTTTCGCGGTTTGTTCAAAGGTGATGCGGCGCATCCTGGTTGACTTCGCGCGCTCCCGGCGAGCTCACAAACGCGGAGGAGGAGGAGAAGACCTGCCGTTTGATGAGAAGTTGTTCTTCGGTGCCGAGCGATCGTGGGACTTGTTGGCGCTGGACGAGGCCATGAACAGGCTGGCGGCGCTCGACGCCAGGAAAAGCCAAGTAGTGGAGATGCGCTTTTTTGGCGGATTAAGCGTGGAAGAAACAGCCGAGGTGCTCAAAGTTTCTTCAGAAACGGTGCTGCGAGACTGGCGGCTGTCCAGAGTCTGGCTGTTCCGTGCGCTAAGTGCGGAGGCTAACGATGGAATCTGAGCGTTGGCACCGCGTCGAGCAGTTGTACCACACTGCACTGGAACTCGCAGAGGGCGAGAGGACAGCGTTCCTGGGAAAATCCTGCGCTGATGATGACAAACTTCGACGCGAGATAGAGTCTCTGCTGGCCCATGAGAAGAGAATCGGAGACTTCCTGGAAATTGGTCTGTTACCAGAGAAGGATAAAACGCTCAGCGGAGAGGAGATGTCTTCTGACAGGACGGCGAGCGATAACCTCGGTCTCGTTGGCAAGAGCGTCTCCCACTACCGTGTCACCGAGAAACTAGGCGGCGGAGGAATGGGGATTGTGTACAAAGCCGAGGACATCCGGCTCGGCCGCTACGTGGCTTTGAAGTTCCTACCCGATGAGGTAGCCAGAAACTCAAAAGCCTTGGCAAGTTTGCGCCGCGAAGCCCAAGCTGCTTCAGCTCTGAACCACCCCAATATCTGCACGATTTATGACATCGGCGAAGATGAGGGCAGAGCGTTCATCGCCATGGAGTTTCTGGATGGTACCACTCTGAAACATCTCATCTTAGGGCAGCGAATTGGGTTAGAACGCGTGCTTAGCATCGTGATAGAGATCGCAGATGCGCTGAACACGACCCACTCCAAAGGGATCGTCCACCGGGACATCAAACCGGCGAATATTTTCGTAACTAAACTTGGCCACATTAAGGTCCTGGATTTCGGACTGGCCAAGTTTACGGATCGCGCCGAGGCTGAGACTGAACGGGTTACCGCCACGTTGAGGTTAACGCAACCAACTCCTCACAGTCGTGATATGGAAGTTCGCGCGTTAACAACGCGAACGCAGCCAGGCGCGGTTACGGGGACGCTGCCCTACATGTCGCCGGAGCAGCTCCAGAGCCGCCGCGTTGACCACCGCAGCGACATCTTCTCGCTGGGAGTGCTCTTATACGAGATGACCACGGCAGAACGGCCATTCCGTGGCGAAACCGCGGCGGAGCTCCTCGGCGCAATTCTGTACGATTCTCCGAAACCCGTTACCGAACTGCGTCCCGAGTTGCCACCAGCCCTGGAGAAGATTCTGGACCGGTGTCTAGCGAAAGAAGCGGACCAGCGTTACACCTCCATGCTGGAAGTGCGCGAGGGGCTCGACCGCTTGCGGCATAGAATCGCGCCGGGATTGGGCAATGCCGCAGCGGCGCGCGAGGGCCCATCGGTGGCCGTGCTGCCGTTCACCAGCATGAGTGCCGATCCGGAGAATGAATTTTTTGCCGATGGCGTTACGGAAGAAATCATCAATGCCCTCGCGCAGATCGAGGATTTACACGTTGCCGCGCGGACTTCCGCATTTTCCTTCAAAGGCAAACATGTCGATTTGCGAATCATCGGAGAACGGCTGAACGTGGCGACAGTTCTTGAGGGGAGCGTTCGCAGAGCGGGCGACCGTCTTCGTATCATAGCGCAGCTCGTCAATGTCGCGGACGGGTGTCATCTCTGGTCCGAGCGATACGATCGGGAAATGCAGGATATTTTTGCTGTACAGGACGAAATCGCCCGCTCCATCGCGAGCCGGCTGAAGGTCAGCCTGGAGAGAGTCAAAGAACGATCTTTGGTGCGTGCCGGGACCCAGAACCTAGAGGCCTACCAGCTCTATCTGAAAGGCCGAGCGTTACTCTATCGGCGCGGGGCGGGACTTCCGCGCGCTCTGGAGTGTTTCCATCTAGCGGTCGCGCTCGATCCCGAGTATGCCCTCGCTTGGGCCGATGTGGCCGATGCTTACAATATGCTTTCATTCTACGGTGTCGTTCGCCCCGAGACGATCCGGGCAAAAGCCAAAGAAGCGGCGACGCGCGCCATAGCGCTCGATCCTTCGGTCTCTGAGGCTCACAACGCGCTTGCGGCTGCTTACATCTTGAACGACTGGGATTGGTCGAGGGGCGAGCATGAATTTCTTCGGGCCCTCGAGCTCAATCCCCGTTCCATTCTGGCGCGTTCTCGGTATGCACTGTGGTCCTTGACAGCCGGAGGACGATTCGAAGAAAGTATTGCTCAAGCGAAAGAGGCCGCCGATCTCGATCCTCTCTCCGGCTATGCGGCCACTATTCTAGCTTTTGCTTACTACACCGCTGCCAAACCTACCGAAGCCGTTCAGACGGCGCGACACGCTATGGAACTCGACCCCGAATCACTTCTCGCTCCACTCGGTCTGGCTTTCGCCCTTCACTCTCAAGGCCAATATGGGGAGGCCCTCGCCGTGACACAAACTGGGCTTGCTATGCCCGGGAGACATCCGATGTTCATGGCAGAGCTTGCTGTCACGTACGCCGATTGGGGCAAACTATCAGACGCCAAATCCGTTAACGCCGAATTATCGGCGCGCGCGGCGAGAGAGCATGTATCGCCTTTCTTGCTTGCCTTATCGTCCGCCGCAGCCGGAGAGTCTGTCGATTCGATGCGGTTCGCCCGTCTGGCGTACGAGATTCGCGATCCTCAGCTCTCTGTATTCGGCAAGCACTGGCCAGGTACCAATCGCCTTCGCGAGGACCCCAGTTTCGATAAAATCCTCGATAGCATGGGATTGAAGTAAGTCTGGATGAGCAAATTCTTCCACTCCAATTGCTAACTCCGGTGTGGTCCTCACGCTGAAGACGAAAGATACAAATGAACAGTATCTAATCGTTTCTTATTTCGTCTGCGCGGCTCTGTCTGTTGCCCTTGGCAGCCCTAGCGTATTTGTTTCTGCGGCGTCTCTTCGCCAGCCTTGTGGAGATGACATGGGGAGGGCGCCTCGCCTCGACATTGAAAAGACTCTTGCCTTTCGGATTGCTGGTCCCGGCTCTGCTGGGATTCGTTTCTGTTTCTTATTCGAGCTGCGAGCGGACGACCTACGAAGAAATTGTTCAAAGCCGGAGATACCTTGTCGAGAAGAATCAGGGGCAGGTTTCTTCGACCTTGCTCTCCGTCCTCGTTGCGGTGCTCATGTGGGATGTTGTTATCGTACTCCTCCTAAAGTACGCCCGACGCAACAGAAAGTAGCGCTGAAGAAAGCGCTGCCGGATTGAGGCTCGAATCTGAAGCTGGTTCGTTTCCGGATAACTGTTGGTAACAGGGATTATCACCACCTATCTCAGAATGAGACGATCTCAGGTTCCCGAGACACGCTCCATAGCCAGAATCAGCTACTCGCTGGAATCCAAGAATGAGCCGGAACGGCGTCAAACCGGTGTCAGTTGTGGTGTCAGTTGGTTCTTCCATTCGGGATGCTTCGGTGCGCGGTGGTGCGAGGTAGAGGATCTACGAAAGCCTTGCGAACACGGGATGTTTCCGCTCTTCTGCTCTCCAGTGCGCTACCCTGCGGAATGTCCTCGTGCGCATTATGAGTCCGATGCTCTAACCAGCTGAGCTACGGGCCCAACGCATGCCAGTGAAAGCCCCCAATCCTAGCATTCTTGAGCACCGGGTCAAACAAGTCCTCGGCCACGCGATGGTCTCCTGGCCCAGCTCGGAAGATTCGCCCGACGTGTTTCCGCGCCTGCGCACTTGACCTCCTACGAAGCTTGAGGGTACTCAGTCGGTCGATTCTTGTTATTTCGGCGGCTCATTAGGGACGGTAAAGGGCTTTCCGTCATGCAGGTAGAGGCGAGCGGCTTCGTCACGAGTAAAGGGTCTAGCGCCGCGGCGGCCGAAGACGGCTATTTGATTGCCGCTTTCGTCGACGGCCCGATCGCGGTCGATCCCTTTCGAGATCGAGAGTGCAGGGCCGCGGGTGCGATAGGTGGCGATGAGCTTGGGAGTGGGGCGCGGGCTGAAGCCGTAGGAGTTTTGTGAATCCTCCGGCGACAGAATTTGCAGGACGCGAAGACCATTGCGGCCGTCGGCAACAAAAGCGAAAGCGCTGGCGTCAACCATTCCGATTTTGATGTCGCGGGCGTCGGTCAGTTTACCGTCCGCGGTAAAAGTTTGATCAAGCTTGGGCTCTTCGGGCTTTTCCACATCGACAATGGCGATCCCCTGTTTGCCGGCAGCGATATAAGCGTATGTGCGAGCCACATAGATATTGCGCGCATCTTCGAGAGGCACGAGCGCACCCGAGACGAGGCGGGGATTGCCGAGATCAGAGACGTCGATGATTTTCATTCCAGCGCGATCGACGACGAATGCGTAGCGGAACTGAATCGCGATTCCTTGCGGCGAGTCGAGCGCAGGCGCTCCGATTTCGGCGGTGACGCGCGGCTTGAGCGGATTATCGAGATCGACGACGACCAGGCCGCGGTC
>Ga0210406_10004245_pt1 | contig 15438 bp, 11 predicted proteins | sample IncBWC30MmetaG_FD_155454 | JGI IMG/M metagenome (GOLD analysis project Ga0210406, IMG submission 155454) | Forest soil microbial communities from Barre Woods Harvard Forest LTER site, Petersham, Massachusetts, United States - Inc-BW-C-30-M | ecosystem: Environmental > Terrestrial > Soil >... | reverse complement strand
CGACAATCTCGGCACCATCGCGAAGTCCGGCACCAAGGCGTTCGTGGCGAAGCTTGCCGAGGCCAAGGATGGCGCCGGCTTGATCGGCCAGTTCGGCGTCGGCTTCTATTCCGCCTTCATGGTGGCCGAACGCATCGTCGTCACCAGCCGTCGAGCGGGCTCCAGTGAGGTCTGGACCTGGTCGTCGTCGGGCGGTGCCGGCTTCGCGGTTGCGCCTGCAAGCGAGGACGAGGCCAAGCGCGTCGTGCGCGGCACCGAGATCGTGCTGCATCTGAAACCGGACGCCGCGAAATATCTCGAAAGCTACGCGATCGAGCGCGTCGTCGGCTCCTATTCCGACAACATCCAGTTTCCGATCGAGCTCGTGCCGGAAGAGGGCGAGCCACGTCAGATCAATTCGGCGAGCGCGCTCTGGCAGCGGCCGAAATCCGAATTGAAGACGGAAGATTATACCCAGGCCTACAAGCAGATCGCGGGCGCTTTCGACGAGCCGGCGATGACGCTGCACTACCGTGCCGAGGGCCGCTACTCCTATGCGGTGCTGCTGTTCGCACCGTCGACCAAGCCGTTCGATCTGTTCGAGCCGGCGCGCAAGGGCAAGGTGAAGCTCTATGTGCGGCGCGTGTTCATCACCGACGACGCGGACCTGTTGCCGGCCTATCTGCGCTTCATCCGAGGCGTCATCGACAGCGAGGACCTGCCGCTCAACCTCTCCCGCGAGATGCTGCAGAACAATCCGCAGCTCACCCAGATCAGGAAGGCGGTGACCACCCGCGTCATCACCGAGCTCGAGTCGCTCAGCGACAAGGGGCCCGAGAACTTCAACAAGATCTGGGAGGCCTTCGGCGCTGTCATCAAGGAAGGCATTTATGAGGATTTCGAGCGGCGCGACAAGCTGCTGGCGCTGTCGCGGTTTTCCTCGACGGCCGGTGAGGGGCGTTCGCTCAAGCAATATGTCGCGGACTTCAAGCCCAACCAGACCGAGATCTATTTCCTGGTCGGCGACAGTGCCGACCGGCTGAAGTCGAATCCGCGGCTTGAGGCGGCGGCCGTACGCGGCATCGAGGTGCTTTTGCTGACAGACCCGGTTGACGCGTTCTGGACCTCGGCTCGGCTCGAATTCGAAGGCAAGCCGCTGAAGTCGCTGAGCCAGGGCGACATCAATTTCGATCTCGTGCCGCTGCTCGACGAGCATGCCAAGGACGCAACCGAGCCTGCGGCCGACGAGGCGGCGACGATCGCGATCATCAAGGCGAGTCTCGGCGACCGCGTCACCGATGTGAAGGCGTCGACGCGGCTCACCACCAGCGCGTCATGCCTGGTCGCCAGCGGTCACGGACCCGACCGCGAGCTGGAACGGCTTCTGTCGCAGCAGGCGCGTGGCGTGCGGTCGAAACCCATTCTCGAGATCAATCTGCGGCATCCGCTGGTCACGGCGATCGCCAAAGCGGGGAGCGAAGCCAAGACCGCCGACGACCTGTCGCTGCTGCTGCTGGAGCAGGCGCAGATCCTCGATGGCGAATTGCCCGAGGATCCCGCCGCATTCACCGCGCGGCTCAACAGGCTGGTCCTTCAAGGGGTGAGGGTGTAGCTGTCGTGGATGGACGGTTCGGCGGCGTTCGGCGCCACAAGACCTGTTATTCGGCCGCGTCCTTGACGCGGTCGCCATCCGCCGTGGCCGGCCCGCTGGTCCTGCGTGTGCTGGTCCGGCGTGAAATCGCGTTCGAAAGAGTGTCGAGATAGAGATAGACCACCGGCGTCGTGAACAGCGTCAAGGCCTGGCTCACCAAGAGGCCGCCGACCATCGCATAGCCGAGCGGTTGGCGGATCTCCGAACCCGTGCCGGTCCCGAGCATCAGCGGCACGCCGCCAAGTAGAGCCGCCATCGTCGTCATCATGATCGGACGAAACCGCAGCAACGCCGCCTGCCGGATCGATTCCTTCGGGGACAGATGCTGCTCGCGCTCCGCGGTAATCGCGAAATCCACCATCATGATCCCGTTCTTCTTGACGATGCCGATTAGCAGGATAATCCCGATCAGCGCGATCAGGCTGAAGTCGAATCCGAACGCCATCAGGATCGCAAGCGCACCAACCCCGGCCGATGGCAGGGTCGAGAGGATGGTGAGCGGATGGATGTAGCTTTCGTACAAGATGCCAAGGATCAGGTAGACCACAACCAGCGCCGCCACGATCAGCAGCGGCACCGTGCCGAGCGATTGCTGGAAGGCCTGGGCCGTGCCCTGGAAGCTGTAGTTCAGCGTTCCCGGCGTTCCCATCTCGCGGACGGCCTTCTGGACGGCATCGGTGGCCTCGCCGAGCGCCACGCCCTCGGCGAGATTGAAGCTGATCGTGATCGCCGGAAACTGTCCCTGGTGGGCGATCGCAAGCGGACGCACCGGCACGGTCGTCCATTTGCAGAACACGGACAGCGGGACCTCGTCGGCGGTCGTCGGGGACTTGATGTAGAGCTTGTCGAGCGTGTCGAGCCTGCCCTGCAGTTCCGGCAGAACCTCCAGGATCACGTGATAGCTGTTCAGCTGAGTGAAATACTGGGTGATCTGGCGCTGGCCGAAGGCATCGTACAGCGTATCGTCGATCAGTTGCGGCTGAATGCCGTAGCGCGATGCGGCATCGCGGTCGATCGTCAGCGTGAGCGTTGTTCCCTCGGATTGCTGATCGGTCGCGACGTCACGCAACTGCGGCAGCGTCTTCATCCTCTCCAGGATCTTCGGCGCCCAGGTATTGAGTTCATCGAGATTGGCATCCTGCAAAGTGAACTCGAATTGCGTCCGGGTGGCTCGGCCGCCAAGCCGGACGTCCTGCGATGCCTGCATATAGAGGCGCGCGCCCTCGACCTTTTCGAGCTTGGGACGCAGCCGCGCGATGATCTGCTGCGCATCGACGTCGCGCTCCTCGCGCGGCTTCAGCGTGATGTACATGCGCCCGGAGTTGAGGGCGGTGCCGCCGCCGCCGATGAACATTGCGATGCTGTCGACGGCGGGATCGGCCTGCACGATGTCGCTGAGCTGCTCCTGATGCCGCATCATGCTCGCAAACGAAATGTCCTGGGATGCGTCCGACACGCCAGTGAGAAAGCCGTTGTCCTGCTGCGGAAAAAATCCCTTCGGAATGATCACGAACAGATAGACGGACAGCGCGAGCGTCGCGAAGAATATGCAGAGCGTGGTCAGGCTCCATCGCAATGCGAGGTCGAGGCCGCGCTCATAGGCGTGCAGCATGCGGTCGAACGCCCGCTCGCTCCATTGATAGATCCGCCCGTGCCTGACCTCGCGATGCGCGCGCAGGAAGCGCGAGGCCATCATCGGCGTCAGCGTCAGCGAAACCACCAGGGAAACGAAGATTGCCATCGCCAGCGTCACCGCAAATTCGCGGAACAGCCGGCCGATCACCCCGCCCATCAGAAGCAGCGGGATCAGCACCGCGACCAAGGAGACGCTGATCGATACGATCGTGAACCCGATTTCCTTGGCGCCCCGGAACGCCGCGGCAAGTGGCGCCTCACCCCGCTCGACATAGCGCGTGATGTTCTCCAGCATCACGATCGCGTCGTCGACGACAAAGCCGACGGCGATCGTCAACGCCATCAGGGAAAGATTGTCGAGCGTATAGCCGAACACCCACATCAGCGCGCAGGCACCGAGCAGCGCCAGCGGCACCGTCACGGCAGGGATGACGGTCGCCCAGAAGCTCCGGAGGAAGATGAAGATCACCAACACCACCAGCACGATGGTGATCAGGAGCGTGATCTGCACGTCCTCGACCGCGGCGCGAATGGTCAGCGTGCGATCGCTGATGATCTTGATCTTGATGGCAGGTGGAATGGTTGCGATCAGCCGCGGAAGCTGCGCCTTGATCCGATCGACCGTGTCGATCACGTTTGCGCCGGGCTGCTTGAAGATAACCAGGAACACGCCGCGTTTGCCGTCGGCCCATGCGGCCTGCTTCAGGTCCTCCGGGCCCGCGATGGCCTGACCGATGTCGCGGATTCGCAACGGACCGCCGTTCCGGTAGGCGATGATGACGTCGTTCCAGACTTCCGCCTCGAGCAGTTGATCATTGGCATAGATGGTGTAGGCCCGCTTTGTGCCGTCGATGTTGCCCTTCGGGCTGTTGGTCGTGGTGTTGGCGATCTGGTTGCGCACGTCCTCAAGCGACAGTCCCTTGGCGACAAGCTTCGCCGGATCGACCTGAATCCGGATCGCAGGCTTCTGCTGACCGCCGATAAACACCTGCGCGACGCCGGAGATCTGGCTGATCTGTTGGCCGAGTTGAGCGTCGACCGCGTCGCTGACCTGGATCAGCGGCAAGGTGTCCGATGTCGCCGACAACAGCAGGATCGGCGAGTCGGCCGGATTGACCTTGCGATAGGTCGGCGGCGACGGAAGGTTCTTGGGCAGTTGTCCGCTGGCGGCGTTGATGGCCGCCTGGATATCATTAGCAGCGCCATCGATGCTGCGATTGAGGTCGAACTGGATCGTGATCGCGGTCGAGCCGAGCGAGCTCGTCGAGGTCATCTGCGCGACGCCCGGGATTTGCGCGAGCTGCCGCTCCAGCGGCTGGGCAACCGAAGCGGCCATCGTCTCGGGGCTGCCGCCGGGCAGGCTCGCCGAGACCTGGATGGTGGGAAAATCGACCTGGGGAAGCGGCGCGACCGGCAGCAGGGGATAGGCGACCAGGCCGACAAACAGGATGCCGGCCATCAGCAGCGATGTTCCGATGGGGTAGCGGATGAAGGTCGATGAGATGCTCTCGTTCATGGTTCCAATGAACGGTTCGCGCATCTTTTCCCAAGGCCGGTTTTCCCAACACCGGGATCAGAAGGCCGGGAGCCGCGCTCGTTCGCCCGAGCGCGAATGTGCGTTTTCCTCGCCAACGGTCAGCAGGTTCGCCGACCGGAATCGGCGACCTGCTCTTGGCAGAGAGCTAATCATCCTCGGCGGGAATGTGCGAACGGAAACAGAAGCAGGCTCATTCGACCTTTGTCCTATCGGCGATGTCCGTCGATTTCTGAGGACGCTAGAGCGTTTTCGAGCGAAGTGGGTACCGGTTCGCGTGAAGAAAACGCGTCAAAGCAAGGGACTAGAGCCTCCGTTCCGATTCAATCGGAACGGAAAAGGCTCTAGACAGCGTGTCTGTCGAAGGCCGCCCAGGCTGCAAACCCATTCGGGTAGCTCACTTTTTTCGAAAATATACCGCATCCCGGCAATCAAGTGCTCCGCATTGCGGCGCTGCATCATGCGGCGTCAGCGGTTTAGTGGAAGGCAATCCGGACTGCTGCTTGCCTCGATTGTCCGGTATCGGCCGATGTTCGCGCTTGATTTCCCTCAAACGGATCTGGAGCTGTTTCGGCAAGACTTGAGACAGACTTTGATGTCGGAACAGCCACGGAATGGCGCGATGGCGTTGGAGCGCGTGCTGCGATGGACGCTCGTCTCGATCGCGATCGCGGGACTGGTTCTGGGGATTGCCGCCCGTGCAAATGGGCAGGCTGACGTCGCCGATCTCTGCTTCGCCTTCGCCACCATTCCCGTCATCGCGGGGCTTGCCGTCTCGATCGTTCGCGATCTCCTGGCCGGGCGCGTCGGCGTTGATGCAATCGCGCTGGTGTCGATGAGCGCTGCGATCGCGCTGCGCCAGCCGCTCGCCGGCGCGGTGGTTGCGCTGATGTATTCCGGCGGCAATGTGCTTGAGGATATCGCCGTGTCGCGCGCCGAGCATGATTTGCGGGCGCTGGTCGACCGCGCACCGCGCGAGGCGCATCGTCGCATCGACGATCATATCGAGGACGTGCCGGTCGCGGCGGTGGCTGTCGGCGACCGGCTCATGGTTCGGGCCGGCGAAATCGTTCCGGTCGATGGAATCGTGACGTCGGCCCTCTCGACCGTCGACGAATCGGCGTTGACGGGCGAACCGATCCCGGTCACGCGGTCGCGCGGCGGCGCGATCCTCTCCGGCTCGCTGAATGCGGGGGAAGCTTTCGAGATGGAAGTGACCGCGGCGGCGGGCGAAAGTACCTATGCCGGTATCGTGAAACTGGTCACCGCGGCGCAGACCGCCAAGGCGCCATTTGTCCGGCTGGCCGACCGCTATGCGCTGATCTTCCTACCGGTGACATTGGCCATCGCGGCGCTGGCCTATCTGATCTCGGGCGATATGACCCGCAGCCTGGCCGTGCTGGTCGCGGCAACGCCGTGCCCGCTCATTCTCGCCGCGCCTGTCGCATTCATCGCCGGCGTCGCGCAGGCCGCAAGGCTCGGCATTCTGGTCAAGGGCGGCGGTCCGCTGGAAGCGCTGGCGCGGGCGCATACCGTGCTGTTCGACAAGACCGGCACGTTGACGGTCGGCGGCGCGCGGCTGCTGTCGATCGAGGCGGCGCCGGGCGAGAATGCCGACGATGTTCTGATGCTGGGCGCGTCGCTCGAACAGGCTTCGCATCATGTGCTGGCCAAGGCCATCGTCGAGGCCGGGACCGATCGCGGCCTGAAGCTCAAAGTGCCGGAGCAGGTGAGGGAAGCTGCGGGCTCCGGGCTGCAGGGCACAATCGACGGGCGGCGCGTGAGCGCCGGGTCGCGCGACATGATCCTGGCGAACGGACGCCTCGCTCCCTGGGCGGCGCGCGCCGTCCGGCGCGCATCCTGGCGCTCCGCGCTGGTCGTCTTTGTCGCGGTCGAAGGGCGCGTGATCGGCGCCTTGCTGCTCGCCGACGAACTACGCGCCGATACGCCGCGCGCCATTCGCACGCTGCGCGATGCCGGCATTTCCCGCATGGTGATGGTGACCGGAGACCGCGCCGCCGCCGCGCAATCGATCGGCGCCGCGCTCGATCTCGACGCGGTGCTGGCCGACCGCGTCCCCTCCGACAAGGTCGATGCGGTGCGCTCCGAGCAGCGGCTGCACCCGACCATCATGGTCGGCGACGGCATCAATGACGCGCCCGCGCTGGCCTCCGCCGATGTCGGTATCGCGCTCGGCGCGCGCGGCGCCAGCGCTTCGTCGGAGGCGGCCGACGTGGTCATCCTCGCCGACCGGCTCGACCGGGTCGGGGACGCGATCGTGATCGCGCAGCGGGCGCGGCGGATCGCGATCCAGAGCATCGTCGCCGGCATGGGGCTGTCGCTGCTTGCGATGGGGGCTGCGACTGCCGGCTGGCTGATGCCGGTGCCGGCTGCCATCGTGCAGGAAGCGATCGACGTCGCCGTGATCCTCAATGCGCTGCGCGCGCTGCTGCCGGCGCATGCCGATCGCGGCAGGCGCATCGCTGCCGCCGACGGCCGCGAACTGCATCGCGACCATCAGACGCTGATCGGTCATCTCGACCGGCTGCGTTCGATCGCCGATGCATTGGACGACGCCGCGCCGGATCAAGCCGGTGCGTTGATCGCGGAGGCAAACAGAGTCGTGCAGGACCAGGTCGTCGTCCACGAACGCGACGACGAGGGCTCGATCTATCCCCGGCTCGCCAAGGTGCTCCGGGAGCGTCACAGCCTGTCGGCCATGAGCCGCGCGCATCGCGAGATATTGCATCTTGCGCGTCTCTTGTCGCGCATCGCCGAGGACCTGCCGTCAGAAAAGGCCGACCGCTATCTCATTCGCGACGCGCAGCGGGTGATCGAGGCAATCGAGACGCTGGTGCGCATGCACACCGCGCAGGAGGACGACATCTACGAAGCGGTGGCGGCTCACACATCGGAATGATCGCGGGCCGTTCGACCATTGCAGTCTAGAGCCCTTTCCGTTTCGATTGAATCGGAACGGAGCTCTAGTCTCTTGTTTTGACGCGTTTTCTTCACGCGAACCGGTATCCACTTCGTTGGAAAACGCTCTAGAACGGCTCAATGCCCGCCGCGCGCATAGATTTCATAGAACGTGATGACAATCTCGAACGCGATCAAGAACACCACGATGAGCTCCAGCCGCAGCGACCGCTTGGTATCGATGATGTCGGCGAGCGTGGTCGCGGTGTCCGAAATGACGGTGAGCTTGCGGTTCAAGGTTTCGACGCGCTCACTCAGCTCGTATTCGTCTTCGAGCCGCGCATAGAGCCGCTCCAGATCGGGTCGGTCCCACAGCACATCCGGCTTCTCGCTGACCGCGACGCGGCCCGAGACGCGATGCTGGACGAGCAGGGAGTTGCCGAGAAGCTTGAGCAGCGCGGGTCTGCTTCGCGAGGTCTGTCCCGATGTCGCAAGCTCGCGCGCAAAGGGCTCGATCGTGTCGAGGACGTTGGTAACCTCCCGCTCGTCGCGCGCCAGCACGACGCTTTTCGCAAGCGCATCGGCGACGATCAGCAGCCGTTCGAGCGACATTTCGCGGACCAGGATCGGGCCGCCCGCGGGAATAGGCTCCTCGGCCTCCTTCGCGACCTGAACTTTTGCCCATTCCTCCTCGTAAGGCGTGATCCCGCCGAAGACGCGCGCGCTCAGGCGCTCTAGAAACTGCTTTTCCTCATCGACCGACAGGCCGAGAAACACCACGACGCCATAGCGAAACACCACCGCCAGCCCGTTCGATCCGACGCGCACGGCGAGCGGTGTGCTCGACAGCAACTCGCCCTCGAAGCCGGCCGTGTTGATGCGGTCGCCGATCTGCAATGCATGGGCGGTGATCTGGAGTGCGGGCTCTGGAGCTGTCATGATCCAAGAGACGTAGCAGACTGGGGATGATTTTTCGATGACGGGAAATTGTCGCATCCGGGCGCGAACTTATGCCTGTTTGAGGCCGCCGCGTGTAAAAGCTTGGATTTCCGCCGTCACGAATTTTGCGTTCAATGAGCGACTTCGCTACGCTTAAAGTGAACCCAATCACGATATTGACCGTATCTGACGACATCCGGCACTCGCGGACCACTCAACCGATGACGACACAAGGCGTTGGCGCGGCGTTCTATGGGACCATCCCCGTCTTCCGCGGCTTTGTCCGGCTGATGGAGCCGTCGCTCTATCTGCCGCTGCCGGACGACTGGACGGTTGGCGTCGCCGATATCGTCGAATCGACCAAGGCGATCGCGGCCAAGCGCTACAAGGCGGTCAACATGGCAGGCGCGGCCGTGATTGCCGCGGTGACGAATGCGCTGGAGGGGCGGGAATTTCCGTTCGTGTTCGGTGGCGACGGCGCGAGCTTTGCGGTCGCAGCGGAGGATCTTCCCCGTGCACGCGAGGCACTGGCAGCGACCGCTGCCTGGGTGAAGGAGGACCTCGATCTCGTCATGCGCGTGGCGCTGGTGCCTGTCGCGTCGATCCGGGCAAAAGGCGCTGATGTGCGGGTGGCGCGCTTCGGGCCGTCGGCGAACCTGTCCTATGCGATGTTTTCCGGCGGCGGACTCGGCTGGGCGGAGGCTGCGATGAAGCGTGGCGAGTTTGCGGTGGATGCCGCGCCGCCCGGCACGCAGCCGGATCTCTCAGGCCTGTCCTGCCGGTTCGAGGAAATTCCATCCGCGCGCGGGCTGATCCTGTCGGTGCTGGTCGTCCCAGTGCACAGCGCCAATGCGCTCGCCTTCCGCAATGTGATCGAGGACATTATCGGCCTCGTCGAGCGCAGTCCGGATTCGGGACGGCCGGTGCCGCCGCAAGGTCCGCCGCTGCGCTGGCCGCCGGCCGGCCTCGACTACGAGGCGCGCGCGGCGCGCGGCGGCTCGCTTGCCAGGCGACGCTTGTTCGTGCTCGGCTATACGTTCTTCGCTTATGCGATCATGCGCTTCGGCATCAAGGTCGGCGGCTTCGTGCCGCAGACCTACATCAGGCAGGTGGTGGAAAATTCCGACTTCCGCAAATATGACGACGGTTTGCGCATGATCCTTGACTGCTCGCCGGAGCTCGAGGCCGAACTGAGCAAGCGTCTCGCCGCCGCGGCCTCCGCCGGTGTCATCCGCTACGGCCTGCACCGGCAGGACGCGGCGATGATGACCTGCTTCACGCCATCGGCCTTGCGCGCCGATCATGTGCATTTTATTGACGGCGCGCGGGGCGGCTATGCGTCGGCCGCGGCCGCGCTGAAAGCGATGGCGGCGTTTTCTTAACGCGACGTCATTGCGAGCGCGTCCAGGTCTCGTCGCGACAGAGTGGACCGACGCAACCTTCGACCTTCAGCGTATTGGGGCCGCCAACCGAGATGTGGCTGGCATAGTTGCGGCCGTCATCGGGGTTGTAGATTGGCCCCGACCATGTGTTTGGTCCGCTCTGCGACATGCCGGAAAACAGCGGCAAGCCGATCATCGGCCGCTGGTCGAGCGTATGATTCAGATTTTTGTCGTCGATGGCGGGCTTGCCGGTCGCCGGGTCGATCGGCTGTCGCAACCAGACGATGACGCCGCAAATGCCGCTGTCGCATTCGGTGATATTCACCTTGGCGTCGCCGGCTTGGGTCAGCCATATGCCGACCGGGCCGCCGCCACTTTGGGTTTCACTTTGCGCATAAGCGGCAGGTGCCGCAAACACTGACGCCAGAACCAGAACACGAAAAACGAACTTACGTAGCATGCACGCCCTCAATACGCCGACTTGGATAGCAGCAATCTCAGTTTCGACAACGCTGGAGGCTTCACGTCTCGGCGAGCTTCCCGAGCTTCCGCTTCAGCGCGTTTTTCACCAGGGCAGGCCGCAGAGATCAATCTCGCCCTGCCGCGGCGCGCGGCGAATGTCAAAAACAAGCGGTGTGAGGACGTCGAAGCGGCTGCGCCCCTTGTCGGGCTGCTCGGCATGGACCTCGCCTTCGAACGGCTTCCAGCCGCGGGCGATATAGAACGGTGCACGAGGCGGCTCGCAAAACAGCAGGCCGAAATCCACCGAGCGCTCGTCCCTCAGCGTCCGGATGGCGGCATTGAGCGCGATGCTGGCATAGCCGCGTCGTCTCACATCTTCGCGAGTCATGACGCCGCCGAGGCCGCCGGCATGCAGCTTGCGCCCGTTCCAGGTCACAGCGCGGCGATAGATGCCGACATGGCAGACCACCTCGTCGGCTTCGTTGCTCATCAGCACGCGCAGATCGGCATGCGCGAACACGACATCGCCCCAGGGCAATGCCGCCAGCACATGCGGTGGCCAGACCGCCTCATAAAGCGGCTCGGCCAGTTTCCACGATGCGTCCCCGTTCAGGACGTCGATCTCGATCCCCATCCGCCCCCATCTCATTTTGCCAAAATGAAGTGTTTAACATCATTGGAACCTTCTATAAGGGGTTCCCGTTAGCTACGTCTCCCCCACAGTTGCGGACATCAGCCCATGACCTTTACGCTTCCCCCCCTTCCTTACGCCTATGACGCCCTCGGGCCCCATATGTCGAAGGAAACGCTGGAATATCACCACGACAAGCATCATCAGGCCTATGTGACCAACGGAAACGCTGCGATCAAAGGGACCGAATTCGAAGGCAAGTCCCTTGAAGAGATCGTGAAGGGTTCCTTCGGCAAGAATGCCGCGGTCTTCAACAATGCCGGCCAGCACTATAACCACATCCACTTCTGGAGCTGGATGAAGCCCAATGGTGGCGGCAGCAAGTTGCCGGGCCGCCTGGAAAAGAAGATCAATGAGGATCTCGGCGGGTTGGACAAGTTCAAGACCGATTTCGCTGCTGCCGGCGTCGGCCAGTTCGGCTCCGGCTGGTGCTGGCTGCATGTCAAGAACGGCAAGCTCGAAATCTCCAAGACCCCGAACGGCGAAAATCCACTGGTGCATGGTGCGACGCCGATCCTCGGCTGCGACGTATGGGAACACTCCTACTACATCGACTATCGCAACCGCCGTCCGGACTATCTGAAGGCATTCCTCGACCATCTCGTGAACTGGGAGCATGTCGACGAGATGTTCAGCAAGGTGGCCTGATTTACGGCGCGCAGCGCCGTCACTGCGAGAGGCGGACCGGCGGCGCTTCGCGCCGGCCGATCTGCGTGTGATCGGAAGACATCAGAAGAGTGATAGATAGCGGGCGGCAGCCAAGGCTGCCGCGCGATCGCTTCGTCGCCTTGAGTCCACTGAGCTACCTCTTGTGAGGTTCGATCGCGTGGCGGCCGTAGGCTTCATCGCCTTCCGGCGGGGGTGATGACCGCCTCGCTACGGGAAGGCGCGCTCGATTTCATCAACATCGTGCCGCAGAGGAAGCTGTAGGCGGGAAACAGCGATGCTCAATAGGATTGGCAAAGGCTCAAATTGGCATCAAATCGCATTCACAGGGCTAAGCTCTGGATCGGCCAGGTCGGCTTTCCTGCTCCTTTTCTTGCTCCTGGACATACTCACGTAACGTTCGATTGATCCGTGTCTGATACCCCTCATTTGATGTCGCGTGGCTCTTGAACCACGCCACGAGATCGGCGTCGAGCCGAAGGGTTAGCTGCTGTTTGATCGGTCGATAGAAAAGGCCGCGCTTGGCACCAGACCAGTCGGGGAGTTCCGGAGCATCCGATGTGTCAATCGCGTCATCGCGGAGTGCTGACAGCGCCTTGAGTTCGTCCCGTTGCTTAGGCGTCAACCGCTTAGAAGTTCCCTTCCTCATAGGCTCTCCTTTCGTGTGCGGTGGCCTTGCGAGCGCTGATGATGCGGCCGACCTGCTCGCCTTCTTCAGATTCTTCTGGCCAAGTATGAACCACCAGAAGCAACACTCGCCCCAACCAGCCCGATTGTATGTCAGCGATCACCGTCCGGGTGCGGGTCCGGCTTTGATGAATGAATCGGGTCGTCAAACACTAGAGCCTTTTCCGTTCCGATTGAATCGGAACGGAGGCTCTAGTCTCTTGTTTTGACGCGTTTTCTTCACGCGAACCGGTACCACTTCGCTTGAAAACGCTCTAGTACCGCAGTTTCGAATGAGAGACCGTGCTTGACCCGGTTTGCTGCCGCCTTGTCCGGGTCCCACGTCCAGTGCATTGCCGACCTTACATTGTAACTACAGATATGGTGTTACAATTATGTAGTGTCAACATTCCAGCGGAGCGACACGGAAAAGCAGTACTCCCCACCTTCAGCCCCGGCGTGGCAGTTCGATAGACTCATGTAATGTTATAATATAACATCACTAAATGGTTCCTCCCCTCGCCCATAGCCATGACCACGGTCATGTTCACGCCCATGCCCATGGGCCGGCATCGCCGCATCCGGCGCAAGCCGCGCCGTGGTCGATCCTGCGCATGCCGGTCGCTGCACGGCTGGCCGCAGCGCTTGCGCTGAGCGCAGGCCTCTGGGCCATCGTGCTGCTTGCGATGCGGTGAACGATGGCGGCGCAACTCACATTCCGCGACGTGACACTGGGCTATGACCGCCACCCCGCGGTGCATCATCTCTCCGGCGAGGTGGCGCCCGGTGCGCTGCTCGCGGTCGTCGGTCCGAACGGCGCGGGCAAGTCGACGCTGTTTCGCGGCATCGTCGGCATTCTCACGCCGCTCGCCGGCGCGATCGCGCGCGGCGCACTTGATGCGAGAGATATCGCCTATCTGCCGCAGATCGCCGACATCGACCGCAGCTTTCCGATCTCCGTGTTCGATTTCGTCGGCACCGGGTTGTGGCGCATGACCGGCCTGTTCGGCGGCATCGGCAAGGCGGCGCGCGAGAAAATCGCCCAGGCGCTGTCAGCCGTCGGGCTCACCGGCTTCGAGAACCGCAGCATCGGCACGCTCTCCGGCGGGCAGATGCAGCGCATGCTATTCGCGCGGCTGATGTTGCAGGATGCGCGGCTGATCGTGCTGGACGAGCCGTTCAACGCGGTGGACGCCAAGACCTCCGCCGATCTCTTGGCGCTGGTCAAGCGCTGGCATGCCGAAGGACGCACCTTGCTGGCGGCGCTGCATGACATGGATCTCGTGCGCGCGCATTTTCCGGAGACGCTTCTGCTCGCGCGCGAGCCCGTCGCCTGGGGCGCGACAGCGCAAGTGCTGACGGCTGAAAACCTGCAGGCGGCGCGACGGATGTGCGAGGCGTTCGACGAGCGCGCGGCGGCCTGCGTCGCCGAGATGCCATCGCGGGCGGCGTGACACCAGATGATCTATGACACGTTGATCGCGCCGTTCACCGAGTTCGAATTCATGCGCCGCGCGCTCGCCGCCGTGATCGCGCTGTCGCTGGGTGGCGCGCCGATCGGCGTGTTCCTGATGCTGCGGCGGATGAGCCTCGTCGGCGATGCAATGGCGCATGCGATCTTGCCCGGTGCGGCAATCGGCTTCCTGCTGTCAGGGCTGAATCTCTTTGCGATGACCGCGGGCGGCCTGATCGCGGGCTTTGCAGTGGCAATCCTCGCAGGCGTCGTCGCCCGCTCGACCGGGCTGAAGGAGGACGCCTCGCTCGCCACCTTCTATCTCGCCTCGCTCGCGCTCGGCGTGACCATCGTTTCCATCAAGGGCACCAATATCGATCTGCTGCACGTCCTGTTCGGCAACATCCTGGCGATGGATGACCGGACATTGCTGGTGGTCGCCTTTAATGCCACGATCACGCTGCTCGTGCTCGCGGTGATCTATCGCCCGCTGGTGGTCGAAAGTGTCGATCCGCTGTTCCTGCGCACCGTGAGCCGCTCCGGCGGGGCTGCGCATCTCGCTTTCCTGGCGCTGGTCGTCATCAATCTCGTCAACGGCTTCCAGGCGCTCGGCACCTTGCTCGCGGTCGGCCTGATGATCCTTCCCGCAGGGATAGCGCGGTTCTGGTCGCGCGACATCACCGGCATGATTTGCATCGCGGTCGCAAGCGCGGCGGTCTCCGGCTATGCGGGCCTCGTGCTGTCGTTCCAGACGCGCGTGCCCTCCGGCCCCGCGATCATTCTGGTCGCGGCCGTGCTCTATATCGCTTCGGTGTTGTTCGGCAGTGTCGGCGGGCTGGTGCGGCAGATGTTTCCCGGCCGCCATCTCGAAGCCTGAGCCATGCGGCGCGCTCTGTCCTTGCTGATCTGTCTCTCGCTGATATGTCTTTTGGCGTTCGCGACGCCGCTGCGCGCGCAGGATCGCGTCAACGTGGTCGCGAGCTTTTCCATCCTCGGCGACTTCGTCCGCAATGTCGGCGGCGATCGGATCAGCCTCACGACGCTGGTCGGGACCAATGCCGATGTTCACGTCTATACGCCATCGCCAGCCGACGCGAAGCGGATCGCCGATGCGAAGCTCGTGATCGTCAATGGCCTCGGTCTCGAAGGCTGGTTGCCGCGGCTGGTGCAATCGGCCGGCGGCAAGGCCGCGATCGTCGCTGCCAGCAACGGCGTCGCGCCCTTGAAACACGGCTCGGATGCCGACCCGCATGCCTGGCAATCGGTCAGCAATGCCAAGATCTATGTCACGACTATCCGCGATGCGCTGGCTGCCGCCGGCCCCGCCGACGCCGCAATGTTTCGCGCGAACGCCGAGCACTATCTCGCCGAACTCGATGTGCTTGACGCCGAGGTTCGGGCCGCGGTTGCAAAGATCCCGCCCGAGCGGCGCAAGGTGATCTCGACCCATGACGCCTTTGC
>Ga0210406_10004244_pt1 | contig 15441 bp, 14 predicted proteins | sample IncBWC30MmetaG_FD_155454 | JGI IMG/M metagenome (GOLD analysis project Ga0210406, IMG submission 155454) | Forest soil microbial communities from Barre Woods Harvard Forest LTER site, Petersham, Massachusetts, United States - Inc-BW-C-30-M | ecosystem: Environmental > Terrestrial > Soil >... | reverse complement strand
GTGAGCCGTGTGAGCGAGCGCGCGGTCAGCCGTCCGACGATTCCGAGCGGCGTGCCCTCGATCTTGGCCTCGATCTCGCTCGGCGGGTCGGCCCGCGCCACCTCGACCGCGACGTTGAACTTGAACGTCAGATACGCGACCTTGGTGTCCAGCACCGCGGTGTAATGGTCGGCATCGATTTCGTTCAAATCCTGCACGCCCTCGACGCAGGAGGCGAAGAAGCGCGCGTCGCGCAGCTTCGCGAACACCGCCGTGCGCGGCGCGTTCAGCCAGATGTCCCCGGTGAACTTCATGACTTACGTCATCGGCGCGGTCCCCGCGCCCTCAGGTCTGGCGAACGGCATTGCAAGCAACGTGTCCCGGCGGGTCGGCCCCAGGGGAGGAACAACGGACGTGTTGGGGGCCACCGGATAGTCGCGCATCGATTGGAGAAGGTCAAAACCGGCCGCCGGCGAGGCGAACCGGCGCGCGTAGGCAGCGAGATGGCTCCAGTAAGGGTTGAGACCGGCGGCGGTGGAAGCAAATTTTTCCGGAGAATGGTTCTATGCTACCTCTCGCGGGGCAAAGTTCCCGGAACGGATTGGCGGCTACGGAGTTGGTCGGCCACTCGACATAGGACTGAGGCGACATCGGAGAGGACGCCATGTGGATTGCGCTGTTTACGCTCGCATGTGGAGCCGCGGTCTGTCTGGGTGTGGCGGCCGTGATGATGGAGCGCGGAGGGCAGCAACTCCTGCGCCGGTAGCGACATCGCATATGGCGGGACCTGAGCGGCGGGCGGCCCGGGGCCGCCCGCATTTTTTTGTCTAGGGCGCCAAGGCGCAATGCGCTTCGCCTTTTTGCCTGAAGGAGGTTCGTTTCTCGGACCGGAGTGCCGCCGCCGCGCGCTGGGCGATTGTCCTTTTGCCCCAATTATCGTTTCTTAGGCGCTCAGTATTTGTCGCGCGGTCGGGGTCGCGCGCCCATTTGGAACCGGCGGGAGAGCCATGTCCTCGTCTCTGTTGATGACGCGGCGCTTCGCGCCCCTGTTCTGGACCCAGTTTTTCTCGGCCTTCAGCGACAATTTCCTCAAGAACGCGCTGGTCTTTCTCATCCTGTTCCATATCGGCGGCGCCGACGCCGAGGCGCTCATCACGCTCGCCGCCGCGGTCTTCATCGCGCCCTACTTCATCCTCTCCGCACTCGGCGGTGAGTTCGCCGACCGCTACGACAAGGCCGTGGTGGCGCAGCGGCTCAAGTTTGCCGAGATCGGCATCGCCTTTATCGCCGTCGCCGGGTTCTGGCTGCATTCGGTGCCGCTGCTGTTCTTTGCGCTGTTTCTCTTCGGCGTGATCGCCGCGCTGTTCGGACCGATCAAATACGGCATCCTTCCCGACCATCTCGCTCGCTCGGAGCTTCCCTCCGGCAATGCGCTGGTGGAGGGCGCAACCTTCATCGCCATCCTGCTCGGCACCATCGTCGGCGGCATTGCCGCCAAGGACGGCGGCGATCCCTCACGTTTCGCCTTCCTTATGATCGTGTTCTCGTTGCTGTGCTGGGGCGCGAGCCTGTTCATCCCGCGCACGGGGCAAGCCGCGCCCGACCTCAAGGTGCAGGCGAACGTCCTGCGCTCGACGGTCGGGCTGTTGAACTTTCTGCGCGAGGACCGCCGCCTGTGGTGGGGCGCGATGGTGACGAGCTGGTTCTGGCTCGTCGGCGCGGTGTCGCTGTCGCTGATGCCGCCGCTGGTAAAAAACGTGCTCGGCGGCAACGAGGAGGTGGTGACCACCTGTCTCGCCATCTTCTCGATTTCGATTGCCATCGGCTCCGGGCTCGCAGCTTGGCTGGCAGCCGGCCGCATCATTCTCCTGCCCACGGTGATGGGCGCCATCCTGCTGGGCCTGTGCGCCATCGATCTCGGCTTTTGGACGCTCGGCGCCGCGCCGATCCGCGGGCTGGATGGCTATTTCGCCATCTTTACGAGCGCCCGCGGGCTGCGCCTGGCGCTTGATCTCGGCGGGCTTGCGGTCGCCGGCGGGCTCTTCATCGTTCCGACCTTTGCGGCGGTGCAAGCCTGGGCCGGCGCCGATCGCCGTGCGCGCGTCGTGGCCGCGGTCAACGTGCTCAATGCCGCATTCATGGCCGGCAGCACGGTGATCGTGGCCATGCTGCAGACGGCCGGCATGACGACGTCGCAGCTGTTCCTCTTGCTCGGCGTAGCGAGCCTCGTGGTGGCGGTCGTGGTCGGCCGCACCATGCCCGCGAGCGCGCTCAGCGATGCTCTCTCTATCCTCTACCGCACGCTGTTCCGGATGGAGGTGAAGGGCATCGACAATCTCAGCAACGCCGCACCCAACCGAATCATCGCGCTCAACCACGTGAGCTTCCTCGACGCCGGTCTTGCGCTGTCGCTGCTCACCAACAAGCCGGTGTTTGCCATCGACGTCGGCATCGCCAAGCTGTGGTGGGTTCGCCCGTTCGTGAAGCTGACCAACGCGATGCAGCTCGATCCCTTGAAGCCGATGGCGGTGCGCTCGCTGATCGAGGCGGTGAAGGCGGGCAATCCCCTCATCATCTTCCCCGAAGGGCGCATCACCGTCACCGGCAGCTTGATGAAGGTCTATGACGGCGCCGCCTTGATCGCCGACAAGTCCAAGGCCGAGATCGTGCCCGTGCGCATCGAGGGTCTGGAACAAACGCCATTCAGCCGGCTCAAGCGCGCTCAGGTCCGCAGGCGCTGGTTTCCCGAGGTCAGGGTGACGATTCTCGAACCGGTGCGGCTCACTGTCGATCCCGAGATCAAAGGACGCAAGCGGCGGCTCGCCGCCGGTGCCGCGCTCTACGGCATCATGTCCGATCTCGTGTTCCGCACCACCTCGACCGATCGCACCATGGTGCAGGCGGTGCTGCAAGCCGCGGAAACCCACGGGCGCGGCCGCATCGCGATCGAAGACCCCGTCAGCGGCAGTCTCTCCTACAAGCGCATGCTCGTCGGTGCCGCTATCCTCGGCGCCAAGCTCATGCCGCTGGCGCCGGAGGGGCGCGCGATTGGCGTCATGCTGCCGAACGCAAATGGCGCCGTGCTCGCCATTCTGGGGCTGATGACGGCGGGCCGCGTGCCGGCGATGATCAACTTCACGGCTGGTGCGGCAAACATCCTTTCCGCCTGCACGGCGGCGCAGATCGACACCATCGTTTCATCGCGGGCTTTCATCGAGAAAGCTCGGCTGCGCAACTTGGTCGCTGCGATCGAGAAGACGGTCAAGATCGTCTATCTCGAGGACATCCGCGCCGGCATCACGCTCGGCGACAAGCTCCGCGGCCTCATCAACGCCAACACGCCCCTCCTCGCGCGCAAGCCCGACGATTGGGCCGCGATCCTGTTCACCTCGGGCTCGGAGGGCGTGCCGAAGGGCGTCGTGCTCTCCCACCGCAACATGCTGGCCAACGCCGCGCAGGCCGCGGCGCGCATCGATTTCGGCCGGGAGGACAAGGTGTTCAACGTTCTGCCGGTGTTCCATTCATTCGGCCTCACCGTCGGGGTGATGGTGCCGCTGGTGTTCGGGGTACCCGTCTATCTCTATCCGTCCCCGCTGCACTACCGCACGGTCGCGGAGCTGATTTATGCGGTGAACGCCACGATCATGTTCGGTACTGACACGTTCTTAGCGGGCTACGCGCGGGCGGCGCATCCGTATGATTTCCGCTCGCTGCGCTACATCCTGGCGGGCGCGGAGCCGGTGAAGGAAACGACGCGGCGTGTCTATATGGAGAAGTTCGGCCTGCGCATTCTCGAAGGCTACGGCATCACCGAGACCGCCCCGGCGCTCGCCTTGAACACGCCCATGTTCAACAAGTTCGGCACCGTCGGGCGCATCCTGCCGGGCATGGAGGCGCGCCTGGAGAAGGTCGAAGGAGTGGAGGAGGGCGGGCGACTCTACGTGCGCGGACCCAACGTGATGCTGGGCTATCTCAAGGCTGACAATCCCGGCGTGCTCGAACCGCCGGCCGAAGGCTGGCATGACACCGGCGACATCGTCGCCATCGACGAGCAGGGCTTCGTCACCATCAAAGGCCGCGCCAGGCGCTTCGCCAAGATCGGAGGCGAGATGATCTCGCTCGCCGCGGTCGAGTCGCTTGCATCGGAGCTGTGGCCGAACGCGCTCTCCGGAGTCGTGGCCGTGCCCGATCCGCGGCGGGGCGAGCGGCTCATTCTGCTCACCCAGCAAAACGGCGCGACGCGGGCCGAGTTTCAGAGCTTCGCCAGGGCAAAGCATGCGTCCGATCTAATGATCCCGTCCGACGTTTGGGTGCTCGACAAGCTGCCCCTGCTCGGCACCGGGAAGGTCGACATCATGGCGGTGGGCAAGCTCGTCGAGGAGCGGCTTGCCGCCAAACCGGACACCATGGCGCGCGCGAGCGCATGATCCCCGACCGGAGCGAGTGGCCGGCGCTGACGCCGCGGCTTAAGCCGATTGTCGAGGCTAAATATCCGCGCTTCAGCGCCGCCGAGATGGCGCGCCGCCGCGCCGCGGTCGAGACGGCTCTCGCCGAAGCGGACTGCGACCATCTCGTGTTCTATGGGGCGAACCGCGCCGGCTCTGCGGTGCAGTGGCTCACCCAATGGCCGGTGACGACGGAGGCCATCGGCGTGCTCACGCCACGCACGCGCGACGCGTTGTTCGTGCAATGGATCAACCACGCGCCGCTGGCGGCGCGGCTCGCCACTGAGGCCGATGTCGCGTGGGGTGGGGAATCATCCATTGCCCCCGCTATCGCGGTGTTGGAAAAGCGTGGCGCCCGCGAAAATCGCGTCGGCGTCATCGGCCCGATGGGCTTCGCCCAGCATGCCGCACTCGCCGCGCGGTTCGGCAAGATCGCCGACCTCAACCGCGCCTATGTGCGGTTGCGGCGCGTGAAGTCGCAGGAAGAGATCGATTGGCTGCGCATCGGCGCCTGGCTGAGCGATCGCGGCATGGCCGGGCTGCGCGATGGGCTCGCCGTCGGCCTGACCGAGCGCGAGCTCGGCGACCTGATCGAGCGCGCCTATACCCGCGAGGGCGGCAGCAACGTCATCCATTTCATCGGCGTGACGTCCATGCGCAACCCGCAGCTCGGCGTGCCGGCGCAGTTTCCCTCGACGCGGCGCGTAGCGAAGGGCGACGTCGTTTTCGCGGAGATCAGCGCGGCGTTTTGGGATCATTCCGGCCAGGTGCTGCGCAGCTTCGCAGTCGGGGAGGAGCCGCCGCCGCTCTATCGCGCGCTGCACGCCGCCGCCGACGCGGCTTTCGACGCAGTCGTAGCGGTGCTCAAGCACGGGGCGACGCCCGCGCAAGTGGTCGAGGCGGCCGCCGTCATCGAGGACGCTGGCTTCACCATCATCGACGATCTCCTGCACGGCTATGGCGGGGGCTATTTCCCGCCCATCCTCGGCAGCAAGAGCCGCCCCGCCGGGCCAGTACCGGCCGAGCCGTTTGAGGCCGGCATGACGGTCGTTGTGCAACCCAACGTGGTCACGCGCGACGGCAAGGCAGGCGTGCAGACCGGCGAACTGTTGCTAATCACGCACACCGGGGTGGAGCGGCTGCATTCGTTCTCGCGCGGCTTCGCGCGGGTGTGAGGCCGGCGTCCTCATGCTTCGAGACGCCGCGCTGTCGCGCGGCTCCTCAGCTTGAGGTCCTCAGAGAGCCGACCTTACTCCGCCGCCTCGGACTTGGCGCTGCGCTTCGCCCAATAATCGGGCGCCTGCTTCGCGCGGGCCAGCGCGTCCGCAGTTTCGAAGCCCGGCGCCATCGAGGCGTCGGTGCCGGCGAGAATCTGATGGTGCTCGATGCCGAGCGTGCGCAGCCAGCGCTGCTGGCCCATAGTCAAGGCGACGAAATAGCCGATCTCGACGAGCTCGGGCTCGCTGAAGTGCTTGTGCAGGCGCGCCCAGAACTTGTCGTCGACCGGCAGATCCCAGGTGATCGCCTCGGCATAGGCGAGCGCCGCCTTCTGCCGCTCGTCGTAGCGGCTCGAGCTCTCGAAATTGATGAGATCGCGGTAGTCTTCCTCGACGATGCCCTGCTGCGCCGCCTTGATCGAGCGCTGATTGCCGCAGAACTCGCACAGCACCGAACGCGACACATAGATGCGGCAGAGTTCCTTGATGCCATGGTCGGCGACCCCGTTCTTGAACACGTCGCGCCAGGAGTTGGCGAACGACCAGAACACGGCGGGCACGTGGGCGCGGACCGCCTGGCTTTCCGGCCGCGGGGTGCCCTCGCGGGCGCAGCGGTCGAACTCGGCGTGCATGGCCTCGTCTTTCACGGTGGCGGGATTGACGTAACTGATCCAAGGCTTGGGCATTGATATGGCCTCCGGTTCCTCCCGCAGCCCCATAGATAGATAGATAGACAGGGCGCTTACCCTTTATTCATTCACCATGCTGCGCGAGCGCTCTCGCATGGTGCCGCACGGCCACAGCGCGATCAACCGTGCTCGCGCGATGTTTACCCGCGGTCCATCGGGTCAATTCTAATGCATCCGCCATAAAGCCAGCAGCGCGACCCGCGCTGGGCCGGCAGGTCGGCGAGAGATTGTTAAGCATCATCCCGTAGCCTCGCCGGGCCGGTTGGTGTGACGGCCGCCGCGTCGCGTGCTTTCGCCGCGGGGGGCGCAATCCGCCGCCGGGCCGCCGGGGGAACCACACCTATGAGAGCGCAAGCTCTTCGAGTCGTCGTCGCGACGGTCGCCTGCCTGTTGTGGCTCAACGGCTGCGAGAGCTCGACCAGGCTGGGCGACATGTTCCAGTCGAACACGGCCGCCACCCAGGGCGCGTCCCAAGACGATCCGGCGATTACCGGCAGCCTACCGCCAAAGTCGCGAGAGGGAGCGCCTGCCGCCGCAGCGCCGAGATCGTCCGATCCCAATGACGATGTCAGCCTCGGCAAGAAATATTTCCGCGCCGGCAATTTCGCCCTGGCCGAGCGCCACTTCCGCCGGGCGGTGGAGTTGCATCCGCGCGACGTCGATTCCTGGATTGGGCTGGCGGCTTCCTACGACCGGCAGCGCCGGTTCGAGCTTGCCGACCGCGCCTACGATCAGGCGACGAAGATCGCCGGACCGACGGCGGAGATCCTCAACAATCGCGGCTACTCGTACATGCTCCGCGGCGACCAGCGGCGCGCCCGCGAGACGCTCTTGGAAGCGCAGGCGCGCGATCCCGGCAACGTCTACGTCAAGAACAACCTCGAAATGCTCGAGGCGAGCCTGCGCAAGGGTAAGCCCGGCCAGTAGGTCCGCGCTGGTTGTGGGAATCGTTCACGAATAGCGCCCTTTCAAGCGGTGGACGCATCCCCTGGACTTTGCAGCGGCACCATGCAACGTGGCGCGCTCAGTTGGATCGCAGCGCCATGTTCCAGGGCTTCCGCAAATTTCTGTCCGAAGTGTCGGAAGGCGACAAGCATCCGGCCCATTTCGGGCACGACGACTATCGTCTGGCGGCGGCGGCGCTGCTCGTACATGCCGCTGCCATCGACGGCGACGTCTCGGACGTCGAGCGCGATAAGCTGCACATTCTCATCAAGCAGCAATTCGATCTCGACGAGACGACGACTGACGAATTGCTCGTCGAGGCGACGCAAGCCGAGAACGCGTCGATCGATCTCTATCATTTCACCAGCCTGATCAATCGTTCGCTCGACGAGGACGGCCGGCGACGCGTGGTCGAAATGATGTGGGAGATCGCCTACGCCGACGGCAAGGTGGATGAGTTCGAGAGGAACTTGATCTGGCGCGCGGCCGACCTGCTCGGCATCTCCTCGCGCGAGCGGATCGAGCTCGGCCACCGCGTGGCAGAGCGGCGAGGCATCACGTGACATGATACAATCGTCCTAAATGTGGCTCGTCATGCCCGCCCGGCCATGACGGCATGGATAATGATCGTCACCATGTCGCAAGAGAAACGCCCCATAACGCTGATCACCGGCGCATCGGCGGGGATCGGCGCGGCGCTGGCGCAAGAATTTGCCGCCCACGGCCACGAGCTCGTTCTGGTCGCACGACGCGAGCAGGCGCTTGATGCGCTGGCGGACGCCATTGCGGGGAAGGGCGCGGCGCGGCCAACGGTTCTGCCCGCGGATCTCGGGCGCGGTGATGCCGCGCAGGCGATTGCCGCTGCGCTCGAGCGGCGCGGGCTCGAGCCGGACGTGGTTGTCAACAATGCAGGCTTCGGCCTCCTCGGTGCCGCCGATACCCTCGACCGCGCCGAGCAGGTCGCCATGGTCGACGTCAATGTGCGCGCGCTCACCGAGCTGTCGCTCGCCTTCATTGACAGTCTCAAACGCCGCCGCGGCGGTATCCTCAACGTCGCCTCCATCGCGGCATTCATGCCCGGCCCCGGCATGGCGGTCTACTACGCCAGCAAAGCCTATGTGCTCTCGTTCAGCGAGGCGCTTCACCGTGAGCTCAAGCCGAAAGGCGTGCGCGTGACCGTGCTGTGCCCAGGTCCGGTGCCGACCGAGTTTCAGGCGCGCGCCGGCATGGGCGACGACGCCTTACCCGGCTTTCTCACGCGCTCCGCCAAGCAGGTGGCAAGCGATGGCTACCGGGGGCTGATGCAGGGCCGCCGCGTGGTGGTTCCGGGCGTGGCTAACCGCATGGTGACGATGGCGCTGCGCTTTGCGCCGCGCGGCCTATTGCTCGAGCTGATCGACCGTCAGCAACTGAGCCGCCGCTAGCCATCTCGGCAAGGCATCTTGAAAATCCGACTCGAGTCGGTATTGAGATTCGAACGCTTTGCTTGCCATGATCGCCCTATGCTCCCGCCGTTTCTGATCGTACTGCATCAGGAGACCTCGACGCCCGGACGCATCGGTTATGCCTTGCGTCAGCGCGGCTATGCGCTCGACGTGCGCCGGCCGCGTTTGGGCGATCTGCTGCCCGAGACCATGGCGAGCCACGCCGGCGCCATCATCTTCGGCGGCCCCATGAGCGCGAACGATACCGACGATTTCATCCGCCGCGAGATCGATTGGCTGCGCGTGCCGCTCAAAGAGAATAAGCCATTTCTCGGCATCTGCCTCGGCGCGCAAATGCTGGCGCACCATCTCGGCAGCCGGGTCTATCGTCATCCCGACGGCCACGCTGAGGTTGGCTACTACCCGATCCGGCCGACCGAGATCGGCCGCACGGTGTGCGATCCCTGGCCGGAGCAGGTTTACCAGTGGCATCGCGAGGGCTTCGACCTGCCGCTCGGCGCGGACTTGCTGGCGGAGGGTGATTCCTTCCCGGTGCAAGCCTTCCGTTACGGCGGCGCCGCCTTCGCGCTGCAATTCCATCCCGACGTGACCCACGCCATGATGTGCCGGTGGACCACGCGCGGCCATGAACGCATGTTATTGCCGAACGCCAAGCCGCGCGGTGCGCACTTCGCCGATCGTGCCGTCTATGACCCCGCCGGCCGCGCCTGGCTGGCGGCCTTCCTCAATCATTTGCTGGGGACGCCGGACGTGGCGCGGCAGCAGGTGTCGAACGGGTGATCGGTACCGGGTGGTGGAGCCGAGGGGGGTCGAACCCCTGACCTCCTCATTGCGAACGAGGCGCTCTCCCAACTGAGCTACGGCCCCGCCAGATGCAACCGCGCGGCGGTTGACTGCGAGTTCGCGCCATTTACGGCTGGCAGTTCAAGGAGTCAAGGATTGCGGCCGCCGCGGCAAAAGGCTTTGCGTTGACGCCACCGCGGCAACGCGCTTATCAAGCGTCTGCAATTCGCCAGGGGCATTCGCGCTCCGCCCATTCGGGGTATACCCAAATGAATCCCTTTCTCTGGCTCATTCATACCCTGATCTGGCTCTACATCTATGTTCTGATCGCCGCGGCCGTGATGTCGTGGTTGCTCGCGTTCAACGTGGTCAACAGCTACAATTCCACGGTCCGCGCCATCTGGGATTTCCTCTATCGAGTGACGGAGCCGGGGCTGCGGCCGATCCGCGCCATTCTTCCCAATCTCGGCGGCATCGACATCTCGCCGGTGATACTCATCATCGCCCTCATGTTTCTCGATCAGCTTATCGTCTGGCTCTATGTCCAGATATTCGCCTGAGTGCGCGAGCCTCCTTGGCGCATCGGGGCGGACGGTCTTCTCATCCTCATTCGGCTCACGCCACGCGGCGGCCGCGATGCCATCGACGGCATCGCGCAACTGGCCGACGGACGCAGCGTGCTCAAGGTGCGCGTGCGCGCGGCGGCGAGCGAGGGCGAGGCCAACGCGGCGCTCATGCGGTTCATCGCCGCGATGCTTCGCGTTGCGCCGCGCGACGTCAGCCTCCTCGCAGGCACGAGCGCGCGGCTCAAGCGCCTAAGGGTCGCCGGCGCGGGCGCGAGGCTGGCCGCCGCGCTGGAGAAAATCTGCGCGATGGGGTAATGCCCTTCGTTGCGCGCTAATCCAATACTGTCGCGCGGCAGCAAGCCATGACCGCAAAGATCATCGACGGCAAGGCGATCGCGGCGGATTTACGCGGCAAGGTTGCCGATGCCGTGCATCGCCTCTCCCGCGACAGCGGCATCACGCCGGGACTCGCGGTCGTGCTCGTCGGCAACAACCCGGCGAGCGAGAGCTATGTCGCGAGCAAGATCAAGATGACCGCCGGCAGCGGCATGCGGTCGTTCGATCACCGGCTGCCGAAAGAAACGAGCGAGGCGGAGCTCCTGGCGTTGATCGCGAGGCTCAACGCGGATCCCGCCGTCCACGGCATCCTGGTGCAGCTCCCCCTGCCTTCGCAGATCGATGCACACAAGATCATCGCCGCGGTCGATCCGGCAAAGGACGTCGACGGCTTCAACCCCGTGAACGCCGGCCGCCTGTCGGCTGGCCTGCCGGGCCTGGCGCCCTGCACCCCGCTCGGCTGCATACTCCTCGCCAAGACGGTGCAGCCCTCGCTCCAAGGGCTGGAAACGGTGGTGATCGGCCGCTCCAACATCGTCGGCAAGCCGCTCGTGCAACTCCTGCTCGCGGAAAACGCGACGGTCACGGTCGCGCATTCGAAGACGCGCGAACTTCCCGCGGTCTGCCGGCGTGCCGACCTTTTGTTCGCCGCGGTGGGGCGGCCCGAATTGGTGCGCCACGACTGGATCAAGCCAGGCGCCACCGTCATCGATGTCGGCGTCAACCGCGTGACCGGCGCGGCCGGCAAGCCGCGTATCGTCGGCGACGTCGCCTTTGCCGAGGTCGCGAAAATCGCCGGGGCGGTCACGCCGGTGCCGGGCGGCGTGGGGCCGATGACCATCGCCTGCTTGCTCGCCAATACGGTACGCGCGGCCTGCGCCATCGCCGGCCTGCGGGAACCGGCGTTCGGTCAGCGCCCGAGCGATGACCGAGAATAGAGGCGCGGCAGCTACGACGGCCGTTAGGGGCTCGTCATGCGCGGGCTTGACCCGCGCATCCATCCAAAAAGGTCTTCATTCCAGCGATGGATTGCCGGGGCATAAGCGCGTCCACGCGCGTCTTCCGCCACGCTATGCCCGGGAATGACGGCTTAGCGAACACAGCGTAGCTCAGCTCGTCCAGGCGAAGGCGACCTTGTCGAGGGTGCGGGTGCCGAACCGTTCCGAGGAGCGCGCCACCGCCTTGCCGCCGAGCGCGCGGTAGAAGCCGACCGCCTGCTCGTTATCCGAGAGCGCCCACACCACCAGGCTGTGTAGCCCGCTCTGAACCAGGTCCCGCCGCGCGCCGGAGAACAGCTTGCGGCCGAAGCCGAGCCCTTGGAATTCCGGCCGCAGGTAGAGTTCGTAGATTTCGCCGTCGTAATAGAGGCTGCGCGCGCGATTGCGTCCGTAATTGGCGTAGCCCGCCACGCACTCGCCGAAAGCGAGCACCGTGATCCGGCTGCCTTTGCGCACCGCCGCGTCCCACCACACCGGACCGCGCCGGTTGATGAGCTTCTCGAGTTCCGGTCCCGGAATAATGCCCTGATAAGCGTTCCGCCAGGCGTCGTCGTGCGTCGTCGCAATCGCCCGGGCATCGGACGGCTTGGCGCGGCGGACTTCGATCAGGGTCGTGTTCATGGCGCAATTGAAGCAAGCACGCCGCCGCGCTTCAAGAGTTATGTTTAATGCGGCATTAACTACGTCGGACATTGATGTGGATTTGCCACACCGCGGCACCGCGGAGCAGGCGCGAAGTGGGGAAAATCGGACATGTTCGCCGGCTAACGCACGCAATGTTGCAGAGCCGACACGCAGGCACGGCGAAATGGGCCCGTCCGGCAACCGGAAACGGCTGAAAGCACCGCTTCGACGGGTGCGATTCGCGCGGCAACGCCGGGCGGCCGGCGAATCAATCCGGCTTTGGGCGGCAAATGCCGGCGATGACGGCAGGATAGCCGGATGCGGAGGGCGCTGGGATCTGCCGAGTGCATCGGTTACACCCGCTCGGCCTCCTTGCGCCGCTCGTCCTTCCTGCGCTCGTTGGGATCGAGCAGCTTTTTGCGCAGCCGAATCGCTTTCGGCGTGACCTCCACGAGTTCGTCCTCGCCGATATAGGCGAGCGCCTTCTCCAGGGTCATTTGCATCGGCGGGATGAGCCGCACCGCCTCGTCCTTGGCATGGGTGCGGATATTGGTGAGCTTCTTGCCCTTGAGAACGTTGACCTCGAGATCGTTGCCGCGCGTGTGCTCGCCCACGATCATGCCGCGGTAAACCTTGCATCCCGGCTCGATCATCATCGGTCCGCGGTCCTCCAGATTCCACAGCGCATAGGCCACGGCTTCCCCCTGATCGTTGGAGATCAGCACGCCGTTGCGGCGGCCGGCAATCTCGCCGCGATAGGGACCGTAGCCGTGGAATAGCCGGTTCATGACGGCGGTGCCGCGGGTGTCGGTGAGGAGTTCCCCGTGGTAGCCGATGAGGCCGCGGGTCGGCGCGTGGAAGGTGAGGCGGACGCGGCCGCCGCCCGAGGGCCGCATCTCGACCATCTCGGCTTTGCGCTCGGAGAGCGTCTGCACGACGATCCCGGAATGCTCCTGGTCGACGTCGATCACCACCTCTTCGATCGGCTCGCGCATCTCGCCGTCGGCGGAGCGCTCGAGCAGCACTTGCGGCCGCGACACCGAAAGCTCGAAGCCTTCGCGCCGCATGGTCTCGATCAGGATGCCGAGCTGCAATTCGCCGCGCCCGGCAACCTCCATGGCGTCTTTTTCGGTCGAGTCCTCGATCCGCAGCGCCACGTTGCCCTCGGCCTCGCGCAGGAGCCGTTCGCGGATGACGCGGCTCTGCACCTTATCGCCCTCGGTGCCGGCGAGCGGGGAATCGTTGATCCGGAAGGTCATTGCCAGCGTCGGCGGATCGATCGGCTGCGCGGGAAACGCCATGCTCACCTCCGGCGCGCAGATCGTGTGCGATACGGTGGCCTCCGGCAGCCCGGCGACGGCAACGATGTCGCCTGCCGATGCCTCGTCCACCCCGGTGCGCTCCAGGCCGCGGAAGGCGAGCACCTTGGTCACGCGACCGTGCTCGATCAGCTTGCCGTTGCGGTCGAGCACCTTGACGCTTTGGTTGGGCCTGACGATCCCCGAGGTGATGCGCCCGGTGACGATGCGTCCGAGATAGGGATTGGCCTCGAGGATGGTGCCGAGCATGCGGAACGGTCCCTCCTCGATGCGCGGCTCGGCGACGTGCCGGATCACAAGGTCGAACAGCGGTGCCATGCCCTGATCCTTCGGACCCTCGGGCGCAGCCGCCATCCAGCCTTCTCTCGATGAGCCGTAGAGAATCGGAAAATCGAGTTGTTGCTCGCTGGCGTCGAGCGCCGCGAACAGGTCGAACACCTCGTTCGCCACCGTCGAGGGCCGCGCGTCCGGCCGGTCGACCTTGTTGATCACGACGATGGGCTTGAGCCCGACCTTGAGCGCTTTCGACACCACGAATTTGGTTTGCGGCAGCGGGCCTTCGGCGGCGTCCACCAACACCAACGCACCGTCCACCATGTTGAGGATGCGCTCGACCTCGCCGCCGAAATCGGCGTGCCCCGGGGTGTCGACGATGTTGATGCGGGTGTGGCGCCAGAGGATCGAGGTGACTTTGGCGAGAATAGTGATGCCGCGCTCGCGCTCGAGGTCGTTGGAGTCGAGCGCGCGCTCCGCCAGGCGCTGGTTCTCGCGAACGGCGCCCGATTGCTGCAACAGCCGGTCGACCAAGGTGGTCTTGCCGTGGTCGACATGGGCGATGATCGCCACGTTGCGGAGCTGCATGCGCTCTCCAAAAACCGATCGCGGGCCGCGAAGGCCCGCGCTTGCCGTGGACGCTAGAAGTTAGCCTCGGTACCACATTACGCGGCTTACCGGCCAAGGGATGTCGGTGAACATATAGTGGCCGCGCCGCCGCGCGCAATGTGCCGTCCGCCAGCGGCACTGATTTTAGAATTCAACAGAGCTGGCTGCGCGTTCTTGCTCCGCGCAAACCATCCGCGTCACGATCTCCGGCAATTTAATACTTGAATGCCAATCGAGCACTTGCGCCGCTTTTGTGGGATCACCACGCGAGTACGCGATGTCATTGGCGCGAACGAGGGACGAGTCGTAATCAACGTGATCTCGCCAATCGAGCCCGACTTCGAGGAATGCTGTCGCGACGAATTCCTCGAGTGAGTGGGCCGTACCAGAAGCCACAACGAAGTCGTCGGGTTGGTCGCACTGCAACATTCTCCACATCGCTTCGACGTAGTCGGGAGCCCAGCCCCAATCACGGCAGATCGACAGGTTGCCGAGAGCGAGTCGTTCTCGGCTACCTGCACCGATATTGGCCGCTGCCACAGTGACCTTGCGGGTGACGAAACGGCTCGGCCGAAGCGGTGATTCATGATTGAACAGGATACCCGAACAGGCAAAGAGCCCGTGGGAGTCACGATAGTTGGCCACGAGCGAGATGGCGGCGGCCTTAGCCACCCCGTAAGGGCTCTTCGGCCGGAATGCGGTTTGTTCGTTCGCCGCCTGTGCTCCGGTATCGCCGAAACACTCGGAAGAACCCGCATTGTAAAACCGAGCCCCTCCGCCGAGCCGCCGCAGCGTCTCGAGCATATTGAGCGTGCCAAGTGCGATGCCCGACAAAGTCTCCGCGGGCTGGGTGAAAGACAGCGAAACTGAAGACTGGCCCGAAAGATTGTAAATCTCATCCGGTGCGACGCTCTCGATCACCCGCGCCACCGACTGGAAGTCGGCCGGCGACATCGAATGGAGCGCAACCTTGTCGGCGATGCCTAGCGCAACGAGACCATCCAGCCGCGCGAGCGCTGCGTCGCGCGAGGTCCCATGCACCACGTAACCCTTGCTAAGGAGAAAACGTGCAAGATAAGCGCCGTCCTGTCCGGTGATCCCGGCGATGAGGGCCACCCTGCGCGATGAACCGGTCGCCATCATGCCACGCTGCGTACGGCCGTTCGTTCAATTGGCTATTATATGATTGTCAGTATACGGTACGATATTAAAC
>Ga0210406_10004243_pt1 | contig 15442 bp, 10 predicted proteins | sample IncBWC30MmetaG_FD_155454 | JGI IMG/M metagenome (GOLD analysis project Ga0210406, IMG submission 155454) | Forest soil microbial communities from Barre Woods Harvard Forest LTER site, Petersham, Massachusetts, United States - Inc-BW-C-30-M | ecosystem: Environmental > Terrestrial > Soil >... | reverse complement strand
GCAAAAGATAGTCCGCGGGGAGTCGTGCAGCAAATACAGTATCGTAAACAGGTGCCTGAAAGTAACTAGACCAACGAACAGGTTCAGGACTGTCCCAGGTACTAGGGAATCGCCTCCAGCCTCAGGAAGTGGGCTTGTCGGGAAGCGGCTGAGTGGCCATGAAGTCGGACACAAATCTCTTTTCGTAAGAGGCCAGCAGTTCTTCGATGCGGCTTGCGTCATTGGATTTCAGCACGAAGCCGGCGTGGTGATATTTCGAGATGCGATAGACAATTTCCGGGTCCGTGTATGCAGAGGTGTCCGGCTCCTGCTGGCGCGCCAGCGAAATAATCACGCCGGCAAACTCCTTGTGCGGCGGCGGCAAGTGGTACGGTTGCTTCCCTGCCCCCACTTCCAGTTGAGCCCACTCGCGCCATAGATTGATGCCGGTTGCGGCCTGTACCACGTTGGAAATATAAGCGCCGCCGATTCGCGCGGCAATTTCGAGGAAGTAAAAGCGGCCGTCCGCGTGGGATTTCAGGAATTCCGTGTGCGTAACGCCTCGGGCCAGGCCGAGCGTGTCCACAAGTTTCTGGTGGATTTCTTTAAGCGACATCGCATCGCCCGAATCACGCGGCAAGGTTCGTGTGGTAAAGACACCGCCGTGATGTGAAACGTCGAGGGGCGGCATCCCATACGCGTGGGCTTCCGCGAACAGAACCTTCTTTTCCGAAACAATGCTGTCCACGTGGAAAACACGGCCCGGGATGAATTGTTCGAGCAGGTATTGCGACTGGTTATCGCCGAGCTGGTCCAGCCACGGCCACAGCTCGTCGCTCGCGTTGATTTTTTTCATTCCAATCCCGGAGGCTTGCGCGCGCGGCTTCAGCAGCCATGGTCCTGGCACATGATTCATGAATTCGCGCAAATTCTCATGGTTCAGAACGTGGATGAATTCGGGAACCAGGATTCGCACTTCCCTGGCGCGCATGCGCATCGCAAGTTTGTCGCGGAAATAATGCACCGTGGTCAGGCCCATTCCGGGCAGGCGCAAATGTTCGCGAATTGCAGCGACGTTTTCCAGGTCAAATTCGTCCAGCGCCACGATGCGATCGATCTGCCGGCTGCGAGCAGCGTAACTGACGGCGTGCAGCAGATCCTGCAACGGAAGTTCTTCGGGCATGAAGAACATTTCGTCAATGGCTTCGCGCGGCCAATTCCCTTTGCGGAGTTTTTCTACAGTCAGAAGATAAACGGTGCAACCCAGGGCCTTGCAAGCACGAAGGAAGTCCTGCCCCTTTTCATAGGACGTGACACACAGGATGGAGATGGCTCGATCCGAGGGCATGGGCTGTTCCGTGAAAACGGCAGGCAAGCGTGGTGGCTCTTGCCTTCAAACAAACTGCGCGGATTATACCTGCGTTTAACCGGCGGGAAACAAAAATTGGAGAAAGGGGCTGACGCGCCGGGCCCAGGCGGCTTCGTTGTGCTCTGCGCCCTCCACGCGTTCGTAGTGCAGGTCGCGCTCGAGCCGCCATCCCTTGCCAAGCAGGACGTCGCGGAATCGCTCCACGTCTTCGACGGTGCGCCCGCCTTCCCGCGTGCCGGCATCCAGCCAGATCCGCGGATGAGGCTGCACCGGCGCGGCTGCCGCGAACCGCAGGATTACGCGTTCATTCCACCAAACGGAGGGAGACAGCGCGGCGATCCTGCCGAACACTTTCGGAAGTTTCAGGCCCAAATATAAGGATACGAGCCCGCCGAGCGACGAGCCCCCAATTCCAGTCCGTTCCGCGCCTTTCGAGACGCGATACTGGCTCTGGACGAAGGGGCGCACCTCTTCCAGCAGGAATTTCGCGTAGCGATTCGCTCGGCCGCCGCCGAGCTTAGGTGCGCGCGTTGGCGTGTATTCGCCAAGCCGCTGCTTGCCTGCGTTGTAAATCCCCACGATGATCAGCGGTTCGACGCGGCCTTCGTAAATCAGGTCATCGGCCGTTTGACCCACATGCCAATCCATCCCTGGGATAAAGGATGTGGCTCCATCAAAAAGATTTTGCCCGTCATGCAAATAGAGCACAGGATAATCTCGATCGGGTTGCTCGTCATATCCGGGCGGGAGATAGACAATAAAGTCGCGGCGATTGCGCAGATACCGCGAGGGGAACTGCTCGTGCTTGATGAGATTGGGCGAACTCACGGAGCGATGACGACCAGAAGGTCCTTCGCTTCCACGTGCTGGCCCGGACCCACATGCAGTTTCGTGACACGCCCGGAGATCGGTGCATAAATGTTGGATTGCATCTTCATGGCTTCCAGTGTCAGAAGTTTAGCACCCCGTTCAACGGGATGGTTAACCTGCACGGCGATTGAGCTCACAAGGCCGGCTGTCGGAGCGCCGACCTGGCCGGGATCTTCAGAATTAGCCTTGGGATGGCTGCGTTCGACAACGCGCAGTGCCCGGTCACGCACAGTGACTTCACGCGGTTGCCCGTTGAGTTCGAAGAAAAGAGTGCGCGTGCCGTCGGGATGCGCTTCGCCGATGGTAAGGAACTTCACGATCATGGTCTTGCCCGGCTCGATCTCGACGGTGATCTCGTCGCCGGGCTGCAAGCCGTAGAAAAAGGCCGGGGTCGGTAAGACGCTCGCATCCGCGTAAGTTTGACGGAATTTGTCGTACTTCAGATACACATCGGGATACAGCAGGTAGCTGAGTAGCGCGTCAACCTCGACGGAGTGACCCACTTGTTTCTGCAGTTCGGATTGTTCCGCGGCAAAGTTGGCTGCGGGAAGATTTGCGCTAGGTCGCCCTTTCAACGGAGCTTGCCCGCGTAAAATGATGCGCTGCAACTTCTTCGGCCATCCGCCCGGCGGGACGCCGAGCGCGCCGGAAAACATCTCCACCACCGAATTTGGCAGCGAGATGTCGTGATTTTCCGGAAGCGCCAGCAAATCGACTGGCTTCATTTCGTTGGCGAGCAAAAACAGCGCCATGTCGCCAACCGTTTTACTGGAGGGAGTGACCTTAACGATGTCGCCGAACAGCTGGTTCACCTTGGCGTAAGTTTTTTCCACTTCGCGCCAGCGGTGGCCGAGCCCCATCGCAGCAGCCTGCTCACGCAGATTTGTAAATTGCCCGCCGGGAATTTCATGTTCGTAGAGTCTTGCGGAGCCCGACTTGGGGCCGGAGTCAAACGGGGAATAATAGGTGCGTGCGGTTTCCCAATATTCGGAACATTCGTTGAGCGCTTCGGAATCAAGTTGCGTGTCGCGCGGCGTGTTTTTCAGTGTTTCGACGACCGCGTTCAGATTGGGCTGGCTGGTGCCGCCGCTCATCGATGCCACCGCCGCGTCAGCCACGTCCACGCCCGCTTCCGCTGCCTTCAGCAGCGACGCGGCATTAAGACCGCTGGTGTCGTGGGTATGAAAATGGATCGGAATGCCGATTTCTTCGCGCAGCGCTTTTACCAGCGCGAATGCGGCGTAGGGCTTGCACAAACCCGCCATGTCCTTGATACAGAGAAAGTGCGTGCCCAGTTTTTCCAACTGCTTGGCCATCCCGACGTAATACTTCAATGAATATTTCGGCCGATTCTTGTCCAGGAGGTCGCCCGTGTAGCAGATGGCCGCTTCACAGATAGCGCCGGTTTCGAGTGCCGCATCCATCGAGACGCGCATGTTTTCAATGGAATTCAGCGAATCGAAAATGCGAAAGATATCGATGCCCTGGCGATAAGACTCTTTCACGAATCTCTGCACCACATTATCCGGGTACGAGGTGTAGCCCACGGCGTTCGCGCCGCGCAGTAGCATCTGAAAACAGATGTTCGGAATGCGCTCGCGAAGTTCGCGCAACCTCTGCCACGGGTCCTCGTGAAGAAAGCGCATCGTGGTGTCAAACGTCGCGCCGCCCCACATTTCCAGACTGAAGAGATTCGGCAGGCGCCGCGCGACGGCGTCGGCGGTAGCTAGCAGATCAAAGGTGCGTACGCGCGTCGCCATCAACGATTGGTGGGCATCGCGGAAGGTCGTGTCCGTCACCAGCAATCGCTTTTCTTTCCTTGCCCAGGCAGCGAATTTCTCGGGCCCAAGTTTTTTGAGCAACTGGCGTGTGCCCGGCGGCGGCTCGATTCCTGGCGCCGACGGGATTACGGCCTTCTCGAGTTGTTCAGGCCGCTTCTTCCCTTTCACTTCCGGATTGCCGTTCAGAATGACGTCGCCGAGATACGAGAGCAGCTTAGTGGCCCGATCCGAGCGCCCCGAGAAGTGGAAAAGCTCGGGCGATTCGTCGAGAAAAGAAGTGGTCGCTTCGCCAGCGCGGAATTTCGGGTGGTTGACGACATTTTCGACGAAGGGGATGTTTGTCTTCACGCCCCGGATCCTGAATTCCCGCAGCGCGCGGTCCATCCGCTGGCACGCTTCGTTCAGGTTGGTACCCCATGCCGTAACCTTCACCAACAGCGAATCGTAATACGCCGCAAGCACCGCGCCGGCGTATGCCGTGCCGCCGTCGAGGCGGATGCCGAATCCGGCGGGAGAACGATACGTGGAAATTTTGCCGTAGTCAGGAGCAAAGTTTTTCGCCGGGTCTTCTGTAGTGACGCGGCATTGCAGCGCCGCGCCGTAGAGCGGGATTTTTTCCTGCACCGGCAAAGCCAGCGGCTCTTCGTGCAGCTTATGGCTCTGCGCGATAAGGATCTGCGAGCGCACGATGTCCACGCCGGTGACCATCTCCGTCACCGTGTGTTCCACCTGCACGCGCGGGTTCACTTCGATGAAATACCAATTCTGCGAATCGACGTCGTAGAGGAACTCGACCGTGCACGCGTTGCGATAGTTCGCCGTGCGCGCAATCTGCACCGCTGCGGCACACAGTCCCTCCCGCACGTTTTGTGGAAGATTTGCGGCCGGGGCAACTTCAACCACTTTCTGGTGGCGCCGCTGCACAGAGCAGTCGCGTTCGTAAAGGTGCAGCAGATTGCCGTGCTCGTCCGCAAGAATCTGCACCTCGATGTGCTTCGCGCGAGGAAGATATTTTTCGAGGAACACTGAGGCATCGCCAAACGCCGACTTTGCCTCACCTTGCGCTTCTTCCAGCCGCGCCGCAAGCTGCGCCTCGTCGCGAACGACGCGCATGCCGCGCCCGCCGCCGCCCATCGCCGCTTTCACGATCACCGGATACCCGATTTCGCTGGCAATTTTCTTCGCTTCCGCAGTGGAAGAAACAGATTTCTCCGTGCCGGGCAGCACCGGCACTCCGGCTCGCGTAGCAAGTCTCCGAGCCGCGGTCTTGTCGCCAAGCAGTTCGAGGAGTTCCGGCGTGGGCCCAACAAATATCAGCCCGGCCTTGGCACATGCCCTCGCGAGCGCTGGATTCTCCGCCAAAAATCCGTACCCCGGATGAATCGCATCCACCTCATGTGCCTGGGCGATGGCGATAATCCCCGGGATATCGAGGTACGCCTCGACGGGCCCTTTCCCCGCGCCGACCTGATAGGCTTCATCCGCCTTGAAGCGGTGCAGAGCCAGCCGGTCCTCGTGCGAGTAAATGGCCACCGTCCGCAAGCCAAGTTCATTGGCCGCGCGAAAAATGCGGATGGCGATTTCGCTGCGGTTGGCAGCCAGCAATTTGCGGATGGGTCGATTCATCTTCACAGGAACCAATCTATCGAGCCGATGGTCAGATGGGAAATTTTACATTCTTTCATAGGCAGGGAAAACGCGAAGCACAATAATTTCCATCGCGAGGACAGGAATCTCTTATGGGCCGTTGAAGGATCGCGAAGCCTAGTGCTTCACCAGGGGAAGCGCAAATCGGATCGGCACGCCGAAATTCGACCCGCCAAAACCCTTCACGATCGCGAAGGTCACTCCAATCACTCCGCCCTCGCGATTCAGCAGCGGCCCGCCGGAGCCGCCCGAAGTGGTTTGCGCGTCGTAAACAATTTTATCCGGCAAAACATCACCCACATGGCCTTGCGTAACCAGCGGCCGGATCAGTTTTCTCTTCGCCAATTCCACAAGGACAAGTTTTGGGTCGCCGGCGCTGGTCTTGACGATTTGTTGCACGATATCGTCGCCGGCACGTGCGAGAATGGCGTCCAATCCCGTCGCGTAGCCCACGCTGATCAGTTCTTCGCCGCTCACAGCGGCTTCCTTGCTGGCGTCGAGCTTCAGAATTGGCCGGTGCAATTCCGAAAGATCGCCGTGCACCAACGCAAGGTCCGCTTCCTTCGAAATCTGCGAAATGTTTACAGGAATGCCGTTCGCCTCGCCCGGAAAATAGGCGGTCATCTCCGCAATCACCGGCTCCAACCCTTGCTTCATAGCTCCCGCCAGCTCTTCATTCTGCCACCAGGGCTGCACCACGTGGTGATTGGTCAGGATTTTTCCGTCTCCCACGATAAAGCCCGTGCCAAAAAAATCGCCGCGCACTTCTGGGCCTCGCCCCTCCGTGGTATAGACCGGATTCCCGTCGCTGTCTTTCAAAGGCGATCCGTCGCTATCCATTCCGCCATAGCGTAGCCGCCGGCCGGATGATTTGTCGTTGAAGGCCACGGAAACGTGCAGCAGGCCTACACTCGGCGCGTAAGCGCGTATGATGCTCTCCGCCGCTTGGGATTGCCCCTCGATCTTGGCAAGCCTGCTGGTCGTTTCTTCCAGTTGACGCCGAAGGTCCAGGGAAGCGCCGTCGTTTTGCGCGGCCAGTTTCTTCTTCAATTCCTCGCTCTGTTTCTGCAACTGTTCTCTCTGTTGCAGCATGTCGGAATTGGATGGGTCGTCCCGTAAACGGCGCGCGGATGCCAGAAGCTGCGCCTCCGTCTGCACGCTGCGTTCCAACTGCGCAACCTCGCCATACGCCCGCTTGGTTTCCTTATCCGCGCGGCGCGAGTACAGAAAGAAAACTCCGGAAATGATCAGCGCCAAACCGAACAGAGAAAGCACCCCAATTTTCAGAATCCGCTCCAGCGAGAAAGCATCGCGGGTCATCTTTTCCGTTACCGCCAGCGCCTGAAACGCGGTCTGCGCCACGCCGAAGCTTTCTTCCGCGATGCGATTCTTTTCTTCCAGTTTCTCCACGGCATTTTTCTGGCGCAGTTGCCCCCGGATGTGCGCCAGCAGTTCGCCTTCGGTCCAGGGCACCGCCACCACATCATCGGCGCCGAGATCGAGAGCACGAGCCCGATCCGCACCGCTGCCTTGAGACAACACTACGATCCGCATGTCCGCGCTGTGCGATCGGGCGACGGCGATCGCTTCGTTGCACGAGCCGCTTCCCGCCGCCGAGAGAACCAGAATGTCGGGCGACGCGCTCTGCACTTTGTGAAAGGCATCTTCGGTGGAGTTGGCAGTCGCTAGCGCGAAACCCGCGTCGGCCAGAAGCTGGCCAAGCGCGTCACGGCTGGGGTCGGGCGCGCCGACCAGGAGAAGGCTGGGAGTTTTTGTGGTCACAAGTAAGGGCGTCCTATGCCTCGAGATTATTCTTCTCGAAGGAGTTAGCAGTCTACCCTAGTCGGCGCGGAGTTTCACGCTGATGGGTAAGCATCAATAAATTTGATGCACGGACGCGGCTACTGGCTCCATTTCTTTCAACGATTCCAGCTCAGCCTGCACGCGATCCCAGGTCTTCTTGTCTTTCTTGCCGTTGTAGGGGGCATCCGCGCTGGCAAAAAAGGTCAAAATCTCCTGGCGCAAGTCCGGGGAAACGCAGCCAAATTTCTTCTCCGCCAATCGGTGTAGCAGTTGTGCGTGGGCGTCGTCATTCAGGCGATACTTGCCGCCCGCTGTCTCGCTGCCCACGTCGAAATTCAGGTTGGGAAGTTGCAGCGTCCCGCGCCGCTCCGCGCCCAGCAGTTTCTGGTATTCCTGAACGGAGGCATTGAAACTCTCTTCGAACATTTTTTCGGTTTCGGGCGTCGGAGTCTTCAACTGCAGCACTTTGAGGGGTCCGATCTTCGGTAATAGTTTGTAAAGAAAGGCATAGAACCTTTCTTTCCGGCTCGGGCGCTGGTAATCCTTGCCCCATTCCTTCTCATACTCGGCCCGCGAAAGATTGAACAAAAATCTCCGGTGCGTGGCGCCCGGCTCATCCGCTTTGATTTCCTTGCTCTTCAGGCTCCAGGCGATGCGCGTGGCTTCTGGAATTAATTTGCTGACGTCGCGGCGGTAGGAATTCAGCGCCTTTTCTTCGTCGTCGAGCACGGAAATCAATTCGATCCCATAAACCTGCTGAAAGGCCTGGTCCAGCAACGGGCGGGAGACCTCGAACCCGATGAAGTCGTGATAACTCGACGGCGCGTATTGCCCTTTGGCCACTTGCAGAACGTCAAATCCGAATTCCGTTTTCACGTGGGCGAGCGTGTCGTCTTCATACGTCACGAAATCGCCAAATCTTACTTTAAGTTTCGGATAAAGTATCGGAACCGCGCGATTGGTTGCCAGGCGATGCCCCTGGTTGTCCGTCGCATAATGCGAAAGCGCCCCAAGCGCAAACGCGTATTCCTGCACATTCTGCGCATCCCGCAACAAGGCCAGCACAAAATCCCCGCTGCGAACGTAGTGCGTCAAATCGCTGAAAAACGCGCTGCCGTGCGGATAGTAACCCAGGTCCTGAATGATGGAACCCCCGTAGGCGTAAGCCTGCGCGGCGCTCAACTCTTCTTCCGTCGCGTCCGGATATTTGTCCTTCAGCAGTGGCTTGAGACGCGATTCCCAGGTGGTGTCAATCAGGGCTTGATGAGCAAGGACCGCATAGCCGAAACCGGCGGGAGGCAGGAGAAGCTGAAAAAAAAGGAAGAAGGCGATTGCCGCGGCATTCGCGCGAAACCAACGCGGGAATTTGCTGTTGCACGCCACGCCGCTCAAGAAATTCTGCCTGGAAAATAAAGAGTCGCCAGCATCGCTTCAGTGTAGCCCAGAAGCGCCCGGCTTCCCCTCAAGAGAATACCTTAGTATTTGCGGAGGACTCCGATGACCCTGCCCTGAATCTTGACGTCGCTGGCCGCGACCATGATGGGAGCCATCTCGGAATTGGCGGGCTGCAGGCGCACCTTGCCGGCACCCTCGCGATAGAAGCGTTTCAGCGTGGCTTCGTCTCCCGAAACCAGCGCCACCACAATGTCTCCCGCGTTCGCCACCTGGGTCTGCTCGCACACCACATAATCCCCGTCCATGATGTGATCCTCGATCATGGAACTGCCTTTCACTTGCAGCACAAAGGAATTTCCCCCTCGCGCAAAGTCGCCGAGCGAAATTGTCTCGCGCTCTTCCACCGCTTCCAACGGCCGGCCGGCGGCGATGCGCCCGACCAGCGGAAGCTCCTGGATACGGCGCTCGATCACTTGCTCTTTCACGGACTTCGGCAATTGCACAATTTCAATCGAACGGCTCTGGTTGTAGCCACGCCGGATGAAGCCTTTCTTCTCCAGCGTGCTGATGTGCTTGTGCACGGTGGCGAGCGAAGTGAGCTTCAAGCCCTTCCCAATCTCCTCGAAACTCGGCGCGTAGCCGTGCTTGGTCTCAAAGGCCACCAGATAATCGAGAACTTCCTTTTGCCGTTTTGTCAGCGCCATTTGTAGCCTCCGTGGCTTGCCGCTTCCCTCTTGCCGTGCGGCTTGTGCACTCAGCCTTCTGCCGTAGCAGGACCTGTCGGACCTGCAGACACTCTAGGCGAAAAGAAAGCGAACGTCAAGTGCCGTTTTGCACAAACCTCCCTCTTTCGTACCCTTTTCACTCATTCCCCGATGTGTTCTTCTTGTCGGCAGCATGCCTGAAACTGTTTGGTCTTCCACTCGACGTTCCGCAGGAGTTACCTGCGCCGCCGCCCTCGCGATCCTTGGCAGCAGCTCCGCATTTTTTGTCTGGGGAAGTCTGTTCCTCGAAGTGCTGAATGCGCCTCCTGTTTACCACGGCAAGCATCTTTACGAACTTTACCCCTTCACCGCATTTCTGATGTTCACGGTGCCACTTTTTCTGATTGCCTCCGGGATTCGCACCGGCATCGGTTTGTTTCAGTTGAAACCGTGGGCCAGGCAGGCGGCCCTTTTGTGGGCCAGCGTGGCGCTTTGCTTTTGCCTGTACATGATTGCGTTCCGCCCGTTTGAGACGTTCTTCATCCCCGAACGATTAGTGAGCGAACAAGAATCGTTCAAGCAACTGCTTGCCATATCCCTGGTGGTTGCGTTGTTTCCCGTCAGCATCTGGTGGATCTTCCTTTTCCGTTTGCCGCGTGTGAAACGCCAGTTCGATGAACCAGCGCGGCCGGAACCCGCCCAGAACTAATCCATTCCGCGAACAACTTAGCGTGTTGCCCGCGCCGCCCACTATCGTCTCGCCCGCGGAAATGGTATATAGCTGTGCCATGAATCCTTCCGGGCCATCCAGTTCGGTCGTCGCCGCCGGAGTTGTCGGCATACTCGTCAGCCTGGTTACGATCCTCCTCTCGGTGGTCGGGGTCGTGGGCATGAGCATGTTGCCACCGGCGAGCGCCGGTCCGCCAATGCCACCGTTCGTCAAATCCACGGCCATCGCGATAATGATCTTCACCGCCGGCCTGGCGATCTTTGGCATTTTCACCAGTGTCGGCGTGCTGCACTTGAAGAATTGGGCGCGAATCTCCATGCTGATTTGGGGTGGCGTGATGGCCGCGTTTTGTGGCCTGGCATTGCCGTTCGCGGTGTTTGTACCCATGCCGCAAACACCCGCGGAATCCCCGATGGCTCTCCCGTTCGTGCGCTTACTGCTGATCGTGGTGTATGGAATTCCGTTCCTAATCGGAGTCTGGTGGCTCTTGCTGTTCAATCAGCGCGCCGTGAAAGAGGAATTTCTCCGGGTGGCCCCGGGCGATGGCCAACTCGCCGCTCCGGCGCGGCCGCGATGCCCGCTGCCTCTGGCCATTCTTGCCGGCTTTTCCATCGTTTCCGCGGGCTTCAGCTTGCTTCTGCCTTTCACGAACTTTCCCGTCAACACGATCCTCTTCGGCCACCGCTTCCACGGGGCCATCGGCGTTGTGCTTTTCTACCTTTCCGCTGGGCTCTTGCTCGTGGGAGCCATCGGGATGCTGCGCCTGAAGCGGTGGAGTTATCCCCTGATGCTGGGTCAATATTTTTTCTGGATGGCCAGCGGCACGATCACCCTGGTCAGCCCGAATTATGACAGCAACGTGCATGAAATCATGTCGCAGATGAATCTCCCCGAAGGTCCGGTGGGGCAGGCCGCATTTGCCCAGACAAGAGTGTTTGGAATCCTTTCCCTAATCCCCGGCGTCTTGCTGATCTGGCTGCTGCTTTACTGCCACACCCGCTTCGTAGAGGCCTGTGCGGCAAAAGAAGCCCGGCAAAGCACCTGAGCCCCGCCATTCCCGCTTGTTTTTCAGTGGTGTGTTATTCTTAGTGTGTCGGCTTCTGGGGGTCATGTGTTCGCTCCCGCGAACTGCATCTCGGGCCGCCCACCGAATAAATAAGGACCGCTCTCCTGGCTCCAGATGAGCAGTCCGCGGTACAGGGGTAACGCGTCAACATGTCTACATTGATGGATATTCCTTCCGGGAAAACCAAGCGGGAGGTTCTTGACCAGGCAGTCATCCGCTTCGCCGGCGATTCTGGCGACGGCATGCAGATTACCGGCAGCCAGTTTACGAACACGGTCGCGCTTTACGGTAACGATATCGCCACGTTCCCCGACTTTCCCGCCGAAATTCGCGCCCCTGCTGGCACGGTTCCCGGAGTCAGCGGCTTTCAATTGAACTTTTCTTCCGGCGAAGTTTACACGCCGGGCGATTCCGTGGATGTGCTTGTCGCCATGAATCCCGCGGCGCTGAAGGTAAATCTCGCAGACCTGAAGGCCAACGGAATCCTGATCGTGAATTCCGACAGTTTTGAGGAAGTGGATCTGCGGAAGGCGCATGTCACTTCGAATCCCCTCGAAGACAACACGCTCGACAAGTTCCGCGTCTTCCCGGTTGAATTGCAGCGCTTGACGCGCGCTGCGCTGCAGCATCTCGGGCTCGATGCCAAGTCCATGGATCGTTGCAAGAATTTCTTCGCGCTCGGCATGTGCTACTGGCTGTACAACCGCTCGATGGACCCTACCGTCCGCTGGATCGACGACAAGTTCAGCAAGAAGCCGCTGCTTTCCGAGGCCAACAAGCTGGCGCTGAAGGCTGGGTATTCCTACTGTGAAGCGACCGAAGCGTTCCAGATCAGCTATGAAATTCCTCCCGCGCAGCTCACGCCGGGTACGTATCGCAACCTCAGCGGCAATCAGGCTCTGGCCATCGGCTTCGTCACCGCGGCACAGAAGGCGGGCTTGAAGTTATACCTCGGCAGCTACCCGATTACGCCGGCTTCCGACATTCTGCACGAACTTTCGAAGTACAAGAATTTTGGCGTGCTGACCTTCCAAGCGGAAGACGAAATCGCCGCCATCACCAGTGCCATTGGCGCGGCCTATTCCGGCGCTCTGGCGATTACAGCGACTTCTGGCCCAGGCATGGCGCTGAAAACGGAAGCTCTGGGGCTCGCGGTGATGACTGAACTACCCATCGTGGTTTGCAATATTCAACGCGGCGGCCCCTCCACCGGCTTGCCGACGAAGACCGAGCAAGCCGACTTGCTGCAGGCGATGTTTGGGCGTAACTCGGAAGCGCCAATACCAGTGCTCGCCCCGTCCACGCCCGGCGATTGCTTCTGGACCGCCCTCGAAGCCAGCCGCATCGCCCTCAAGTACATGGTGCCCGTCATCATTCTTTCCGATGGGTATCTCGCGAACGGTGCGGAACCCTGGCGCATCCCCACCGCCGAGGAGATTCACCCGATTCCGGTGAAGTTTGAGACAAACTCCGAAGGCTTCTTTCCGTATAAGCGCGACCCGCAAACGCTGGCGCGGCCATGGGCGATTCCCGGCACGCCCGGCCTCGAGCACCGCATCGGCGGCATCGAAAAGCAGGATGTAACCGGCAACGTGAACTACGAGCCGCTGAACCACGAAAAAATGGTGCGCATCCGTGCCGCGAAAGTGGAAGCTATCCGCCAGGATATTCCCGACGCCGCGCCCGCCGGCGACCCCGAGGGCGACCTGCTCTTGGTCTCGTGGGGCTCCACGTTCGGCTCTGTGGCCCAGGCCGTGAAGGAGCAACGCGAAAAAGGACGCAAGATCGGCCACCTGCACTTGCGCCATCTGAATCCGCTGCCGGGCAATGTCGGCGAAGTTTTGAAGCGTTACAAGAAAGTTCTCGTCCCGGAACTAAACATGGGCCAACTACTGTGGATGCTTCGCGCGAAGTTCCTCGTGAACGCCGTCGGCCTCAACAAAATTCAGGGACGTCCCTTCAAGCAAAGCGAACTCGAACAGAAGATCGAGGAAATGCTGGGAGTTTAGGAGATTCTGATGACCACGACCGCCCTGCCGCCGCTGACAAGAAAAGATTTCCAAACTGACCAGGAAGTGCGCTGGTGCCCCGGCTGCGGCGACTACGCCATTCTTGCCGCGGTACAGTCCGTGTTCCCCGAACTCGGCGTTCGCCGCGAGAATTTCGTGGTCATCTCCGGCATTGGCTGTTCCAGCCGCTTCCCGTATTACATGAACACGTTCGGGTTTCACACCATCCACGGCCGCGCGCCGGCCGTCGCCACGGGCCTCAAGATTGCCCACCCGGAGCTCGAAGTCTGGATGGTCACGGGTGACGGAGATGCCCTCGCCATCGGCGGCAACCACACCATTCACATGCTCCGCCGCAACGTCGGCATCAAAATCTTACTGTTCAACAATCGCATTTATGGATTGACCAAGGGCCAATACTCGCCCACATCGGAATTTCAGAAGATCACCAAGTCCACTCCGTACGGTTCGCCGGATCGCCCATTCAACCCGATCTCGCTGGCCATCGGGGCGGAGGCCACCTTTGTGGCCCGCTCGGTGGACGTTTTCCAGGCTCACCTGAAAGATACATTGCGCGCCGCGGCCGCGCATAAGGGTTCCGCCTTCGTGGAAATTCTGCAGAACTGCAACATCTTCAACGACGGCGCCTGGAATGGCGTCACCGAAAAAGAGGCCCGCAGCGAGCACGTTATCCAGCTCGAACACGGCAAGCCCCTCGTTTTTGGGAAGGCTCGCGACAAAGGCATTCGCCGCAAGCCGGATGGCGACATCGAAGTCGTGCCCCTCGGCAACGGGATTTCCGAATCCGACCTGATTGTCCACGACGCGCACCACCCACGGCCGTCCTACGCTTTCCTGCTCTCGCACATGGAAGACCGCCCCGGCTTCCCGACCCCCATGGGCGTTTTGCGCGCGTGGGACGACCTGCCCCGCTACGAAGACGTAGTCAACGACCAGGTCGCCGGCATTATCCAGCAAAAAGGCCCCGGAAACCTGAACAAGCTGCTCCGCGGTGGCGACGTCTGGGAAGTAAAGTAAGCTCGCCGAATCGGTAACATCCACACGCAACCCTGCGTATCACTGAGTTGACGAGAAGGATTTCTCGTTCAATCAGTGCGCGTCTAGCCGTGTGGGAGGCTCCAAATTGGCTTCTAATTCGCTCTCCAGCGTGCTGGGCCCTGTTTTCCAGGCAAGCATTAAGTTTTCAATTCGTAAAACCAATTTGACTCGGTATCATCTAAACTCTTAGTCAGGTTTTCTCCTTATGGATCAGAGCTCGCCAAATCCAGTTCCCTCTTCACTTCTCGGCGACGCCGACCCCGCTGCCGCTGCCTTGCTCGCCACCCAGCCGGAGCAGGCCCAGACCATTGCGCTTCTCTACGAAATCAGCCACGAGCTCACCTCCATTCTCGATCGCGAGGAACTACTGCGCCGGATCGCCGAGCGCGTTAAAAAGCTGGTGAACTATCAAGTCTTCGCAGTCATGCTCTGGAACGAATCCACACAGATGCTGGAGAGCGTCTTCTCCCAGCGCTACGAAAACGCTCTTCCGTCGCGATTTCAGATGCCGTTGCACCAGGGCATCACCGGCACCGCCGCCGCCGAGCGCCGCACCATCCGCGTGGTGGACGTGCGCCTGGATCCACGGTATGTCTCCTGCGGCGAAGAAGTCGAAGTCCGCTCCGAGCTGGTAGTTCCGCTCCTGCTTCGTGACCGGCTGGTGGGCGTGCTGGACCTGGAAAGCACAAAGCCTCATGCGTTCAGCGCCGAGCATGAGCGCCTGCTGAACATTCTTGGTTCCTACATCGCGGTCGCTCTCGAAAATTCCCGGCTTTTCGAAGACGCGCGCGAAAATCAGACGCGGTTGCTGAATGACCTCGAAACGGCTCGGGAAATTCAGCGGCAGCTACTTCCCAGCGGAGCCAAGGAAATTCCCGGCCTCGATGTGGCCACGGCCTACGTACCGGCCCGCGAGCTTGGTGGCGATTTTTATGACCTGCTTCCCTATGGCGTGGGGCGCCTGGCCATTGCCAACGGCGACGTTTCGGGAAAAGGCACCGCGGCGGCGCTTTACGGGTCGCTGGCCATC
>Ga0210406_10004242_pt1 | contig 15443 bp, 10 predicted proteins | sample IncBWC30MmetaG_FD_155454 | JGI IMG/M metagenome (GOLD analysis project Ga0210406, IMG submission 155454) | Forest soil microbial communities from Barre Woods Harvard Forest LTER site, Petersham, Massachusetts, United States - Inc-BW-C-30-M | ecosystem: Environmental > Terrestrial > Soil >... | reverse complement strand
GGGGGAGAAGTGATGTGAGAACGCGCAAAGCGGTGCGGGCCAGGGCGACCGCCTTTGAGCAGAACGATCTGGAGACGCGGGTCAACGATCAGCATCACCAGGCATTGAAGCTGTGGCTGCGGCTCTTGGCCTGCACCAACAAGATCGAAGGTGAAATTCGCGGCCGGCTGCGCAGCAAGTTCGACACCACGCTGCCGCGTTTCGATCTGATGGCGCAGCTCGAGCGCAATCCCGCCGGGCTGAAGATGAACGAGCTGTCGGCGCGCCTGATGGTGACCGGCGGCAACGTCACCGGCATCACCGATCAGCTGGAGAAGGAAGGTTTGGTCGTGCGGGTTTCCGACCCCAGCGACCGCCGCGCCTATACGGTGAAGCTGACGCCGGCGGGCCGCTGGGTGTTCGCCAAGATGGCGGCGGTTCACGAGCAATGGGTCGTCGACCTGTTCGCGGGATTGAACGCCGCCGAAAAGGAGCAGACCTATCGCCTGCTCGCCAAGCTCAAGCTCGGGCTGCAGCGTCCCGGCCTCGTGTCGCCGAACGACAAGGGGGAGGAGAAGCGCAATGGACGGTGAGATGAATGCGGCGCTCGCCGCCGGCAACCGTGCGCCGATCGCCGGGTACCAGGCGAAGCATTTCATCTGGGAAGTCGCCGGCAAGGTGGCGACGGTGACGCTCAACCGTCCGGAGCGGAAGAATCCGCTGACCTTCGAATCCTATGCCGAGCTCCGGGACGTGTTCCGGGCATTGAAGAATGCTCCCGACGTCAGCAGCGTCGTCATCCAGGGCGCGGGCGAGAATTTCTGCTCCGGCGGCGACGTGCACGAGATCATCGGGCCGCTGACCAAGCTCGACATGCCGGGCCTCGTCACCTTCACCACCATGACCGGCGACGTCGTGAAGGCGATGCGCGCCTGTCCGCAGCCGATCGTTGCCGCCATCGACGGCATCTGCGCCGGCGCCGGTGCGATCATCGCCATGGCGTCCGACCTGCGCGTCGGCACGACCCGCAGCAAGGTCGCGTTCCTCTTTACCCGCGTGGGACTTGCCGGCTGCGACATGGGCGCGTGCAGCGTCCTGCCGCGGATCATCGGCCAGGGGCGCGCCTCGGATCTGCTGTACACCGGCCGGGCGATGAGCGCGGAGGAGGCGTACGCCTGGGGATTCTACAATCGGCTCTGCGCGCCCGAGGCGCTGCGCGGCGAAGCCATGGCGCTCGCCGCCGAGCTCGCCAACGGGCCGTCGTTCGCCCACGGTGTCACCAAGCGGATGCTGCACCAGGAATGGGCGATGGGCGTGGATGAAGCCATCGACGCCGAGGCGCAGGCGCAGGCGGTCTGCATGATGACGCAGGACTTCCGCCGTGCCTATCATGCCTTCGTGGCGAAGCAGAAGCCGCGCTTCGAAGGCAACTGAAAATCGAAGGGGGCAGGGGACAGGCGGGCCGGGCATCTTCGTGCAGATCGCGTCGCGCCCGCTTTCCGATCGCCATGAGCGACAAAAGTTATCTCGACTGGCCGTTCTTCGAGGAACGGCACCGCAAGCTCGAGCGCGAGCTCGACGCCTGGGCCGCTGCCAACGTTGCTCACCACCACGACAGCGACGTGGACGCTGCCTGCCGCACGCTGGTCGGCAAGCTCGGCGCCGCCGGCTGGCCGCGCCACGCGATCGGCGGCACTGCCTATGGCGGCGTTTCCGACGTGATCGACACGCGCGCGATCTGCCTTATCCGCGAGACGCTGGCGCGCCATTCCGGCCTCGCTGATTTCGCCTTCGCCATGCAGGGCCTGGGCTCGGGCGCGATCACCCTCTACGGCACGGAGGAGCAGAAACGCGCCTATCTGCCGCTTGCCGCGTCGGGCGAGGCGATCGCGGCGTTCGCCCTCTCCGAGCCGGACGCCGGATCGGACGTGGCAGCGCTCAGCTGCGCCGCCCGCGAGGACGGCGACGCCTATGTGCTCAACGGCGAGAAGACCTGGATCTCCAACGGCGGCATCGCCGATTTTTACGTCGTGTTCGCCCGCACCGGCGAGGGCGAAGGCAGCCGCGGCATCTCCGCCTTCATCGTCGATGCCGGCGTGCCGGGATTCATCATCGCCGAGCGTATCGAAGTGATCGCGCCGCATCCGCTCGCGCGGCTCAAGTTCACCGAGTGCCGCATCCCGAAATCGCGGCTGCTCGGCGCCGCCGGCGAGGGTTTCAAGATCGCCATGCGCAACCTCGACGTCTTCCGCACGTCCGTCGCGGCGGCGGCGCTCGGCTTCGCGCGGCGCGCGCTCGACGAGGCACTCAACCGCGCGACCACCCGCGGCATGTTCAGGCAGACGCTAGCCGATTTCCAGCTTACCCAGGCGAAGCTCGCGCAGATGGCGACCGCCGTGGATGCTTCCGCGCTCCTCACCTACCGCGCCGCCTGGCTGCGCGACCAGGGCAAGACCGTCACGCGCGAGGCGGCGATGGCGAAATTGACCGCAACCGAGGAGGCGCAGCGCGTCATCGATGCGGCGGTGCAGATGTGGGGCGGACTGGGCCTCGTCCGCGGGCAGCCAGTCGAGCAGCTCTATCGCGAGATCCGCGCGCTACGCATCTATGAGGGCGCGAGCGAGGTGCAGCAATTGATCGTCGCGCGCGAGCTGCTGCGCGAGGCGAAAGCTTCACAAGCCGCGGCGTCCGTCCGATGAGCCAGGAAATTCGATGACCAAACAGCATCGGCCGGAAAGCGGATCGGCCGAACAGAAAGGAAATCCGAGTATGGAGATACTGCAACCGCCGAACTGGCCGCGGCCGAACGGCTTTTCCAACGGCATCGCCGCGCGCGGCCGGCTCATCTTCATTGCCGGACAGATCGGCTGGGACGAGCACTGCCGCATCCAGAGCAGCGATTTCAGCGAACAGGTGCGCCAGGCCTTGAAGAACATCATTGCCGTGCTCGCGGCGAGCGACGGCAAGCCCGAGCACATCGTGCGCATGACCTGGTACGTGACCAGCAAGCGCGAGTATCTCGCTTCCTACAAGAGCATCGGCAAGGTCTACCGCGAGCTGATAGGCCGGCATTATCCGGCCATGACCGCGGTCGAGGTGGCGGCCCTGGTGGAGGACGAGGCCAAGGTGGAGATCGAGGCGACCGCGGTCATCCCCGACTAGGATGTCATGCCATCAAGGGCAGATTCCGATCAGATTGACCCGTCATTGCGAGCGTAGCGAAGCAATCCGGCGTTGGCGCGCGAAGTACTGGATTGCTTCGTTGCCCGTTCGGGCTCCTCGCAATGACGGCACTGTTTCAGTTCGATCGGGACCCGCTCTAAACGGAGCGACCCCTCACAAAGTCCGTCAGACCTGTCGCGAGGCGGTCGAAGATCAAACCCACGCGCCGGGTGGCCTTTAAATCCTCGTGCATGGCGAGCCAGACTTCCAGCGCGTACTGGATCGCGTTCGGCAGCACGGCGACGAGCTCCGGCGTGCGCCGTGCGATGTTTTCCTGGCAGCCGCCGATGCCGATGCCGGCACGCAGCGCCGCGAGCTGAGCGAGGTCGCTGTCGCAGCGGAAGCGGAAATCCTCGCGATGCAGCCGCTGGGCGAAGTCTCCGGCGCCGCGGAAGGAAGAATTGTCGCGGTCGAAGCCGATCACGCAATGGTTTTTCAGGTCGGCGAGCGAGCGCGGCTCGCCGAAGCGGGCGAGATAGTCGCGATGGGCATAGAGCCTGATGCGCGAGGCGCCGATGCGCCGCGCAATGAGGGCGCTTTGCGTCGGCCGCACCATGCGCACGGCGATATCGGCGTCGCGCCGCGCGAGGTCCTCGTTGCGGTTGGTGAGCGCAAGCTCGATCGCGATACCGGGATGCTCGGCATGGAACGCGGCGAGGATCGGCGGCAGCACCTCGCAGCCGACGACGTGGCTCGCGGTCACCCGCACGACGCCGCGGTCGGCCGCAGCCTCGCCCGAGGCGGTGCGCGCCAGCGCCGCCGCGGCCGCCGCCATCGCTTCAGCGTGCGGCGCCAAGGCGAGCGCCGCCGGCGTCGGCGCAAGGCCGCGGGGCGAGCGCGCGAACAATGCCGATCCCAGCGCGCCTCGAGTGCGTCGATGGTGGCGTCCGACCGTCGGTTGGCTCAGGCCAAGCCGCCGCGCCGCGCCGGACAGGCTGCCGTCGCGCGCCACCTCGACGAAGGTGCGCAGCTCGTCCCAGTTTGGCGGGCGCCGAGCGGTCATACATTATCGTATAGCCGCACGACAAAAATATGCAATTTCGTTTATCGACCGGCGAGCCTACCTCAAGAATGCGACGCGGCCCCACGGCTCGCTCGCCGTTGGCCAGGAGGCTTCCGTGCTGGCACCCAGTCCGCCGATCGATTCATGCGTGTCGCCTACGCCCGCGCGAGGTTTCGTTACCGGCGGCGCACGCATGCTGCTCCGGCTCGAAGGCTTCGCCGCCTTTGCCGCGGCCGTCGCGTTCTACGCGCAGGCGGGGTTCTCATGGCCGGTTGCCGCGTTTTTCTTCCTCGCGCCCGACCTCGCCATGCTCGCCTACCTCGCCGGGCCGCGCGCCGGCGCCATCGCCTACAACCTAGCGCACACCTATGCACTGGCGTTGGCGCTCACGCTCGCCGGTTTTCTTGGCGGCGTGCCGGCGGCGGCGGCGGGCGGATTGATCTGGATCGCCCATATCGGGTTCGATCGCGCCCTCGGCTACGGCCTGAAATATTCGTCCGGGTTCGGCGACACCCATCTCGGCCGCATCGGCCGACGCTGAAAGCCGCGCTCACGCGCAAAGGAGAACGTCATGCGCATTCACGCTATCGAGACCGGCCGCGTTCGTATCAAGCAGGCGCAGATCGAAGGCCGCGGCCACGGGACGTGGCGCCAGCTCCAGCCGATCCTCTCGTCCGAATGGGCCGACTGGTCGCGGGTCTATGCCTGGGCGATCGAGCATCCCGAGGGCGTGATCGTCGTCGATACCGGAGCGGCGGCGCATCTGAAATCGCTGCCGCGCTGGCATCCGTATTTTCGATTTGCCGTCCGCTTCGACATCGAGCCAGAGCAGGAAGTGGGCCCGCAACTGCGAGGGCTCGGCATCGGCGCCCGCGACGTGAAGACCGTGGTGCTCACCCACCTGCATATCGACCACGACGGCGGCCTCGCGCATTTTCCCCATAGCCGCATCCTCGCCAGCGCCGGCGAAATCGCCCGCACGTCGGGTATAGCCGGCGCCATGCTTGGCTACCTGCCGAAGCGATGGCCGAAGTGGTTTGCGCCCGAACCGCTGGCCTGGCAGCCGACCGCCTGCGGGCCGTTCGCCAGCAGTGCGCCGATATCGGCGGCGGGAGACGTCATCGCCGTGCCGACCCCGGGCCATACGCCGAACCACCTTTCGGTCGTCGTGCGCGACGGCGACCATGAGATCATGCTGGCGGGCGACGCCTCGTACCTTGAATCGACGATGCTGAGCGGCACGGTCGACGGCGTCAGCCCCGATGAGACCGTTGCGGCCGCGACGCTCGCGCGCATCCGCGAATTCTGTTCGCAGCGTCCGGTCGTGTACCTGCCGGCGCACGATCCGCACGCGGCGCAAAGGCTTCGCCAAAGCCGCAGCGTCGGCGCGCCGGCGTCCGGACGCGCGCTTGCAAGCGTGGCAAGCTGAAGCGCGCTCCCCTATGATCGATGCCGGCGCGTGGCGGCGCGCGGGCGCAGCGGAGGGCCTCCATCCTTGACCCCGACGATCTTTCTGCTGCTGGCCGGCTTGATGGGAGCGGGCGGCATCATGCTTGCCGCCGCCGGCGCGCATGCCCACGCTGCGGCGGCGACAGGCGCCAGCGCCGGCTACATGCTGCTCTTTCACGCCGCTGCTGTGGTCGGAGGCGCTGCGCTTCTGCTGCAGGGCGTCGTATGGCGGCCGCTCTTGATCCTCGCGCTTGCCGGCTGGGTTCTCGGCGCCGCGCTGTTTTCCGGCGACCTTGCCTTGCGGGCGTTCACGGGGCACCGGCTGTTCGCCATGGCGGCGCCTGCCGGCGGCATCATCCTCATCGCTGCGTGGCTCGCGCTCGCCGCCGCCGCACTAGCTGCTCTCTGGCGCGGCTAGCCGTCGGCGCTGCGGCGCGATGGTTGCTGCGCGCCAGGAACCGGCATGATAGGGAACGGGCGAGCCTCCGAAGACGCAGAGGAGAGAGACCATGCGCGCTCGCGCCATCGTCCTTGCCGGTGCATTCGCCCTGTCGGCGGCGCTGCCAGCGGCCGCGCAGCAGACGATCCGGATCGGCGAACTCAACAGCTACAAGGCCCAGCCCGCCTTCCTCGACCCGTACAAGAAAGGCTGGGAGATGGCGATCGAGGAGATCAACAGCGCCGGCGGCGTGCTCGGCAAGAAGCTTGAGATCGTGTCGCGCGACGACGGCGCCAATCCCGGCGATGCCGTGCGCGTCGCGGAGGAATTGACCACCGGGGAGGGCGTCAACATCCTCTGCGGGACGTTCCTCTCCAATGTCGGCCTCGCGGTCACCGAGTTCGCCGGCAAGAAGAAGGTGTTCTTCCTCGCCGCCGAGCCGCTGACCGACAAGATCACCTGGCAGAACGGCAACCGCTATACGTTCCGCCTGCGGCCCTCGACCTATATGCAGGTGGCGATGCTGTTGCCTGACGCGCTCGCGACCAAGAAGAAGCGCTGGGCCCTGGTCTATCCCAATTTCGAGTACGGGCAGTCTGCCGCCGCCGCCTTCAAGGAGCTGATGAAAGCGCGGCAGCCGGACATCGAGTTCGTCACCGAGCAGGCGCCGCCGCTCGGCAAGATCGACGCCGGCGCGGTGGTGCAGGCGATCGACGACGCCAAGCCCGAAGGCATCTTCAGCGCGCTGTTCGCCGGCGACCTCATCAAGTTCGTGCGCGAGGGCGGCACCCGCGGCACGTTCAAGGACCGCGTCGTCGTCGACCTCCTCGGCGGCGAGCCGGAATATCTCGATCCGCTCAAGGACGAGGCGCCGGCCGGCTGGATCGTCACCGGCTATCCCTGGAACGAAATCGCGACGCCGGAGAACAAGGCGTTCGTCGCCGCCTATCAGAACCGCTATCACGACTATCCGCGCATGGGTTCGATCGTCGGCTATCTGACGATCAAGTCGCTGGCCGCCGGGATCGCCAAGGCGGGCGCGACCGACACCGAGAAGCTCGTCGACGCCTTCCGCGGCCTCAAGCTCGATGGCCCGTTCGGGCCGTTCGAATTCCGCGCCAGCGATCATCAGGCGACGCTCGGCGCCTTCGTCGGCAAGCTCGCGCTGAAGGACGGCCGCGGCACCATGGCCGACTTCAAATATGTGGACGGCGCAAGCGTGCTGCCTTCCGACGCCGAGGTGAAGAAGCTGCGACCGGCGGCGGATTGATCGGGCGCTCGCGTTCCGCAGTGTACGACGCGCCAGCGACGGGTGCAGGCTTTCGGTATTCGGGACTTATGCGGCGGCGAGTAAGCCAGCTTAGAGAGCGACGCTCTCGTCGTCCGGCTTGAGTAGTGTTCTCCGGCTGCGGGCCGTCACTAAGACTCAATATACTTGTGGAAAGACTTGGCATAACGTAGCCGAAATATTTGCGGTCACATCGGTTTAATCAAAAGCAATAGGACGAACGTGCCTGGACAAGGGTGATGGCTTCGATCAAGCTCATCCCAGGGGCGTTCCGGATTGACTTGGCGGCGTGCCGTTGAACGCCGTCCCGATATGTCGCGGGGGGCCAGATGCCATTCAAGGGGCCATATCCGACCAAGTTCAGCGGCAGCACGACCGCAATCTCGGTCATCAGCGGCGCCTTCCTGAGCGGCGGGAACATCTTCGACAGCGGCGTCATCATCGGCGGCATCAAGGTCGACGCCAGCAGCAGGATCGTCGCCAGCGGCGGCACCGCCAATACCGCGATCACGGTGGCGAACACAGCGACGTTCGGCGGCGGCATCAATAATGCCGGCAAGCTGTCGGCTGTCTTCACAGGCATTTTCGTCAGCAGCGTATCGGTATTCACCGGCGGCATCACCAACAGCGGCACGATTTCCGCCGGGCATTCCCACGACGGCATTTTCGTCAGCAACACCTCGATCTTTTCGGGCGGCATTCGCAACGCCGCCAGTGGCAGGATTGCAGCAGGCGACAGCGGCATCGAGGTCAAGCTGGTGTCGACCTTCACGGGCGGCATCAGCAACGCTGGCACAATTACCTCGACAGGACGCGTCGGCATTTTTGTCGACAACGCCTCGCTCTTCTCCGGCGATATTAGCAACAGCGGCAGCGGCAGGATTGCGGCCGGGTCCACCGGCATCGAGGTCAAGCTGGTCACGACCTTCGCCGGGAGCATCAGTAACGCGGGCACGATTTCCGCGGGCGCTGACGGCATTTTCGTCGAAAACGCTTCGCTCTTCTCCGGCGACATCGTCAATAGCGGCGTCGGCAGAATTGCGGCCGGCTCCACCGGCATCGAGGTGAAGCTGGTCACTACCTTCACGGGCGACATCAGCAACGTCGGCAAGATCTCTGCGGGGGTCTCGGCTCGCGGCATTTTCGTAAGCGACGTATCGATCTTCGACGGCTCCGTTGCGAATACCGGTACGATCTCCTCGGATTTCAGCGCCATCAAAGCCCTCGACGTGACAGTCTTTTCAGGCGACATCGAAAACGACGGAACGCTGACGACCGCCCTTAACGGCGTTCTCCTCGAGGACATCAAGACGTTTGTCGGCGACATCAACAACAAGGGCACGATTTCCGCTGGATCGGTCGGTATTGTGATCGGCGGCTCCCAAATCGACGGCACACTCCCGGTCGCAACATTTGCCGGCAGCATCGTCAACAGCGGCACGATCGTCGCCAAGACCGGCGTCAGCATCCTCGACAGCACCATTGGGGGCGCGATCGTCGATGGCGGCAGGATTGTGGCGGCGAATTTCGGGGCGAACGGCGTCCTGGTCAGCGGTGGCGACGTTTTTGGCGGCGTGCAGATTGCCAGCCATGGCGCGATTTCCGCGTTCAGCGGCATCAAGGTGTTCGGCGCGACAGCGCTCGGCGGCATCACCAACAGCGGCACCGTGGTGGCCGGAAGGACCGGCGTCAATATTTCCGGCGTGACCACGCTTTCCGGCGGGATCATCAACCGCGGCACGATCACGGCAGGCACGGCGACCTTGGCCATGGGTATTGCCGTGACCCGGGTTAACGTCTTCGGGGACAGCAGCGCCGGCGGCGGCATCACCAACACCGGCACGATCTCGGCGGCGTTTAATGCGATCCAACTCCAATCAGTGGCCACTTTTGCCGGCGCCATTGTCAACAGCGCAAGGCTGGTGGCGGAGACCGGCATCCATTACGGCTTCTTCACGGTTTTCGGCGGTAGCGCGTCCGGCGGCATTACCAACACCGGCACGATCACTGCGTCGGACCGCGGCATTCTTCTTGCCGCAGGCGCTACTTTCACCGGGGCCGTTGCCAATACTAGCGTGATCGCGGCGCATGGCACCGGAATCGACATCGTACGTGTGCAGACGCTTTCCGGCGGCGTCAGCAACAGCGGTAAGATCACGGCGACCTCTGGGACCGGCATCGCGATCAGCAAGAGCAGCAGCGCCACGGTGCTCGGCAGCACCAGTGCCAGCGGCAGCGTCGTCAACAGCGGCACGATATCGGCGGCGAAGGGCATCGTCGTCCAGGCTGATACCATCGCCGGAGCCATCATCAACGCCAACGTGATCGTGGCGAAAGGTGATCCCTTCGCGCACGGCGACGGCATCGTCGTCCGCGGCGTAGGAACCTTCCTGGGCGGCCTCAGCAACAGGGGCTCGATCAGCGCCGGACATATCGGCATCGAATTCGGCAAGTCGACCACCAACGCGTTCGGCGTTGCGAGCGTCGTGGGCAGTATCGTCAATTCCGGCTCCATCACCGCTAAAACCGGCATCGCCCTGTTCGCGAGTACCATCAGCGGCGCGATCCTCGACAGCGGCAGCATCAAGGCGACGAGCCACGGCATCCTGATCGAACGCGCAAGCGAGGTCCTCTCGAGCAAGACCGCGATCGACATTGCCGGGCCGACCTTCACCGGCGGCATTTCCAACTCCGGCGTGGTCGCCGGCTCGGCCGGCATCTTGATCAAGAGCGCCCATTCGGTGAGCGTCTTCGATGGGGGCGTCATCGTCGGCACCGGCGGCACGGCGATCGAATTCGCCGGCAGCGGCAACACCCTCACGCTCGGCGCCGGCTACAGCATCGGCGGTACCGTCGATCCTTCCGGCAAGAACACCTTCCAGCTCGGCGGGAGCGGCTCCGATACGTTCGATCTCAGCTCGATCGGGCCTCAATACCTCGGCTTCACCACCTTCAACGTGGTCGGCGGCACCTGGACGGTCACCAGCGCCAGCACCGCCCACTGGACCATCAAGAGCGGCTCACTGGAGGTTGCGAGCGGCGGCGAGCTGACCAGCACGACGGTCAGCAGCGGTGGCGTGCTGGTGATCGAATCCGGCGGCACCGCGAGCAGCAGCTTCGTCAAGGCGGGCGGCACGGAAATCATCGAGTCGGGCGCCATCGTGAGTGGCGCGATCATTTCGAACGGCGGCACGGTGGAGCTCGTCGGCGGTATCGCGCTGCCGCCCGGCGTCCAGCTCTCGGCGGGCGCCATCCTTGGGCTCGCCGGGGGTGCCTTCAGCGGTCTCACCGTCAGCAGCGGCCACACCGTCAAAATCCTCTCCGGCGGCACCGATCTCGGCGCGACCGTCAGCGGCGGGGGCACGCTCATCGGCGCCGGCGGCACCGACAGCGGGGCGACGATCCGCAAGGGTGGCGTCGAAATCGTTTCCGCCGGCGGCGCCGCAATCGACGCCAAGGTTTCAAGCGGCGGCGCGCTGGTCGTGTCCTCGGGCGGCGTGGCCGATCCGACCACGATCTTCAGCGGCGGCACCGAAACCATCCGCGCCGGCGGCACCGATGACGGCGCCCGCATTTCCAGTGGCGGCAAGCTCTTCGTTCAGAGCGGCGGCACCGCCATCGACGTCACGATCTTCAGCGGCGGCTCGGCCGTCAATTCCGCCCACGGTGAACTCGACGTCGTGGCCGGCGCGACGGATTCCGGCGAGCTGGTCAATTCCGGGACGATCAATGTACGAAACGGCGCGACGCTGACGCTGGACGCTGCGACGCTCAACAATGCGGGCAGCATCAACCTTCTGGGCAGCACCAGCAGCACGACCCTGTTCATCGCGCACGACGTGACGCTCTCCGGCGGCGGCACGGTGTCGATGGCCGGTGGCCACAATCTGATCACCGACAGCGGCCACAGTTTCACACTGACCAATGTCAACGATAAGATTGTCGGCGGCGGCGGGCTCGGCGGATTTGCGCTGTTCGTCGTCAACAAGGCCGGCGGGATCATCAATGGCAACGGCAGCGGCACCGTGGGCGAACTGGACATCGTTGCGACGGTAACAAACGCCGGATTGATCGAGGGGACGACCTCACGAGGGGTTGCCATCGGCGGCAGCGCCTCGCTCACTACGAACTCCGGGACGATCGCGGCGCTGGGCACCGGCGCGTTCGCGCAAATTCTGGAAACTACCGTTGTGAACTCCACGACCAAGGCCCTGATCCTTGCGTCCGGCAACGGGGCGCAAATTTCCCTCGTTGATGTGACGATCTCGGGCGGCACGCTGAAGAGTTCAGCCGGCGGACAGATTACGGGCTTCGATAGCAGTACGCTCAGCGGGACGCTGAAGGGCGGAACGATCGGCGCTGGTGCAATCATCGAAACGAGTGGCGGCACGGCGATCGTGAGCGGCACCGTCACCAATGGCGGCACGCTGTTCGCGAGCGCCACCGGCGACCTGATCGAGATCGCGAGCGGCGCCGTGGTCAACGGCGGCGTCGCCTTGATCGGCGATGGTATCGTCGAGTTCGCCGGCTCCAGCGGCGAGAGCGTCAGGTTCCTGTCCAATGGCAGCGGCGGGCTCAAAATCGCCGACACGGTCGGCCACACCAGCGCCTTCAGCGGCAGGGTGTCCGGGTTCGGCGGTTCGGGGCACTCGAAACCCGAGCAGTTCATCGACCTTGTGTCGGTCGCGTCCGCCCCCAACACGATCAGCCTGAGCTACGTGCCCGCCGCCGGCAGCGGAACGCTGTTCATCTCCAGCGGCGGCACGATGGTCGCTGCCATCAAGATGGTCGGCAGCTATTCGGCGGGTAACTTCCATATCACCTCCGGGGCCGGCGGCACTGTCGCGATCACCGATCCGGCGGTTCCCAATGGCGGCAGCGTCCAGCCGAGTGCGGCCTCCACCTTCCCGCGGCCGGGTATCAATCTCCCGGACATCGCCTTCGGTTCGCAGACGACGCTTGCGTATTCACAGAACGCGACCGGCATGGGCGGGACGCTGACGGTGAGCGACGGCCGGCACACGGCGGCGTTCGCGCTCCTCGGCAATTACATGGCCGCAAGCTTCGTCGCAGTCGCCGACGGCCATGGCGGCACGCTGGTCACGGAAACGCGACCCGAACAGCAGCTGCTGTTGACGCATGCGCCGCACGGCTAGTGCGGGTGCAGATCAACACAATAAAGAAACACGGGGATAAAGAAGCTGCGCCCGGCGGCGGATCGAGCGGCGCGCGCGTTCCGCGATCCCGGGGTGCCGGCGCCGGGGCAAGCCTTCGTGCTCGCTGATGCGATCGCCTTATCGTTCGTCTCGAGCAGAATTCTCCGCCGCGGACGTTCATCAAAGCCCACACCGACTGCGGCGCAATTGTTCCCGGTCACGTCAGCTTAATCGACAAGCTTTAGGAAAACACGACTGGACACCGCAGAAGGCTTCGACCAAGGTGCCGTTCTGCGGCAGTCTGGTGAACGCGTTCAGCACGCTACATCTCGTTCCGGCATAACGCCTTCGGGGGGTGCCAATGGAATTTACGGGGCCATATCCGACCAAGTTCAGCGGTCACACCAACGCGATGTTGATCAGCGCCACCGCCTTCAGCGGTGGCGTCACCAATGCTGGTACGATCGGCCCCGGCGGCGGCGTCATCATCACCAGCAGCACCTTCCTCACCGGCGGGTTCGTCAACACCAACCTCATTTCCGGCACCGCGAACGGCATTAGCGTCCTCAGCGACAGCACCATCGCCGGCGCGATCGTCGACAGCGGCACGATCCGCGCAACTAAAGACGGCATTCTAGTCAGCGGCGGCGTGGTTTCCAGCGGCATCCAGGTCGGCAGTCAGGGCAAAATCTCCGCCGGCTCCAGCGGTATCGTCGTAGAGAATACGATCACGTTTGCCGGCGGCATCAACAACGCCGGGAGCATTTTCGCCTGCCGCGCCGGCATCGATCTGAGCACCGTTGCGGTCTTCGGCGGCGGCAGCACCAGCGGGGGGATAACGAACAGGGGCACCATTTCCGCGGGTCACGCGGGCATCGACCTGACCAGTGTTGGGACATTTTTCGGCGGCATCGTCAACAGCGGCACCGGAAAGATTGTTGCCAGCGACGGGGGCATCGACGTCACCGCTGTCACCGTCTTCGGGGCGGGCAGCACCGCCGGCGGGATAACGAATATCGGCACCATTTCCGCTGGTCACGCGGGCATCGACCTGACCAGTGTTGGGACTTTTCTCGGCAGCATCGTCAACAGCAGCACCGGAAAGATTTTTGCCAAGGACGGGGGCATCGACGTCACCACTGTCACCGCCTTCGGGGCGGGCAGCATCGCCGGCGGAATAACCAACGCCGGCACCATTTCCGCGGGTCACGCGGGCATCGACCTGACCAGTGTTGGGACTTTTCTCGGCAGCATCGTCAACAGCGGCACCGGAAAGATTTTTGCCAGCGACGGGGGGATCGACGTCAGCACCGTCGCGGTCTTCGGGGCGGGCAGCATCGCCGGCGGAATAACGAACGCCGGCACCATCTCCGCTGGCCACGCGGGTGTCGAACTGACCAGTGTCGGGACTTTTCTCGGCAGCGTCCTCAACGTCGGCACCACCGTCGCTGAGACCGGTTTCACCATCCTCGACAGCACCATTCAAGGTGCGCTCGTCGACAGTGGCACAATCCGCGCGGCTAGCGCCGGCATCGAGGTCAACAGCGCGGCGGTCATCGTCGGCGGCATACAGGTTTCCAGCAAGGGTAAGATAATTGCACTGCCGTTGACTTCCAGCGGGACCGGGGTCGCCGGCATCGCGGTGCGAAACACCACGTCATTTGGCGGCGGAATTACCAACAGCGGCACGATTTCGGCGCACGCCGCCGCTATCTTGGCTTTCAACGTTTCGACCTTTGCTGGTGGCATCACCAATAGCGGTACACTTGGCGAGAGCGTTGTACTCGTCCAGCTATCCAGCTTTACCGGCGGCATCGGCAACAGCGGCAAAATCAACAGCCCCTTCGCTGGAATTCGTCTCAATTCCGTGGGTACCTTTGCCGGTGGAATCAGCAACAGCAAGGTCGGTACGATCATTGCGAAATCCGGTGACGGCATTGTCGTGGGAACGACCAGCGGCACGCCTGCTACGGTATCGAGCTTCACCGGCGGCATTACCAATAGCGGCACGATTTCCGGTGGGCACTCCAACGCGGGCGTTTTTGTGGACAACGCCTCGCTCTTCGCCGGCGGCATCGTCAATAACAGCGGCGGGAGGATTGCCGCCGGCTCCAACGGCATCCAGATCAAGCTGGTTACGACCTTCACCGGCGGTATCAGCAACAGCGGCACGATCACCGCGAAGTCGCATGGTATCGTGGGTCAGCAGCGTCGCGATGTTCGGATCGGGTGGCCCGGGGGGAGGCATTACTAACATCGGCACCATTTCGGTGAGCAGTGCGGCCGCAATCGAGGTTTCCACCAACGTTGGCAGCTTCACCGGCGGCATCAGCAACAGCGGCAAGCTGACGGGCGCGGAAGGGATTTTTGTCAACGAGGTCGCCGTCTTCGGCAATACCGGCGCCGGCGGCGGCATCACCAATAGCGGCACGATCGCGGCGAAGAACTCCGGTATTCGGGTCGGGCTTGTCAACAGCTTCTCCGGCGGTATCAGTAACGCCAGCGGCGGCAAGATTGTCTCCACCACGGGGATCGGCGTCTTCGTCGGCACCAGCATCGCCGTCTTCGGCAACCCAAGCGCCGGCCGCGGCATCACCAACAGCGGAACGATCTCGGCGCATAACAGCGGCATCCTGCTTCAGAACTTTACGACCTTCGCCGGCGGCATTACCAACAGCGGCGTCATCTCGGCGCACGGTACTGGAAGCAAAATTACAGGTGTGTCGACGCTTTTCGGCGGAGTGAGCAACAGCGGCAAGATTACCGCGACTACAGGGGACGGTATCGACGTTGTCAGCGTCGCCGTTTTCGGGAACGGCAGCGCCGGCGGCGGTATTGTCAACAGCGGCACAATCTCCGCGGGCCAGAGCGCCATCGCAGTTGTCACCGTCGGCACTTTCGCGGGCG
>Ga0210406_10004241_pt1 | contig 15446 bp, 11 predicted proteins | sample IncBWC30MmetaG_FD_155454 | JGI IMG/M metagenome (GOLD analysis project Ga0210406, IMG submission 155454) | Forest soil microbial communities from Barre Woods Harvard Forest LTER site, Petersham, Massachusetts, United States - Inc-BW-C-30-M | ecosystem: Environmental > Terrestrial > Soil >... | reverse complement strand
ATTCAGGGGGCATCGCGACAAATGAGAACTTTTGGGAATGCCTTGAGGGTGTTGGCGTTTGTTTGGGTCGTTTCGCCGGGAGTCTGGGGGCAGGGGACGGCGCGGCCGGAGTTGTCGGCGCTGTTTGAGAAGAAGGAAGTGATGATCGCGATGCGGGACGGCGTGAAGCTGCATACCGAGATCTACACGCCGAAGAATACCAAGGAAGCCCTGCCGATTTTTCTGGAACGGACACCCTATGGGATCGCCGCTGGGGATAAAGGATACAGCCCAAAGCTTTACCGGTATTCGCACATGTTCGCGGATGGCTACGTGTTCGTGTTTCAGGATATTCGTGGGCGGTATGGTTCCGAGGGCCAGTTTGTGATGAACCGGCCGGTGCACGACGCCAGCAACGCCAAGGGAATTGACGAAAGCACGGACACTTACGACACCATCGAGTGGCTGGTGAAGAACGTGCCCAACAACAATGGCCGCGTGGGCACGGCGGGAATTTCCTATGGCGGCTTTCTGGCGGCGATGGCGCTGGTGAATCCGCACCCGGCGCTGAAAGCGGTCTCCGAGCAGGCCTGCATGGGAGACGGCTGGCTGGGTGACGATTTTTTTCACAACGGCGCGTTTCGTTTGAGTTACGGCTACGAATACGCGGCGGAAATGGAGACAACGAAGGAAAATTCCAAGTTGAAGTTTGACCGGGATGATTTGTACGACTGGTATCTCCATATCGGGCCGCTTTCGAACATCAATAAAGATTATCTGCACGGCAAAATTCCTTCGTGGAACAGTTTTGTCGAACATCCTTCCTATGACGAATTCTGGAAGGAGAAAGCGTTGGCGCACGCCCTGCACCAGGCGACGGTGCCGAACCTGAACGTCGCCGGTTGGTGGGACCAGGAGGATTTTTACGGCCCGACGGCTACGTACGCGAATCTCGAAAAAAACGACGCCGCGCATATGAACTATCTGGTCGTCGGCCCGTGGAATCACGGCGGTTGGGCGCATGGCCCGGGCAACTTTTTGGGGCAGATTCCGTTCGCCAGCAACACTGGCGAGTATTTTCGGGAAAAAGTAGAGGCGCCGTGGTTTGCGTATTGGCTGCATGACAAGGGCGAGTTACCGCTGAAGGAAGCGTTGCTGTTTCAGACGGGCAGCAACATCTGGACGCGTTTCGATGCTTGGCCGCCGCGTGATGCGCAAATAAAAGGCCTCTATTTCGGTGCTGATGGAAAATTGAGTTTTGACGCGCCCAAGTCCGATGTTGCCGAGACGTTTGATTCTTACGTCAGCGATCCGGCAAACCCCGTGCCCTACCGCAACCGGCCCGTCGACGAAACCTATCCCTCCGATCACCCCGGCCGCTGGTACACGTGGCTGGTGCAGGATCAGCGCTTCGTTGAGAAGCGACCCGATGTGCTGAGCTGGAAGACCGAAGCATTGCAGGAAGACGTCACGCTGACCGGCCAGGTGACCGCCAAACTTTTCGCCGCGACCACGGGATCGGACGCCGATTGGGTGGTGAAATTAATCGACGTGTATCCCGAAAAATCGGACACCGAATGGAATCTGGCTAGTTACGAACTGATGATCGCCGACGAAATCTTCCGCGGGCGATACCGCAATTCGTACGAGAAGCCGGAAGCGATTGTGCCGGGCGAGATTACGCCATTCACGATTGACCTGCATACCGCGGACCACGTCTTCAAAAAAGGCCACCGCATCATGGTCGAGGTGCAGAGCACCTGGTTCCCACTTTACGACCGGAACCCGCAGAAATTCGTGCCCAATATTTTCGAGGCGAAGGACTCGGACTATCAAAAGGCCACGCAAAAGATTTATCGCTCGGGGAAATATCCGTCGCACGTCGAAATCTCCGTGCCCGGCGGCGCCGCTCACTGAGTTTTTCTTGGAAGTAATTAAGAATCCACTTTTAACCGCGGCCCGAGAACCAAACCCAACTTGTCATCCTGAGGGTCGCGTAGTTTGCGATCCGAAGGATCTCACCTGATGCTAGGAGGATGTCCCCAAAGTTGAGATCCTTCGGCTATCCTCGTCGGATAGCCTCAGGATGACAACTGCTGATTCAGCTTGAGCGGTCGTTAATGTTGCGGGACTGGAATTTCTCCGGCGTGGAATTCCGTCCACGGGCCGGCGGGCATGTCGCGCAAGTACGGCTCCTGCCAGGCGTAATCGGGATGCGCCGCGAGAAACGTCTTGGCCTGAAACGATTCACCGCAGGGATGTCCCATGCGCGCCACGAAACTGAGCTTCTGCGCCATCGCGGAATCGCTTGCCTTGCCCTGCACTGCTCCGCCGGGATAGTTCTGCGTCCACGCCCAGATCGCGACGCCGCGGGGAGAAGCGTCTACATGTCCGCACAGCGTGCGCTCGTTCGCCTCTTCCTTTTTCTGGAACGAATCGAAATGATCTCCGAGCATTTTCTCCGCAAGCTCCACGTCCAACTTGCCTTTGTTCTCGTTCAGCAACTGTTCCCAGCGCACACGGCGAGCATTCGGTGAAGTTTCCAGATTGTTCGGATCAAATTGCGGCGTGTCCTGCTTGAGCACCTTGGGATCGCGCGCCCAGTTGGATCCCGCGAACGCGCCATCCTTCGTGCGCCAAAGCTTGTAGGCCTTTAGCCCCAGTTCCAGTTGCGCGACCTCATTCGTTTTGCGGTCGCCAATCAGCCAATCGTTGGCGTAGCCGCCATTGTTTCCATCGAGCATGATTTTCGTGTACTCGTCAATTGAGCCGGCATACTGCAGCGCCTTGCGGGCGCGCGCAAATTCCGCCTTGCCGTTCGGATCCCAGCCTTCGAACTGGGTAATCGTGGTTTCCGTCACCATCAAGCCGTCGCTGTTGATGCCGAAATCGTCGTCGCTGGCGATCACGCCGGGAATGCCGTCCATGATCATGCGATAGCCGCTCTTCGGTTCGATATCGAAGATGATGCGCCACCGCTCGCCGTTCATGTAATTCGTCCAGTTGTTGTGCGCGATCACGATCTTCCCGTCTTTGGTCCAACTGCCGGTGGCAACGAACGCGCTGCAATTTCCCGGGCTCTTCAGATTTGGCGGGTTGGCAGCCTTTTCGTGTTTGTCCAGCCAGGGCACGTAATAGTCGGGCAGCTCTTCGAACGCGTTCATCGCCACGATGTCGTAAACGTCCAGGTTCAAATCACTCCGCGCCTTCAGTCCTTCTGCAATGCCCTGGAGTTCCTGTTGGTATTCGGCATCAATTTTGGGCCACAGCATGGTGCGCGCGGTTTCGCGGAAGAAAGCCCAGTCGCGCTGCGTGGAGTGCGTCATGTTTGCCTTGATAGCGGGAAACGCATCGGCGATTTCGGGAGCCAGCAGAAAGCCGTGTTGATAACCGAGGCTGGCTGGGTCGCCTTCGAGGTGAACATAGACCCAACCGCCCTGTTCGTAGCGGTAGGAGCCTTTCAGGCGCGGGTCGTTTCCGGCGGCTTGCTCACGATTGGCCGCCAGCGTCGCGTCCTGATCGTTTTTCGCGTTGGCCTCATCATCAGTGGAACGTCCCACCACCCACAAAAGTCCGGTGCCGAGCAGAAGCACGCTGAGAGCGACAACGCGACGAATTCCATCCGACATGGGGGCAATCTCCTTGGTCTTACAGCGCCGATTCGCGAAGCTGATAACGGCCTAAGAATACAATGGTTCCTCTGCCTGCGGCAGGCGACCAAAAATCATAACTCGGATTCCCGCCCATCAGGTGACCAAAGCGAAGAATCTCTGATACATTCAGAAAATGCTGACGGCAATCACCCGCAAAGTTAGCTCTTCCCTGGCGAATTGCGAACTGAGCTTCATCGAACGCAAACCGATTGAACTGGAGAAAGCCCGGGCGCAGCACCATGCCTACGAAGATCTCCTCGAGAAACTGGGCGCGAAAGTAATCTCTTTGCCGGAAGAGCGCGACTTGCCCGACTCGATGTTTGTGGAAGACCCCGCGATTGTACTCGATGAGGTGGCAATCATCTGTCCGCTCGGCACGGAGACCCGGAGGAAAGAAGCGCCTTCTCTTGCCGCCGCTATAGAACCATTTCGGAAATTAACCTACGTGAAATTGCCCGGGATGCTGGAGGGCGGCGACGTTCTTCGCGTTGGAAAAAAGGTCTTCGTCGGCATCACGGAACGCTCAAATCCTGAAGGCATTCGCCAGTTGGCTGTAATTGCGGAACATTACGGATACGATCTGACTGCCGTGCCGGTGACGGGATGCCTGCACTTGAAGTCGGCGGTGACCTATCTCGGCCGGAATACTCTTCTCGGCAATCGCGCGTGGTTTCAATGGAACCGATTCGAAGACTTTGAATGGGTGGATGTGGATCCGGCGGAGCCGCACGCCGGGAATGCGCTGGCCATCGGCGAATCCATCGTATTTCCCGGGTCTTATCCGAAAACGCGCGCGAGGATCGAAGCTAAGGGATTCCACGTGGAATCTTTGGACATTTCCGAATTGCAAAAAGCGGAATCCGGCCTTACCTGCTCTAGCCTGCTTTTCGACGCGGCATGCTAAGAGAATGCGGCCACTTGATAAACGAGCGGCAGGCAGGCTCACTGCCAAATGCTTTCCGCCTTTTAGCTTTGGAAATTCCCCAGAGGCCCGATGAGCCTCTCCTTTCCTTGGGGTTTCCAAATCCAGGCAGCCCTAGAAAGTTGTCTTCGATAACTCACTTATTTGCCTATGGTTACGGACGGAGTGTTAGTTCTGGAATGAGGATCTGAAAGCTCTTCGCGAACGAAACCGATTTTCTTTTCGCAACACCGTTTCGACGAATTCCCAATTTGCTCTCCCAATTCCTTCGGCTCGTGATATCTTGGGGAATATGTTGGCTGGCGCATCGAAGCGAATCGGGACTGCCGCGAAGGCGTCGATTACGACGACTACGACGGGCACTAAGAGCGCTTCGGGCGACGGGAGAAACTGCTAGCCAGCGAGGAAAAGTTTCTTACCCACCCCCCGAAGCGAACCGGGCGGTGGGTTTTTTCGTTTAGCCCCCTCCCGAATGACTCCGGCGGAACAATCAGATGAGGAGCCGCGAACATGAGTCCGGAACCACAACAAGAAATCATACAAGCCGATAGTGAATTCGCGCCTGGCCGAGGTGCGCGGTGAGCCGCCGCGCGGATGGCCGGAAGTGGCGTGCCGGAGTTTTGGGCGCAACCGGAATGGTTGGGCAGCGCTTGGTGAAGCTGCTTGCCGATCATCCCTGGTTTGACTTGACTGCGGTGGCGGCTTCAGAGCGCTCCTCTGGAAAAAACTACATCGAAGCGACGCGCTGGCACCTGGAAGGGTCGATTCCTGAATCGGCGCGCAAGCTGGTGGTGAAGGATCTGGACCCCACTCTCGAATGCGACTTTGTTTTTTCGGCGCTTGATTCTTCCGTTGCCGGAAAAGCCGAAGAAGATTTTGCGCGCGCCGGCTATCCCGTGGTCAGTAATTCAAAGAATCACCGCATGGATGCGGATGTTCCGCTGCTGATTCCGGAAGTAAACGCATCCCATGTAGATTCCATTCGCGTGCAGCAGAATAACCGCGGGTATGACACCGGCTTCATTGTGACTAATCCGAACTGCTCGACCGCGGGACTTGTTCTGGTTCTGAAGCCGCTGGCGGATGCTTTTGGCCTCGAGAAGATTTTTGTGGTGACCTTGCAGGCCGTTTCCGGCGCGGGTTACCCGGGCGTTCCTTCACTGGATATTCTGGGCAACGTCGTTCCGTTCATCAGCGGCGAAGAGGAAAAGATGGAAGCGGAGCCGCAGAAACTGCTTGGCCGCTGGGACGGCTCGCGATTCGTCGAAGCAGGCCTTGGCATCAGCGCGCATTGCAATCGCGTTCCGGTCAGCGATGGTCATCTCGAGTGCGTTTCGCTGAGACTGAAGAAGACGGCGACGCTGGATGAAGTTCGCCAGGCATTGAGGAGCTTTGAAGTTTCTCCGGAACTAGCCTCTTTGCCAACTGGACTAAAGCATCCCATCGTCGTACAGGATGAAGAAGACCGCCCCCAGCCGCGCAAAGACGTGAACGCCGGCCACGGGATGGCCGTCGTTGTCGGCCGAGTGCGTGAGTGCCCGCTGCTCGACCTGAAACTCACCCTCCTGTCACACAATCTCGTGCGCGGGGCGGCCGGGGCAGCTTTGCTGAACGCGGAATTGCTTGCCGCGCGTGGATATCTGAAGTCACGCGTGCCGGCCGGTGCGCAGAGCGGCGAGCCAGTCGCTCGCTGAAGCCTTATAGCTGCCGCATAAAGTAATAGCGCACCAAGTGGAAGAAGATCGGCGCGGCGAAACAGAGCGAATCGATGCGGTCCAGGATGCCCTCGCGCCTTTCGATCACCGCGCCAAAATCCTTGATCCCGATGTCGCGCTTGATCGCGCTCATTACCATCCCGCCGGCGAAACCCAGAATGCAAATGGTAAAAGACATGCCCGCCGACTCCAGCGGTGTGAACGGCGTGGCCCACCACAACAGAGTTCCCAACGCGGTGGCGCTCACCAAACCGCCGAGGAAACCTTCCCAGGTTTTATCCGGGCTGACGCGCCAGGCAATTTTGTTTTTGCCAATCAGCTTGCCCCAGACGTACTGCAAAAGATCGTTCATCTGCCCCACTATTCCCAAATACAGCAACAACCGCGCACCACGCCCCTCGAATCCGGGGATTTTCAGCAGCAGCAACGCGGGCGCGTGGCTCAGGCAATAGCCGCAGACCATCAAGCCGAACTGGACCTTTGCGGCACGTTCCAGAAAATGGGCGGTGTCCCCGGCAACAGCGATGCTTGTGGGAATGAAAATGCACGCCAGAACAGGAATCATGATCGCAAAGCCGACGTACCACTGAAGACCCAGGACGCAATACTGCAACGGCATTATGACGAAGAAGCTCCAGAATAGCGTGCGATGGTCGCCGCGGCGCGTGGGGACCAGGGTCAGATATTCGCGCATCGCTAGAAAGGAAAGAATCGCAAACAGCACCAGCGTACCGATGCGCCCCAGCACCAGGGAAAGCACCAGCACCACGCACATTTTCCACCAGGCGGCAATCTGCGCATTGAAATTGTCGATGGTGGAGCGGTTGATAGCCGAGTTCTGCCGTCGTTTGAGGGTGCGGCCAACGACAGTCAGAATCACCAGCAGGCAGAGCACCCCGCCAAAAAACCACATCAATATCGGGTCGTGAATCGCTGTTATCATCAGCCGGGCCCAATCCGGCGGAGGCTACTGACAGCCTCGCGTGCGCGTTCCAGGAAGACGTCCTTATTCTCGTGGGGTTCCAACTGGATGGGTTTACCGAAAGTCAGCAGGCTGAGCATGGGCACGGGCAGATATTCGCCTTTAGGCAAAATGCGATTCATATTTTCCAGATAAGCGGGAACTAACTCGACGTCAGGCCGCCGCAGGCCCAGGTGATAGAGACCGCCGCGAAATTCGCCGACCTTTTCACCATTGCCACGCGTGCCTTCGGGAAAAAGAATGAGCGAGTTGCGTTCCCCGAGCGCCGCGGTCAGGTCGTCGATCATCGAGCGGCCCACAAATTTGGTTTCGTCGTGGGATTTGGACTTGGCCATCGCACCACGCTCCACCAGGACTGCCTTGAATACATTTTCCGCCAGATAGCGCCGCACGGGCGTCTCCTCCCAGTAATCTTTGGCGGCGATGGGCCGCGCTTGGGCGCGAATTTCCGAAGGCAAGGCCGACCAGAGCACCACGAAATCCAGATGGCTGGTGTGATTAGCAAAATAGATGCGCTGGCGTTCGTCGGGTTCGCAGCCCGCCCACAACACCTGCACCCCCGTAATGCCGCGGGCGAGTGCGGCTAGCAGGCTGGCTATCGGGTGAATGCCTTCGCTCATGAACCGTCGTGCCTCTGTGGCTCGCGATTTCCTACATGGTGCCAATGGAATCGCTAGGTGACGATTTCGGTCCGCAATTCGCGGCCTTCGGCGTAGCGCTCCAGCAAGCCGGTCATTCGCTTGCACCAGACATCGAGCGGCTGCGGTCCCCCGAAGGAAATCAAGATTGCCGCAACACTCTCCGTCGAGGAGGTCACCATCGTCCGCTCGGAGTCGCTGGTTGGACTGCCGTGCGGCCCCGCCGCATCGCAAAGCACCGGCAGGTGCTTCAGGTTCAAATCAAACTTCCCGATGCCTTTGTAGGTTTCACCCGAGCGCCCCGTGCGAAAGACAATGTCGCCCTCTATTTTGGTGAGGTCGTACAGGCCTATCGGCAACCGGCTCTCCACGGAAACAAGATTAATAATGTCCACCACGCAATTGATGCCGGGGAAGTGTTTGCCGCTGATGATGCGGCGGAGCAGCGCCTCCGCGGACCCGCGATACCGCGCGGGGTCCTTGCCGAGCGCCCGGTAACCGGCACGCGTAGCGGAGATGGCCGGCGCCTCCAGAATCGCGCGCGGATCGGCATTTTTCAGAAGGCCCGCTTCGCAGAGTTCCAGTTCGCCAAGAAGTTCCAGCGAGGAATCACCCGTGCGCACGTAAGCGGTGACGCATCCAAGAGCAACAGACGGGCATTTCTTCTTCAATGCGGCGTCAATCGAGAGCTTCATCGCGTGGTGCTCCGGGGCTTCAGGCGCGCGCTGAAATGCCGCAGAAAGGGCGCCTGGTGAACAACATCATATCCGGGAATCGCGTCGCGCCGGCGCCAGACATCCAGAATCACTTCAACCACGTATTCGATATGGCTCTGCGTGTACACGCGCCGCGGAATTGCCAGGCGCACCAGGTCCATCCGCGCATGCTCGCCAAACATCAGCGTGCCGATCTCGACCGAACGGATGCCGCCTTCCAGATAAAGTTCGTTTGCCAGCGCGACGCCCGGAAATTCCGGCGGCGGAATGTGGGGCAAAAAGGCGCGCGCGTCGATGTAGATGGCGTGTCCTCCGGGGGGCTGTACGATGGGCACGCCTTCCGCGGCGATATGATTTCCGAGAAACGCGGTGGAGGCGATGCGGTAGTGCAGGTAATCCTCTTCCAACGCCTCGTTCAGCCCCACGGCGATCGCTTCCAGATCGCGACCCGCCAGGCCGCCATAAGTTGGGAACCCTTCTGTCAAAATCAGCAGGTCTTTTTGCTGCTGGGCAATCGAATCGTCATTGGTGCACAGGAAGCCGCCAATGTTCGCGAGGCCATCTTTTTTCGCGGACATGGTGCAACCGTCGGCGTAAGAAAACAGTTCGCGCGCAATCTCCATGGGTGATTTGCCGGCGTATCCCGCCTCGCGCAGCTTGATGAAATACGAATTTTCTGCGAAGCGGCACGCGTCAATATACAGAGGAATGCCGTGCTTCTTGCAGATCTGCTTTACCTCGCGAATATTCGCCATCGAAACGGGTTGGCCGCCGCCGGAATTGTTGGTCACCGTCAGCATCACCAGCGGAATTTTCTTCGCTCCCTCGCGCTCGATCACCTCGGCAAGCCGCGCGGTGTCCATGTTCCCCTTGAACGGATAAATGTGTGAAGGTTCCTTCGCTTCAGGAATTGGCAGATCGAGGGCCTGCGCACCGACGAATTCACAGTTGGCGCGAGTGGTGTCAAAGTGCGTGTTGTTCGGGACAATATCGCCTTTCTTGCACATCACGCTGAAGAGGATGCGTTCCGCCGCGCGCCCCTGGTGCGTCGGAATCACGTGGCGAAAACCGAAAATCGCCTGGATGGAATCGCGGAATCGCGCGAAGCTCGGCGACCCGGCGTAGGATTCGTCGCCCCGCATCATCGCCGCCCACTGTTCGGTGGACATGGCCGACGTGCCGGAGTCCGTCAGCAAATCAATCAGAATGGCTTCCGAGGGAACTAAAAAGAGGTTGTAGCCGGCCGCCTCGATAAGCCGCTGGCGTTCTTCGCGCGTAGTGGTGCGAATCGGTTCAACACTCTTGATACGGAACGGTTCAATAATTGGCCGCTTGGACATGCGAAAGGTCGAGTCCCCTAGCAGACACTACCACAAGTCGGAGAATCCTTTCGGCGCATACAAATTCTCCCCTACTGCAATCCAAGATTGGAAAGGATCTTGGAATTTTCTTCCTGTACCGCCAAGAGGTTGTGGCAGGCGGTGCAATCGTTGGAAATCGTTTGTCCGTCCGCGCTGGTGTGCGAGCCATCGTGGCAGCGGAAGCATCCGGGAAAGTCAGTGTGGCCCAGGTTATTCGGGTGCACGCCCCAGTTCACTTTCATTTCGGGGAAGATATTGCGCAGGTAAATCTTGGCCACGTTTCCGGCCGCCTGTTCCACCAGCACTCGCTTTCCGTTGTAAAGCTCCGGGTAGGTGGTTTTGTAATAGTTGGTGATTCCTTCTTCGATCTGTTTCTGCGCGGTCTCGCGGTCGGGATAATTCGCCTTCAGCAGTTCCAAGGCTTTTTTCCGGATGAAGGGAAGCTCCGGACTGACCAGGCCGCGCGACATCCGCTGATCCACCGCATTTTCCGGCAACTCAAACGCATGCGCCGGCCGGTTGTGGCAGTCAATGCAGTCCATGGCGCGATGTTCGCCTTTTTCCAGTTCCTGCTTGCTCGCTTTGATATCGGAAGAAACGAATTCGATGGTCTTGCCTTTGTCGTCCGTGTAATACACCACCGGAATCACCTGCCGGTGTTCGTCGGTCGAAATGAATTGAATCCGCGTGGCGTCATCCAGGTGCCGCCCGTGGATACCGACCGAACCCGTCGAAGAGTGGCCGCCAATCTTCATCAGCAGGGCCGTCGTAATCGGTGTATTTTTCTCATCATCCTTGTAATTGGTTCTGACGATGAACTTGTCGCCCGAAAATCGCTGCGGCCAGTGACACTGTTCGCAGGTTTCTCGCGCCGGGCGCAGGTACTTCACGGGGGAAGGAATTGGCCGGGAGTAGGTTTTGAACGTAACCGCCAAAACCTGGCGCAGGCCGGAAAGCTTGGAACGCACAAACCAGCCCGCTCCCGGGCCGATGTGGCATTCCACGCATTCCACGTGCGCGTGGGGCGAACTCTGATATGCGGAATACTCCGGCGCCATCACCGTGTGGCAGGTCTGCCCGCAGAAGCTTGCAGTATCCATGTAGGACACGCCGCGGTAGGACGCAAACGAAAAGATGATCACGTTCACCACTGTAGCCACGGCGACAAACAAAATGCCGTGCCGCACCATCGGCGCCTTCAGGTCGATCTCCGGATAAACGCTCGGCAGTTCACCGGCCCGCTGGAGTTTTCGGCGGCGCAGGTAAATTCCGGCAGGAATCAGGAGCAACCCGAAAATGAAAATGGCGGGAAGCGTCAAAAAGATCAGCAATCCAATGTACGGGTGCGGCGGGCCGGGCAAAATGAAATCGTAAATCCAGAAGGCGATCAGCGTGATCGCGCTGCCGGTCGTCAGGGCCACTCCGATCAAGCTCAGGGTGTTCTGACTGAAGAAATAAATCAGGCGTGTCCAATCTCTGACGGTATTTTGTGGACTCATACGGGGAGTACTCCACGATTTCCACGAATCAAATTGGTTTTTTTGGGAGCCCTGGTGAAGGGTTCACCAGGGCCTCTGGACTAGCCATACTCTTCAGGCCTGAGGTGACAGGCCCGCTGACGAAATTTCTTTGAAGCGCCCGCAGGAGATTGCTTGCTCCGTGCCGAACTTTTCCCAGATTCCCCCCGCGAAAACTACTTTTTCAGCGAGCGGATGTAGCCGACCAGATCTTTCACCTGATCCGGTGTCAGCGTTTTGTATGCCGGCATCGGGGGCTTTCCCTCGGAGATGATCTTGCTCAGATCGGCGTCGCTCATCTTCTGCACATCGGCGGCTGCCATGTCGGTGGTCTTCATGGCTGCCTTGCCTTTGCCGTCGGCGCCGTGGCAACCGGCGCACTTGGCCTTGAACGTTGTTTCCCCAGCTGCCGTATCCGCTTTCGCCGGCCCACTTAACAGGCATGTGCCCGCGAAGAGCGTTCCGACCAACGTCAGCGTCCCAAGCTGCTTCATTTTTGTTTGCATGTTCTCGCTTCTCCCTGACGAATTTTTCAACAGCGCAGCTGAATTTCGCCACGCTGCTGCCGTTCTAGAGCACTTGCCCTACGTAAAGTGTGACCAATTGGCCCCGGAAATTCGGTGACGCATGAACATTCCGGGACTCCCCGGTTCCCACTCCGTAATACCGTATTAGTCCCAAAGGGCCCTTCCCGTCCAGCGATTCGAGCAGCCGCAAGCCCATACCGGATCGAAATGCTTGCTCACTCGAATCATGGGAGGATGAATTCGGTCTTTTCCCGCATCCAGGCATATATAAGGACGCTGGCCCCGCGGGAGGAGGTGGGCTCTCCCTTCACCTTCAGGTGGTGCAGGAAGATCGAAAGGATACTCTCAATCTACAACCTTACTGGCGTAACTCAAGAGAATTTTCAACAAAAAGGTATCTCACAAGAAGGTAATCGGACCGGCTAGGTCCTGAGTATTCCATTTTGGCATGCGATTTCGGCCAGATCTCCCAGTTCGAACCCGTCGGTGGCAACGCTTGGTTCATCTACCCCTCCTCGGGTAAGTTCGATATAATGGGGTACCTGCCCTCCATCTAGAAACAGACCCCCAACCCAGCCAATCTAACCACGAAGGAGCATAGCAATGAATAAGCTCTGGGTATCGCTTGTCGCGGGCCTATTGGTGGTAACGACCACTCCGGCCTCCGACAACAAAAAAGAAGTGGAACGCGTGGAGAATTCCGGTACGGTGATTTCGGAGATCCTGAATATTCCGGATGACATTCCGCAATCCCTGCTGGATAAATCGGAGTGCGTTATCGTGCTCCCCAGCGTTCTAAAAGCCGCCTTCATCGTTGGCGGCAGCTACGGACGGGGCGTCATGACCTGCCGCACCGGAGAAAAGTTCAACGGGCCGTGGGGCTCACCGACAATGGTGGCCCTGGAAGGCGGCAGCGTCGGCTTGCAAATCGGCGGTGAAGCGACGGACTTCGTTCTCCTGCTGATGAGCCAGCGCAGCGCCGAAAGCGTCCTGTCCACCAAAGTGAAACTAGGCGCGGACATCTCCGCAGCCGCCGGACCGAAGGGCCGGGATGCTTCCGCGGAAACAGACGCGGCGATGAGGGCGGAAATCCTCAGCTATTCGCGCGCCCGCGGCGTATTCGCCGGTATTTCCCTCGAAGGCTCGACGCTTCGTCCGGACAACGACGCCAATGCCAAGCTCTATGGCAGCGAAGTCCCCGCGAAGGACATCGTGCTTAAGGGCACGGTGCAGGCTCCTACCTGTGCCCAAAAACTCCTGGCCACACTCAACCACAAGTCGCCGAAAAACATCTCCGGCGATTAATGGCTGTCTTGCGTTTGAAGAGCAGCGCAGGCAGATGATGAGTTAACTAAGGGCGCGATTCAGCGGGAATTACTTCCCCGGCGGTTGGAATCCATCTCCGTCGGAACCGCAATGGAGCGCGCCCCATTTTCTCCGACCGCGCGCACGGCAAAGAAGTGATTGTCCGTGGAAACCCCTTTCAACACCGCTTCCGTCCCCGTGGTTACAAATTCGAATACTTCCCAGCGTGCTTCCGTCGTCTCGCGCCACAAAATCTCAAAACCCGCGCGTTCCGGATCCTCCTCCGCTGACCACGAAACTTTCGCGTTTGGAGTCACTGCGCCCTCCAGCGTCGCCTGGGACGGAGGCGCCGGCGCCATCGCCAGTTGCCGCAAGACTTCTGCATTGTCGCGCGCTACGTTTCCCATGAATCGAAAATCCAGGTATTTTTCCAGGTCTCCGTACTCCACGCCATTCTCCGTACGCGGTGTCTGATGTTGTTGCGAGTATTCTTCCAGCGGTTCGGTGAAGCGCACCGCCGGGATGCCCGCCCTGTAAAAAGGATAGTGGTCTCCGCCGCGCCCGAAACGATCCACGCGGAAAATCATACGAATGGCCCCGCGGCCGTCAATTTCTTCAATGGCGCGCGCCAGTTCCCGCGAAGACGAATCGCAATCGTCAATGGTCCCGTTTCCAGAGAAGACTCGTACTCTATGCGGCCCTCCCGGCGCCCGATCAGCCCCCACGATGTCGTCATCGAGCATTCCGCCCACTGTGTACCCTCGCTGCTTCAGCCACTCAAGTAAGTGCGTGCTGCCCAGAAGGCCCTGCTCCTCGCCGGATACGGCAGCAAACAAAATTGTGGAGCGAAAGTTTGCATGTCCGCTCTCGGCAAGTTTGCTCAACAACCGCGCGCATTCCACGCTCACTGCCGTTCCCGACGCGTCGTCATCCGCTCCCGGAGCGTCCAGCTTCGGGTCCATATCGTCGGACGGCCTCGAATCCATGTGCCCGGACACGACGAAAACCGTCTTCGCAAATTTCGGGTCCGAACCGGGAAGAATGGCGTACACATTTTCCATTGGCGCGGGATTTCCACCCGTGCGCTTGGACGATGCCTCGAATTTGTCCACCACCACCTGCAGCCGCCCGCCGGAATCCTTTGCAATTTCATTCAGCCGCGCAGCCACCTGATCGCGCCCGCAGCCGACGCCGCGCTTCGGATCCGTCCACGATGAGATGGAGATCCTCGTCCCGCAAGCCACCAGTTGGTGAATCAGTGCCCGCATCGCCTTCTCATCCACCGATTGCCGGGAAATGGCTCCACCCGGCCGCGGAACTAATTTCAGCTTCGTCCGGCCGTTCGGTGGTTCACCCGGATCGTTCGGAATAAGTCGCTGCGCTGAAGCAGGGCCGGCTAAGAGGCACGTTGAAAACGCAGCCATGGCACACCATTTCCAGAAAGACTCGCGAATTCCTGTTCGAATAATTTTCACGGAGGTTCCCTTTGTTGAATTGGCTTGCGATCGAGAAACTTATTCTAGCCCGAATCGGCCTTTACGGGCTGCTCGCGGCAGCCAGGTCATGAAACAGTTGTGGGGCACAACCAACTGCCACTCTGTACTTGCGAGCCCAGCCAGTAATAGTATGGGCATCGAATCGAGCCGTCCGTGGAGACCTTATGAAGCTCATCCTAAAAACAGCGATCGCACTCGGTTTCTTGCTGGCGCCGCTGCCTGCTGTCGTTGCACAAAGTCCCGATCAACTTAACGAAAGTCTGGAGAAGGGGTTGAAGTGGCGCTCGATTGGTCCTTACCGCGGCGGCCGCGTGCTGGCTGTAACCGGGGTTCCCGGTGATCCGAACACCTTTTATTTCGGCGGCGTGGCCGGGGGTGTTTGGCGCACCACGAACGCCGGTTTAAGTTGGACGCCACTGTTTGACAAACAGTCGATTGCGTCGATCGGCGCGATCGCGGTGTCGGATTCAAATCCCAACGTGATTTATGTAGGCACCGGGGAAGCCTGCATCCGCGGCAACATTTCTTACGGGAACGGAGTGTATAAGAGCACGGATGGGGGAAAGACCTGGTCCAACATCGGCCTGTCAGACACGCAGCACATCGCCAGCGTCATCGTTCATCCCCGCAACCCG